>Ga0209633_10005149_pt1 | contig 11555 bp, 23 predicted proteins | sample Cruoilmetagenom1_FD_187290 | JGI IMG/M metagenome (GOLD analysis project Ga0209633, IMG submission 187290) | Oil polluted marine microbial communities from Coal Oil Point, Santa Barbara, California, USA - Sample 1 (SPAdes) (version 2) | ecosystem: Environmental > Aquatic > Marine > Oil seeps ... | reverse complement strand
CGAGCTATCCTGAAACCCACGGGGCTAAGGCTGCGAAAGAGATTGAGTTAATGGCACGGAGGAACTTCTAATGTATTCGCCACAATTCCAGGCATGTTATGGCGGACGCGAACTTTTCAATATGTGTCGTGTGCTTACCTATGCCCAAAATCTGATTCCTGGCTTAGTAGAAGTTACTTCTGGCGACGGCTCAAACGAGTGTTGCGACTGTCAGTGTTGCGATGAAGTTTTTACCGATCCTGCCACGGATGATGTTTGTTGGTACGATCCAGCAAACCCGGATTCTGCATCATTCCTAGGTTTTCTCCCTACTGTTATCGGTGGCCTATCAACTGGTGCTACGGTACGTACAAATCGACCTTTGAGGTATGGCGATCTTCTAACTCGTCGCCGCGTGCAGGGTCGCGAGATCCGCATAACTGGGTGGCTGCTCGGAACTTCACGTAAGGGCGTTGAGTGGGGCTATCGCTACTTAGCCCAAACACTCAAACGTGATAATGGTTGCGAAAAGTCCGAGTATTCTTTTTACACCGGTTGCGATACTTCTGGTGATCCCGACGTTATGACTGAGAAGTGGACCATCAAACGCGTGGGGCTAATGGAAGGTCCATCAATTCTTGACGAAGTGCAAACATTTCCTTCCCCGTGCTTGGCTCAAGAAATAGAGTTTGTTCTCTACGCAGAACATCCGTGGATGTGGCAAGACCCCGAACCCGTGATTACCAGTAACGAAATTGATCTTGATTGCACGCCAACCACAAGTACCGTTTCGTGGACGGTTGACGGACCCGCCCCCGGCTTTGTTTCAACTACGCAAATACTTATCGAAAACAAAACATCATGTGAATCGACCTTGCCCCTATACATCACGGGTGCCCCCACTTCGTGGATGGGTGCCAGCGGACAGGGTTGCCCGCCTGATCGTCAGCAACGTCCGCCAGTCGGCGTAGCAGTTGCATTGCTTCCTGGTGAGAACATTCTTATCGACGGGTCAACGCGTAGTGCGTGGAAAGTAAATGACGCTGGTTGTATTGTTGGACTGGCATCAAACATTACACTCATGTCTGGGTCGCGGAAGTTTTATCCCGAAATTAAACCCTGCGAATCTTGGTGTTTCGGTGTCTGGATGATGGATTCCGTCGGTGACGACACTGGCTTTCCCGACGTAACAGTATCCACCATTACGCGGGCGGACGGCTAATGTCGTGGGCTGACGCAGACTACGAACTCATGATTGCCGATCGGTTTGGTAGCCCGATATTTCCAATCAACGATTGGGTATCCATTGTCGGCGGTCCTTTTCGTATTGTAGATTCAGTATCAAACTTGATCGTTGTTGCCGAAGGTACACATTGCAATGAGTATTTCGAACGTATAGATCCGTGGAAGCATGAGCTTCAATTATGGGCTAATGGCAATATTGAGTGGGCTGGTCCCGTACAGCGCAACACCATGACTGACGATTCCAGCGGACAACGAATTACCCTAAGTGCACAGGATCTTCTCGGATGGCTGGCTGTACGAATCCTTGGCGGTGAGATCAAAGAAGAAGACATAGCTACGCAGTTTGCTGAAATTATCACCGAAGCGATGCTGGCTGACGATATTGGATTAGCGTCCAACCCTCAGTTTATTTCTGTATCTGGCAAGCGACGCGTAACCGATCTTGCTTCTGCCCTGTCCGAGATACGCGAACTTGGGCGTGATGGTATTGACTTCACAATGCATGGTCGCAAGCTATTGCTTGGCAACGAAGAAGTACCAATTCGTAATCTTCCACCGTTAAACAACTCTAATTTCCAATCCGTATCGCTAACTAAGGATGGTTCAACAATGGCGACACAGGTTATCGTTTCTGGTGGTACCGATCCTGAGACTTCGCAACACTACATTGGCTACTATCCCGAAGAGCCGATCCCTGACCCAGAGTACGGTTTGATCCAGCGTCGCTTCCATGAAACATCTATTCTTGACGAACAGTCTGTCAAGGCTGCCGCGTTTACACGCTGGCAATCCCTAAAGCCGGTACCGATATTAACTAGCGGTGTCCTCAAACATCACGTTCCGTTGGAGCTTTCCGATATTGTGGCGGGAGCGCAAGTGACATTTGCGGGTGACGAAGAAGCTGAAGAATCAGCGTCCATCAACCAAGCCAGCGGCGAGTACCGCGTCACTAACGTTGAGCTTTCAATCCTTCGTGAAGGAAACGAAGAACCCTCGCGCCTAGCTGTTAACCTGCAGCCAATAGGTACGGTCAACGGCGAGTTGGCGGGAGTTTAGTAATGTCTTACCGAGACGAAGGCAGCATGCAGGAATTGATCGAATCAATTCTTCGTCGTTTAGAACAAATCGAGCAGTCCGTCAGGGAACTTGGCGAACGTGTAACAAAATTGGAGAACCCATGATAGTGCGAGCAAATAGTAATCGGGCCGGATATGAATGGCCGAACGAATATGAAGTTGATTCCAGCGATACGCTAGTAGCAGCCTTTGTGGCGGACGGTACCTTTACTGTCCTCGAAGCCGATACTAGCATTGACGCCTTGCCGGACGACGATGTCGATGATATAATCGTCGCATCCGACGAGTAGGAATACATGACAAAGGAAATCGAATTTCTCCCTAGTGGCGAAATTGACGTAGTTCTCAATGAAACTACATACCATTTGCCGCGCCCCAATCACGGGATCAAGAAATGGGTTAGCAAAAGGCTAGCTGAGGTTGGTGACGAGATTGAAGCAATGGGTCTCAAGGCTCAAGATGAAGCTGACGCTATTAAGGCGAACCTAGAATCATCCGAAGATGTGGATGCCGACACTGAAGCTAAAATCGTCATGTCATTCATTGAGAAACTTGGTGAAGAAACCTTTGTTATTCTCGTGGGCCTATGGGTTGAGATTGTTTCCAAGATGACTGGCGAAAAGGTCGACCTGGCGGTTGACGACGCACCTATCTGGATGGAACATCTAGAAATCCTGGCATCGCTTGCCGACCATTGGAATACTAACCCTTTAGCCTCTTCCCAGAATCCGCCTTCCCTGACAGCGGTGAAGTAAACCCTGCCATAGAGTCTTGGCGAGAGAATGTTCCCTCGTGGGAATTTGAAGCTGGATACATCTATCGCAAATTTGCACACCGGCTGTCCTGGGCACCGGAGATTGTTGACGAACTTGACATTGCTGTTATCGCTGGTCTAATGCATGACTGGCAAGCTGCCGATGACGAACAGACGCGCAACAGTCAAAAAGGTAGCGACAAGCCAGGGTATTCAGGCAGCGGTGCCGAAATGGTGGCTGCGGTCAATCAGTCAGTGAAGGAACAGGACTGGCACCCAAGCATTCCTAAGGGAATGTCGCCGACTGCGGCCAGGGTCTTTGCAAAACAGCATGGCTTACCAGCACCAACAGCGGCAGTGTACTCAATTGACCCGAAGAACCTTAATCCGTTTGGTTAAGCCTGGGCGTGTCGGTGGTATTCAGCAACGCGGTACGCCAAGTCAATGAATTCGCCAGGCGTAAGATCTGCACTAACGGCATTGCATGTGATGCAGAATGGGGTAGACACGCCGAAAATTTCTCCGTCTACAATTCCGTCGTCCCCACAAAAGTAGCATGGAGTTTCGTACTGCTCAATCATTGGTGTTGCACCCTTATGGCGAAAGTAACGCCATCGTTGGTGGGCGACATAGCAGTAACGTTGATAACCTTTTTGCCAAGGAATTCTACCTGGCACTGGAAGCAAGCGTTCAGTCGTTCCATAATTGCTGACATGAACTTTGCAAAGTCGTTAAACACGTCGATGTTGTTTGTATCTAGTGCCGGTTGGCAAACGATGTATTCGATATCGTACTCAACTTCGCGCGGGCCGAAACATGGGGTGGGAATGCCGTCAGTAAAGTCGGTCATTCGCATCGTTACCCTTGTGCCACAACACATGTCGGGGAGCATATCAGCCCAACCCACCACATAGCAACATTCACTCGTATCACAATAACAAGCAAAGCCTTCATTCAGAACATCTTCGTCAGGGTCGCCGAGTTCCACGGTGAGACAATCACACACATACTGACCTATAGCTTCTGCAATTTCATACAACATGCTTATACCTTAACAGATTCATCTTCCATATCGTCATCATCGTCTGCGATAATTCCTTGTTCGCGCCAAAAGATCTTCAACAACCGACGCTGATTAGCGTTTCGGCCACCATATATCCCGATAGGTAACCAGACTGGTAGAAGTCCGGCAGTCAAACATTCTTGCCTAACCGGACATTCGAGCCAGCAGATACGCAACGCTATGCGTTTCTCGTTGGCGTTTGTGGCATCGGTCCAGGGCGAAGTTGGTCCTTCGTAGTTTAGACATTCAGCGCGATCAAACCATGACAGATCTTCGAGGTCAAAGTTTGGGGCGGGAAGTTCGTCTTCGAGAGGCGGGGGTACTAAAAGTTGAAATGCTATTGTGCTCACGGAGAGTCATGATAGCATTGTTTTACGTTGTTACAAATTTCGTATCAGGATTTATCTGATGTTGTAAACGATTCATCTAACGTTTCAATTAACGCCTTCGCAATCTTCTTTCCAACGCCAGGCACTTCCATAATCTCATCTTGCGTAACGGTCCACGTCAATGGCAGATACCCGAAGTGCTGAATGATCGCATCGGCGACCTTTTGACCCACGCCAGGGAAGGATTGCAACACCCAACGAACCCAATCTTCGCTCTCCCTGGTGCCCCATTTATTGTTATCGGGCTTGTTTCGCCTCTTGAGTGAAGATGTGAGCGCCGTCTGTCCTTCGTTCGTTACGGACCATTTGGCGAGGCGCTGAACGAGGCGCACAGTATGGGCATGGTCGTCTGACCAGAATACTTGAATGTTATGAAGCATCTGGAGCGATGCGAGAATGCCAATAAGCTGCGTTTCGGAAAACTTGGTACGTTCCCCGTAGAGGATTCGCCTACCTTTATCTTCTATCCAACGCGGCACCCCTTCCAAAATTAGTACAGCAACGCCGAGGGACTGCATCTGGCCCAATTCCTTGGCGATACGATCATCTCGCAAGCTGGCTAGAAAATCGGAAGGGAACGCTTTCCTTTGCACGCCCCATGCAGTGTCCCCAGTAGACCAGAGAAAATCTACGCCAAGAGCTTCCGGCGCTGCGGAAGTTTCAAATGACGCGCGGATATCTGCTGGTTCTGCGGGACTGCATAACACATTAATCAAATTGCTTCTCCCGCAATCCAGGACGGCAACACAGTCTCAATCTCTTCCTCAGAAGGATCGTAAGGAAATGATCCCAAGTATGGAAGCTTCACAACCAAATCCTCTGAATAGCGCTGCACGGTATGATCGTCAACCCCGGAAGGGAGGCGATTGGATTCCCCCAAAACAACCGTGAACCATGTTAAGTCTTCGGTGTTGTTTGGATCTTCAGGAATGTTCCCGCCGTAGACGTGCCACCATTGATTCATATTTCTTCTCCAAGGCCAGTAGTTTTCTTCTCCAAGGCCAGTAGTTAAATCGTCAAAGTCAAAAGTAATAAAGTCCGAGATAGCAGACAGGACAGCCTCAATATCTAGACGATCAATCAGCCGACCGGTCGCATAAGCATTAGCTATTTCGAGACGGCTACCGGCTGGTTCATCGCGATGCATAGCTCCGCGTGGAGGAATATAATCATATGCTTGTGCGGGCAGGTTACTCACCTTGCCACCCACTTTCCAGGTACGTCCACACCAAGCAAATATTGCGTGGCGAAATCTTTCAACTCAGCTTGTTGGAACGGTTCACGAAGGCGCGACTTTGGTACAGCAATTGACCGCGAATCCTTCGTCTTCTTCAGATACACAACATCGTGATACCAATGAGGAAGCTTCTTGTGGCCATCGGGGCGTGCGCCGAACGAACCAAACACGGACAAAATGGTGGAGTCCTTTTCAGACCTTGATCCAGCCTCGGTAACGATAACTTTCTCTGGCGCAGTGGCAAACAAGTGCACACCTTTGCGTTCCGAGATATGCACAAGTTTTTTAATGATAGCGTCATGCATAGAACGCACCATTGGCCAATCGGTGAACCCGTCGAAGTGCACGCCCTTGGAACCACTCAAGCGATGCTCAAGCATTTTGTCAACTTCAGACATCTTGTATGCCTGCTCTGAAAAATAGTCTCGCGCGAGTTCGTAAAGGTTGCCTGCCATGTCGAAAGTGATCCAGTCACCTTCGCTGGCTGTGTCTTCGAGTTCGTTGACATAATTAAAGATGTCAACGTAGTCAAGGCAGACACGTGGTTTTTGGATATTCTCAAGACCGGAGAATTCTTCCTTTGCCAACATTGTGGATGTGGTAAAATCGGTGTCGATAACATGAAACTTGCCCGGTGTTTCAGTGTTTTGCCAAAGACGGGCAATCGTCATCCACATGTGGGTCTTCCCGGTAGACGGCCCACCGTAACCCAGGATTCTTTCAGTTTCAGGAATGGTTCTAACTAGCATTAAGTTCCTCGCATTTCGCAATTAGTTCGCGGAGATTATCTTCTTGTAAAACGTAGCCGCTGAGGGAAGTATCGAGGCAACGCACTCCAGCTTCGGTAGCCCAGCGTGCTTGAATGTCAGCGCCGAAGTCTTCTACCCAGAAAACGGAACGATCGTCTGCCTTAGCTTGCATGGCTGAAGGTGCCGCGCAACGCCACTTCCATTCGGTAGGATGTTCGGATAGCTTCGGTGGGCAATCTAGTGCTTTGAGAGCATCAATGCCAAGCCATTCGCGGATTTCTTCATTCGCAGCGCCCCGCCAAGTGGTAAGCCAAACAACTTCAGCAACTTCAGTTAGTTTTTGAAACAATGGTGGCAAATACTTAGGTGCGTAGATAGTGTATTCAAAACCATCTTGCGCCATAGATGTGAAGATGTCGTGAGTTATCGGCGGTTGCGCACCCCGCAACGATCGCAGCATGATGAGATCATTAATCACCCCATCGACATCCATGAAAATCAAAGCCTTCATCGGTTAACCTTTCGGGAAGCTTTCGCAACTTTGTTCTTAGCTCGACGCGCCATCAGTCGAGCTTTCATACCTGCATGCTTGTGACACAACAGGCGACCTACCAATGCAGTGCGGTGGCAGGAAAATGAAGCATCTTCTGTGGTGGTTTCATACCAACAGTTTCGTTCACCAATGTACTTAATGGCTGTCATGCAAGTTCCAGTTCGTCTTCATAGAAAGGCCAGGAGTCATCTTGCAAACTGGAAGAATATCCGTCAATGTCAACGTGGAGATAAAAATCGTCACTGTAGGCAACTATTCCTTCAACGCCGGGTCGCAAATCATCGTCGTTATCTTTGCTGTAATAACTATTGTCCAACAACCGAACCTTATCGCCAACTTTTATGGTAGCCATGTTCCGTTCCTTCCTTCTATTCCGAATCCTTTGATTTTGAAATCTGTTACAACCAGACCATTGATATATTCATTAGTGGCGTACTGTAAGGTCTCCAACACTTTCTCAGCGGTGTCGATCGGAACCAACGGATCATGTACTTCAACAAAGATCCGTGCATCCACAAACGTTCGCCCCATTATCCCAACCGTCCCAATGCGTAACGAATAACTTCACTTAGCGAATCGGTGTCGAGCGCTGCCCGACCAAAATCCTTGGCGCTTGTAGCTAGCTCTTCATCTAGTCGCACGGAATAGACGTTAGATCGGCGAGCAGGAAGGGATTCAAAAACCTCGTTCAGCATTGCCGTTTCGGAAAGGTCGTCTTCTAAGGTGACCTCTAAGTCGGGTCCATTGATATTGTAATCAATGTCGGCCAGATGTTGGTCTCGTTCAAAATCTCTCATAGGTTTCCTTTCGATCTATCTAGTGTACTACAGTTACACGGCATGCACAACCGACAAGTTAGTGGGTTGAAAATTGCAACCTGCCGACAAGAATTTCAATGCTTAAGTTATTCACCCTTGTAATTTCTAACGTTCTGCGCTACGCTTGAATCAACACAAAGAGAAGAGGGCAGTTCCTTCAGGTTCTGTCCTTTTTTCATGTGCGAAATTTTCTGGGTCGGGGAATGTGTGTGAAGATTGGGCAATTTATGTAGGCCAATCCGGTCCTGAATGGTCAATCATTTCAACGGTGCCTCTTCCACGGTCCGCGATTATCGCCAACGCAGTTGGCAACCCATTCACGTAAACCATATAGTTACCCTTGCGATAAATCGACCATTGCGTTGCACCAGTTTTCCAAACTGTCAGTGCAAGGTCGTACTTATAGCCTATCCATACCCTGAAATATCCATCCAGGTACGTTCGCTCCGGCTTGGCTTCCTCCAAAACGATCATTTCAACATCTCCGGGTGTTCAGTCAACCAGTTCTCAAAATTCTCAGTCATTGCCTTAGTGAACGGGCGATTCCAGTCCCCGAAATCACTTTCCATCAGTGAACCATAGACCACCCCGGCACGATAGGCTGCGCGGAGATTGGTTTTCTTGCCAAGCCGATCAATTCTGTCAGCGAGGGTGCTTAGGCGTTCGTCAAGATTCATGCTATTTCCTTAACAACAAATCCATCTGCTTTTTCAATTATGGTACGCCCTAAAGCTAGATTCCTTGCATCGCAATTTGGGCATTCGCCGGGGTAAGATCCCCCACCCATCAGGACAGATAGTCGCCCCATTTCGCCTTCGTGACCAACCCAACCACATTCCTTACAATGGCGATTATCGAATCTCTCAAATTTTTGCTGGTCTTCACTAGCCAGCAAAGCCATAGGAAGCTCAACCTTTGTGTCCACCAGTGCCTCTTTTACTGCGTCGCCGATCCTGCCCCAACATTCACGACAGCATCCCAACGCCACCGATCCTTTCATTCGAACGAAACGATCAGCAAGTTCGACCATGTTGAGGTACCTGGGCTTATCGTAATTTGGGGTGCCCTTGCGGGGGCCAGATTTGTAAAGAACATATAATGGGTCTGGTTTATTGTCGCAAATACTGCAATGGCGCGCTTGGCTATGATGAAATATCAGCCTTCCATTATCTGTACATTCGGTCAAGATGTCAGCAATAAGTCCAGCTTCCGTATCCGAAAGATCGGCATAGATCGTGCGAGCTTCAATTCGTTTTATTGCTGCACTAATTTTGTCTTGAACGTCGTCTCGCGAAACCTTACCATCGAGCATCGCAAGTTCGTCGTCTGTTAAAAGTACACTATTCATCAAATTGCCTTTCCATCAACAGATCCTTGTAAAACTGTGGGAATCCACGCCCCACCCCACGCATGATTTGCGGCATAAAATGGGCTACCAGTTTTTCAGCCACCCATTCCTTTTCTTCATCCTGCGTGTCCCGTTTCAGTTCTTTCATTAACGGCCCAATGTCTTTCGGGGAGTCAGTTAACAACCCGTCGTCGCGCAAATGTTGGATAGCTTTATGATACCGGGCTTCCGTGTCGAGCGATGAGATAAGTTCCTGCACCACATCCTTGCGGCCAGGGTTGCCCTTCTTCCACTCACGCTTGTGCTTTTCCTTGAAAGCCTCAGATACGTACTTACCCATCATAACTTTGGCGTCACGCGTAAACTGGCCGTAGGCTTTGATAACTACGCCTTCGATTTTGTGACCGCCGAGAGTAGATTCCGTATCTAGCAGGTTCACCAAAGTGTCAAGCCCGTCGACTGCGTTGTCCCAATCAAAAGAATGAGCAGCTTCAATGCCTAAATAATTTGCCCAATCCCTGACAGATACTTGCCCCATGAAGTCATTCGGTTGATCTTCTACATCAAAAAGCATAAGACCATTCTTGGGTATCCGGTCGTATGCAATCGTGTTGTGCTTAGGCTTGCCGAACCATTCACCGCGACAAACGATACCTTTGTGGACAGGATATACAGGTAGCGAAAGTAGATAATCAATCGCACCCTTAAACATCTTGTCAGGCTCAAGTCGTTCCGGTCCGTACTGAATGCTACCTTTTGACTTAACATGTAGCTGCCCCGTCTCGTCCCACATCCACGAAAGCTGACTGCCGTCATACTTTTCCTGCACGACAACCGGCGTATCGAACAGGGTGGCGATAGCGGGATGACCTAATGAATATATTTTTGGATAGCTATGAATATTGGTCATCTTTTCAACGCCTTTAGTTGTGCTGCTGCTTCTCTCGTATCTATCTCGTCGCGTATTTCAGCGAGCATAATGTCAGCCTGCTCAGCCTTTTCTCTCAAGTATGGTCTAATTGTTACCAAGAAACGCTCAATGTCGCTCTTGGCTCCAATAACCCACGTATAAGTTTGTCGATTGGTGATGTATTTGGGGTCACGCACAGCAATGCGACCGCTAAACCATTCCATTAAATCTTCCAGGGTTTGTAAATAGGAACCTACGCCACTAATCATGCGAACGGGACCGTTGCCAAAATAGATTCCAATAGAACCCTCACCGTCGAACCATCCCGCAAAGTAGGCCGCTAGTTCTGGCTTCATTCCGTGCCTTCCACCACAATGGGAAAGTTGCCCACAATGGCGCTTCGTATCTCGAAATCCCCACCAACATAGTCACCATTTGCTGGTACCCCACCATTCTCCAACGTTGCCTCGACCCACCCACGCGGACCTACATATTCCAGCACCCGCAAAACCCTCACAATGTCATCCATTTACATCCTCCAGAAACTCGATAATGATTCGTTCACCTTTTCTTCGCGGTAGGTAACTTCTCTGCAAAGCTACTGCCGCCAATGGCCCTTCCTTTACTTCCCCATTCATTCCATCCATCCAGCGAACCTTGGGAGATGCTATCCACAGGTCCGCAATGGCTTGGGCGAGATCGTAAATGTTGGCATCAACCAGTTCGCCAGCATCGCAGCCAAATTCTTCGGCGAATTCTTGGTCGTCTAGTTTCAACATCGGTGTGTACTTCATAGAGGTTTCCTTTCATTTGCCCAAAACAAGTGTAATACACCCAAAGTCTGGTGTCAACTAGAAAAACCCACCAAAACTGGCGGGCTTCTCGTAGGGTGCGTCAGCACCGGGGGTGTGTCTGTAGCGTAGCGGAAGACGTTAGAAAGCTAATCAACGCTATGTTGGTTTATTAACCCTGCTGTTCCTCGTAGGGTCCGCCCCAACAGCAACCGCAGCATCCATGGATGCCTTGCGCTTCAGCATCTTCGGGACTTAATGTAGCTTTCCAGAAAGCCACTTGCTCGGTAGCGGGATGGCCCGTCCCACATTCACAAATCCGTTCAAACATTCCGCGATCGAAACGCCACAATAATGGCCAATCTTTCATGTGATCGTTGGCCTGGTTATGTATCGTACAAAGCTCCCCTGAAGAATGCCCCGGTAGATGTACGTTGGTCAGCCAATGTCCCAATCCATCACGCGTGGGTATCCAAGCTTCAGATAAACCACTGTCAAAAACAAAGTGTGAAACATATTTATGGTGAAGTACGTGTACGTTTTCAAACTCTTCCCATGAGCCGAAAACTGCCGTTGATTTCTTTTCCAACCATTGAATGACGGTGGTGTTGTCGCTGAAAATTACCCCTTCGAGAACTTCTTT
>Ga0209633_10005148_pt1 | contig 11559 bp, 10 predicted proteins | sample Cruoilmetagenom1_FD_187290 | JGI IMG/M metagenome (GOLD analysis project Ga0209633, IMG submission 187290) | Oil polluted marine microbial communities from Coal Oil Point, Santa Barbara, California, USA - Sample 1 (SPAdes) (version 2) | ecosystem: Environmental > Aquatic > Marine > Oil seeps ... | reverse complement strand
GATATATTTGCGCCAGCGTCCGACAAAGGCGGCCATGACGCATTTCGCAGTGATAGTGGCCTTGCTGAATTCTGGCCAATTGCTTTGGCCCCCGAAGCCGCGGGAGAAGAAACCGCGTGGAAGCCCGAACCCGTCAATGCGCTCTCGCAAGGCTCAGCACGTGAACAATTAGCTCGTGCCATAGCTGTGCAGATCAAAGAGTGGCTAGCAGGCGGCGAAGCGGTGTTTGACAGAGACGCCAAAGAGGACGCGCCAAAATTACGCGCTATGCGCCCTGGCGACATTATGATTTTAGTGCGCAAGCGCAGCGACTTTTTCGAAGCCGTCATCCGCAATCTAAAAGAACAAGGTGTGCCCGTTGCGGGGGCCGACACCTTAAACTTATCCGAGTCTGTCGCGGTGCAAGATTTAATCTCTTTGGCAAAGTTTATCTTGTTGCCTAGTGATGACCTCTCATTAGCGGAGGTGCTAAAAAGTCCAGTATTTGGCTGGGACGATGACGCTTTATATAATATCGCTGCGGGCCGGAAGGGCAGTTTATGGCAAGCCGTCCCGAGCGGCGAAACCAGAAGCGTACTTAAAGACATGATGAGCCGCGCTCGCCGCGCAGCGCCCTATGAATTTTTTGCAGGCATTTTGTCTTTTGTGATGAAAGATGGCCGTTCAGTTTTGCAGCGGTTTTTCGACCGGCTAGGACTAGAAGCAGCTGATGCGCTGGATGCTTTTTTGGCCCGCGCGCTCGCCCACCAGCGCCGTAGCGCGCCCTCATTGACACACTTTATTGCGGCGCTAGAAAGCAGTGAAGCTACGCTAAAACGCGAAATGGATGCGGGTCAAAACGAAGTGCGCGTTATGACAGTCCATGCCGCCAAAGGCCTCGAAGCTCCCGTGGTTATCTTGCCCGATACGACGCAAAAACCTACGGCGTCCAAAGCGCCATTACTGGCGGCGGGCGCAGGGTTTGTGATGGACGTGCGCGCGGCGCAACGTCCAAAAATGTTGACGGATCTAATTGAGGCGCAAAGTCTAGCTGCCATGCGCGAGTCTATGCGCCTTTTATATGTGGCCTTGACCCGCGCGGAGAGCCGCCTTTTGGTTTGCGGGTTCCAAAGCGGGCGTAGCAAAAATGCCGCCCCAGGGTCATGGCATGATAGGGTGTCGCGCGCGCTAGCAGATATGGAGGGGGCGCAAGAATATGAAACGCCATTTGGCAAGGGCCGCCGCTTTGGTGTCTCTCCTGGCAGCGCGGCGGCGCAAGCGGCTGTGGCCGTGAAAATAGAAAACTTGCCTGTGTGGGCCCGTACGCTTGCGCCCGCTTATAAGCCTGATATGCGCCGCTATTCTCCCTCGCGGCTTGCTGATGCCGATGAGAGTGTGCCCGTGCGTTCGCCGCTACATATTGCTGCCGCGCCCGACCGGTTTTTGCGCGGCAACCTTATTCATAAACTGTTGGAAATTTTGCCAGCGGCGGACAGTGATAAACGCCGCGCATTGGCGCAAACTTATTTGGACGCACAGCAATTAAGCGCCGCCGAAACGGGTGAAATTATCAGCGAAGTTTTTGCGGTTCTGGAACACCCAGACTACGCACAATTTTTCGCTGATGGCTCGCGGGCCGAAGTATCTTTGGCGGGCCGCGCAAGTGCCCTGCCAAAAGGCGCCGTATTTAACGGGCAGATAGACCGTCTTTGCGTCGGCGAAAATGATGTGTGGATATTGGACTATAAGTCCAACCGTCCGCCACCAGAAGACATTAAAGGTGTCGCGCCTTTATATGTGCGTCAAATGGCGGCGTACCGTGCGCTGACGCGCGAATTATACCCAAGCGAAACCGTTCATTGCGGCCTTTTGTGGACTCACGCGCCGCGCCTGATGGTCATACCTGACGCGTTGATGGACGCGGTTAACTGGGACGCGATGCTGGGCGCTTGACGAATCGCTACGGCGTCCTTACCTAAGATGTTCACTTTAAAAATACGAAAAGGGAAAACCTCATGGCCACGATTACAGTAACCGATGAAAATTTTAAAGCCGATGTAATTGGCAGTGATAAATTGGTGCTGGTTGATTTTTGGGCCGAATGGTGCGGCCCGTGCAAAGCCATGGGCCCTGCGCTCGAAGAGTTAGCGGCGGATTGGGATGGCAAAGCAGTTGTAGCCAAGATGAATATCGAAGACAGTCCCGACACACCATTAGATTATCGCGTGCGCGGCGTACCCACTTTGATGCTCTTCAAAGCAGGCGAGCTTGTTGCTACCCGCACAGGCGGTATGACAAAATCAAAGCTAAGTGAATGGTTATCTGAACACGCATAGACCTCGTGCTTCTAAAGCGCCAAGGCTTCGCCCGCCAAATATAGAGACCCACAAATTAGGATGCGCGGCGGGGTGTGCGGGTCAAGGCCGGCTGCTTTTGTAACGGCCTCGCTAAGGTTATCGGCGCGCAGGGCGGCCATGCCCCTACCTTTGGCAATGTCCATCAGGCTTTCAGGTGCAAGACTAGCATGACCATCAATCGGCACGGCAATCAGCGTTTGCGCTAGGCCCGTAAAGGCATCTAAAAACCCAGGCGCGTCTTTGTTCGCGAGTATGCCCATGACTAATATAAGCGGACGCGGCGTGTTGGCCTCTAGCCCCGCCAGAGCTTCGGCCAACGCTTTGGCGGCATGGGGATTGTGTCCACCGTCGAGCCATAATTCTGCGTTTTCACACTGGGCTATATTTGCAAGCGGGCCAGAGGTGAGCGGTTGTAACCGCGCAGGCCATGCAGCGGCGCTAAGACCATTGGCGATGGCGCGCTCATCGATTAAAAGGCTGCGCGCAATCGCGATCGCAAGCCCTGCATTGTCGATTTGATGTGGGCCGCGTAGGGCGGGCAGGGGAAGGTCAAACAAAACGTCATCGTCCTCATACACCAAGCGGCCTTGCTCGGCGCGGCACTGAAAATGTTCGCCATTAAATTTGAGAGGCGTTCGTAATTTGGCAGCTTCCGCGCTTAGTACAGACGTAACTAGCTTGCTCTGGCGGGCGGAATACGCAGGCGCATAAGCTTTAAATATACCGGCTTTTTCGCGCGCAATGCCTGCGAGGTCGCGGCCTAAAAACTCAGCATGGTCATAGTCGATCGGAGTGATGGCCACGGCGGCAGGGGCGCTAATCACATTCGTCGCGTCATAAAGCCCGCCAAGACCCGTCTCTAAAATAAGCAAATCCGCCGCATGTTCATGGAACAGTAAAAATGCTGCTGCCGTTGTGGCCTCAAAAAACGACAATGGCTTGCCATCATTAGCGGCTTCGACGCGGGATAGCGCGCCTAGTAAGTCGCTCTCACCCACCATGTCACCTGCCAGTACGATGCGCTCACGAAAACTGACAAGGTGCGGTGATGTATAAACATGAACGCTAAGCCCTTGGGCCTGCGCCATCGCGCGTAAAAACGCGATGGTGGAACCCTTACCATTGGTGCCCGCAACATGCACGGTCGGCGGTAGGGCGTCGTGGGGGCTGCCAAGTTTTTTTAAAACGCGCTCTATGCGCGGGAGGCCAAGGTCGATTTTTTTTGGGTGCAAAGCTTCAAGCCGCGCCAACGCCTCCACAAGTGCGGGGCTGTCTTTACGCATCGGCGAGTTTTTTAGTTTCCGTACGTTCGGTTTTCATCAACACGGATAGAGTTTTTGATAATGTTGCCCGCAAATCTTTGCGCGCCACCACTTGGTCGATCATGCCTTTGGCGTGCAGATATTCAGAGCGCTGAAACCCCTCGGGTAATTTCTCACGAATGATTTGTTCGATAACGCGCGGCCCCGCAAAGCAAATAAGCGCGCCGGGCTCAGCCAGATGAACGTCTCCAAGCATAGCATAGCTGGCCGTTACCCCGCCCGTAGTCGGGTCGGTCAGAACAACAATATAGGGCAAGCCTGCTTCACGCAATTTTTGCACGCCGATAGTGGTGCGCGGCATTTGCATCAGCGATAATGCGCCTTCTTGCATGCGCGCCCCGCCGGCTGCGGTGAACACCACGAGCGGTAATTTGCGCGCCACGGCCTGCTCGCAGGCAGTCACAAAAGCTTCGCCCGCCGCCATGCCGAGCGACCCGCCCATAAAGGCAAAATTTTGCACCAAAACGATTGCGCTCACGCCTTCGATCTCGCCCACGGCTAGCGCCATAGCGTCATCCATAGCGGTCTTGCTGCGCGCCGCCTTAAGGCGGTCCGTATACTTTTTATCGTCTTTAAATTTTAAGGGGTCCGCGGCAACGGATGGTGTTTCTAGCCGCTTATATGCGCCGCCATCAAAGGTGTAAGCAAAGCGAAACTCTGGCCCGATACGCATATGGTGGCCTGCGGGCGTGACGTGCAAACTCGCCGCAAGGTCGGCATGAAACACCATCTCGCCAGAGCTGGGACATTTGACCCATAGGTTATCAGGCGTGTCGCGCTTGGTGAATATTTTTTTAACGCCCGGCGGCGTGAGTTTTGAAAGCCAGTTCATAAGGTGCCATGTAGCGCTTTGTAAGGGGGCGGGCAAGAGAGAAGTGATGGGGCGAGGCGTTAGAGTTTTGTAATGTACGCTTTATTGATGCGGGCTTCGCGCTCAAAAATGGCCCGCCGCGGCGCAAAGTTTATATAGATGAGCCCTACTAAAAACGAATAAAATACATCCTTGATACCGCCAAGTGAAATACCCTTTTAAAACAACGGCCTAAAAGTTTTATGGAGAGTTACATCCTTGGGCTGGGCTGTCCCTCCATACTCCAAGTATGAAAAACTTTACATTAGATAACATGCCGCCAGCGAGTACCCTGCTGCATTACATAGACACGAGCCGTAAGCGGCGGATTATCGACGGCTGGCTGAAAGCAGCCCTCGCGTGGGTGCATTGCGCGCGGGTGAGCAAGATGGTGGCGCGCGCCATTAGCATACTATCCAAGAGCGTGCGCGAGACAGAGAACTTTAATCGCAACCTGCAGATAAACGCGCATATACTCGCCAGCAAAGACGGCAGAGCTTGGGCGCGGGGCGTGCTTGGTGAAGCTAATATCAACCGTTGGCGGGCGAAGTACGGTGCGTGCTGCAAAGCTGGGTTTATGCCTGACAAGAAAAAGAAGGCTAAAGCAAAGGCGAAGCCTGACCGCAAAACCCCCAAGGTTTACACTTGGAAACCCATCGCCCTGCCCTCTATAGCTTATTGGTTTTTCACGCCGCTAAACACCACATTCCCAGACCTTCCCAATCCATTCGCCAAACAGATATTCACGTGGCCACGCCCCAAGCGCGGTTTCACCCCCGCCGTGTTCTGGCCTTATGAGCTAGAGGATGATTATGAGGTTGATCCAAAGCTGATATATAAGAACGCGCCGCCTAACAACACTCCTGGGCCCAGAGCGGCCACCGCAAAGCCCGAAGGCCTCGCTCTGGATCCCGGGTCAAGCCCGGGAACTGATGAAGGGAGAGCGGGGCCGCTTAAACTAAAATCCAAACCGCCATGACGATAAGTGCGGTGCCGATGAAATTATCACGCGGCGAGGCGACTCGCCGCGCCATTGGCGCTGGGATTTATGCTATTAAAGCACCGCCAATATACAGTCGGCTAGTCTATCGATCGTCTCTTTGCGTGCGCCTGCAATATTAATGCGGCCTGAGTTTAGAAGGTAGACGGAATGTTCAGAGCGCAAAGTTTCAGCTTGCTTTGGCGTCACTGGCAGCAGCGAGAACATGCCTTTTTGGGCACGAATAGCGGCGGCCATTTGCTCGGCGCCTTGTACGGATAAAGCCTGCGCCAAAGAAGTACGTAGCCCTGACATCCGTTGACGCATGGCTTCGAGCTCGGCCATCCACTGCGCGCGCAGAACATCGTCGCCGAGAATTTTGGCCACAAGAGCTGCGCCATGGTCTGGCGGCATGGAAATCATGCGGCGCATGGTCAGGCCGATTTGGCCATTGCATAGCGCTGCGTCTTCCGGGGTTTTAGCAAGGGCCGCCACAAGGCCAGTCCGCTCACGGTATAGGCCGAAATTTTTGGAACAGCTCGCTGCCAAAATCAGCTCAGGGCATTTATCTGCGAGCAGGCGCAAGCCGTAAGCGTCTTGTTCGAGACCGTCGCCAAGGCCCGCATAGGCTAAATCGACGAAAGGTAATAAATCTTTTTCGAGTATCAAATCGGCAATGACGCCCCACTGCGCCTTTGTAAGGTCCGCGCCCGTTGGGTTGTGGCAACAGCCGTGTAGCAAAACCGCGTCGCCCGCGACTGCGTTGTCTTTTATGTGCGCGCACATATCGTCAAAATCTATCTGCTGCGTGGTTTTATTATAATAAGGATATTGACCGATTTTCATACCGGTCGAGCCAATCAGCGGCGTATGGTTAGCCCATGTGGGCGTGGACACCCAGATAGTTGCAGAAGGGTTTGCCAGCTTAATCAGCTCTGCGGCAAGGCGCAGCGCGCCGCTACCACCTGCGGATTGCGCCATGGCTAAGCGGCCTGATGTAATGGCTGCGCTCTCTTTGCCAAACATTAGCTCGGTGAACAGGCGGTTGAAATCAGGGTTGCCAAGAATGCCAATATATTTTTTGGACGTCTCTTCGGTTGCCCATAGTTTTTCTGCGGTTTTGACCGCGGCCATGACAGGCGTTGCGCCCAACTTGTCTTGGTAAATGCCAACACCTAAATCGATTTTGTTGGGGTTGTGATCACTCGCGGCTAGCTTAATCATTTGGATGATGGCGTCGGGCGGGGTTGGGGATAGTGTTTCAAACATGGCACTCTCTTTACTGGTTACAAATTTTGCTAGCTGAATTTGGACGTGTTGAAAAGAGCGCAAATGAACGCAGGCGCGGATTTAATGAATTAACGCTTTGAAACTTGGGAGCTTACCCTTATGGTCGCGAAAATTATAAACATAGATGGGGAAATTATCCGTGGAAAATTTTGAGAAATATCTGAACATAGTTTATGACTTTCTGAGTGGCAGTAATCTGCATAGTATTGGCGTTCACATTCCGATCTTAAGCGAAATTCCATTTTTTGCGTTATTACTGCTCGGCACTGGTTTTTACCTTACCATCGCTTTGCGCCTCATGCCAATTTTTCGCATTCCAGCGGGCTTTGCTATGCTTTGGAAAGGCCGCAAACCTGAGAAAGGTCACGAAGGCGAAATCACGCCCTTTGCGGCGCTCATGACGGCTTTGTCCTCAACCGTGGGGACAGGTAATCTTGCGGGCGTGGCGACCGCTATAACTTTAGGCGGGCCTGGCGCGATTTTTTGGATGTGGATGACGGCCCTTGTTGGCATGGCAACGAAATATGCGGAAAGCCTATTGGCGGTTCGTTACCGCGAAGTTGACGAAAACGGCGTCTATAAAGGCGGCCCGATGTATTACATCAAAAATGGCCTTGGCCCCAAGTGGAAATGGCTCGCGATATTATTTTGTATAGGCGCTGTTATGGGCTCGTTTGGAGCAGGTAATATGGTGCAAGCAACAGAAATTGCTAATGTTGCCAACAGCAACATGAATGCCTCAAAAGTCCTAATAGGGTTAATTTTGGCAGCTTTGACGTTTCTTGTCATTATTGGAGGCATTAAGAATATTGGCAAATTTGCCTCAAAGTTAGTGCCATTCATGGCCTTTAGTTACATTTCGGCTGCCCTTATAGTGCTGGCCATGAATGCATCAGGTATCCCTGCCGCCTTTAAAATGATCTTTACAGATGCTTTTAGCTCACATGCGGCGGTTGGAGGGTTTACAGGCGCGGTGATTGCTGAGGCCATCCGTTTTGGTGTTCAGCGCGGCCTGTTCTCAAACGAAGCAGGCCAAGGTTCTGCGCCTATTGCTCACGCGGCTGCGCAAACTAATGATCCAGTTCAGCAAGGCACCATTGGTATGCTTGGTACGTTTATCGATACGATTGTTATCTGTACCATGACAGCTTTGGTAATCCTTAGTGTTAAAGGCAACTTTGTTGCTGACGTTGGCGGGGTGCAACAGGCCGTTGATTATGCTTGGCAAACAGATCTTAAGGGATCAGGTATTACCTCAGCTGCATTTGAAGCAGGCATTACTGGAGGAAAGTGGGTTATTACGGTCGCACTAATTGTCTTTGCCTTTACAACTATTTTGGGCTGGTCTTATTATGGCGAAAGGTCTGTCTCCTTTATGTTTGGTGAAAAAGCTGTGTTCCCGTTTCGAATTGTATATTGCATCCTCGTGTTTGTTGGGGCGATAATTCCTGCTACAGCCGTTTGGACCATGGGCGATATAGGTAATATCTTTATGGCGACACCGAACTTAATTGCTGTGATCCTTCTTTCAGGCGTTGTCGTTTCCATGACGCGCGGTGGTAAGGATACGCGGCCTATTCACCCGCACGATGAAAGCGCCCATGCTAAGGGACTGCATAATGTTGATGGGGAAGCGTAAGGCTTAGACTTTAATTCTTAAACAAAAAAAAACCCGCTCATTGAGCGGGTTTTTTATAAGGCTGTAATTTTTCTAAATTAGTGAACGGGTTTGTTGGTGCCGTAATAATATGTACCGCCCGTTTGGATATTTCCGCCATGTGTGGTAGACTGTCCGCCTGCGCTTTGAGTATATTCGTAAGCACTTGAATTGCCCGCACCATAAGCATGGCCTGAGCTATAAGAGCCGGTACCGCTGGAGCCGTAGGTGACTGCAGAGCCGTAAGAATTGGTACTGCCAGAGCTATAGGCAGCGCCAGAACCATAACTGCTAGAGCCGCTAGAGTAATGGCCGCTATTATATGATGAGCCGCCATAGCCAGATGTGTTGCTACAGACCACGCGGCGCCATTCAAAGCGCTCTGCTGATATTAGTGTTTTTTGGTCAACGCCCGCGTATTTTGGCGGAACGCTAACGGTGCGCGCGCCGCCAGGATCAACAACGTCTTCTACGGTGACGTTGCGGTATTGCGCGGGAACTGGGACTTGGCGAACACCGCCCGGATCGGCGAGGACTTGTTTGGTAATCGCGCGATATTTAGCGGGAATATTTGTGCGCCGCACTTCACCGGGCGATGTCATGACGCGGCGATTAAAGCTAACGCTTTCACCTGGTTCTTCGACAAGGCACCAGATTTCGCAAAGAGAGCCGCACTGGGTGCCGCCTGACGCGCCATAATTTGTAGTGCTGGAATAACCGCGCCCATTTTGGCCTGCGTCAGCGACGGATAATACATTATACCCTTGGGCGGCCAAGGCGCCTGGGTTGCCCCGTTTCCAAACGGTGCGAGGCGCGGAAGTTTGCACGGTTTCCGTGACAGTCCGAAATTCGGGCGGGCTGACGGATAATTTGTCATAAGAGGGACGCACCATCATTTGCTTGGTGACAGTTCTAAAGCTGGGTTGGCGGACTTCATAACGTACGCTGGCTTCTTTAACCTCGACTTGCTCTTGACGGCTCGCGAGGCGCGGCTGGGTCACTTCGAGCTTGTTATAGCCTTCTTCGGCGATAATGTGTTTGCGCTGGGTGGAGTACTGCGCGGGAATTTTCACGCGAGCATAACACTGCCCCGCCTGAGGGTTCGAGGGCACAAGACTTGGGTCGCCACTAGTTTGCCCCGCAAAAGCGAAAGGTGAAAGACTCGCGGATAGCAATAAGGCTGCCGCGAAATTTGTAATATGTTTGGCCATAGGTCCAGCTCCGTTGTAAATATTGGCCCACAGCCAACAACTTTATCTTGCGGCGAAGCTTATGAAACCCGCGTGGGAGCGGTCAATGGTTAGTTAACCATATTCTACTCGAAATAGCAGGTATATCTCGCTCATTTCGCCAATGAGGAGATATTTATGGCTTCAAATCTTGTTTTTCGCGAATTTTATGCCACAAAAATGTGACGATAACCCAAAATACAACGGCCAGCGCTGCTCCGCTCATATTGGCTATTTCGTCAAGAATGTCTGCAGAGCGACCTTCGTTCATGGCGCCTTGCGCGAATTCTATTGCGGCGCCAAACAAGGCTAAGCCAAGCCAAACAAAGCCGGGGTGGAGGCGCGGAAAGGCAGGCAAGCACATGGTGCCCAGCACAAGATAGGCGCACAGATGCACGACTTTGTCTAGGCCTGCGACAGACACGCTAGCTTGCATTGGCGTGAGCGAGCGCACCAAAATATACCCGCCAAGCAAAACAGCGGTTAGAAGAAAAATATAGCGAAACTTAGGCGCAAAGCTTCGGTAGACTAAATTATTGGGCATTAAATGTTTCTCTCAACTTACAAGGTCGTTATGATTTAAACATTGCTTTGGAGCGTCACTATGGCATGTTTATGGTCATTTCAAGAAGGAATACATTATGCACGTAATTGATCCAAAAGATGCTGTCATCGACCTGCCTGGCTGGACGGGCGGCGATGACTTTATCACTAAGGTTTTTAAGTTCGATGACTTCGCGCAAGCTTTTGGGTTTATGAGCCAAATCGCGATTGTCGCCGAAGCTATGAACCATCACCCCGAATGGTATAATGTTTATAACCGCGTTGACGTGACACTGACTACTCACGAAGCTGGAGGTGTGACGGATAAGGACATTGATCTAGCAAAACGCATGGAGCAAGCCACAGGCTAATGACAGGCGTCGTCACCAGATTTGCGCCCTCCCCGACAGGGTTTTTACATCTGGGCCATGCGGCAGCGGCGGGGCATGCCTTTGGGTTTGCACAGGAACGTGGTGGCACCTGTCTGCTCCGTATTGAAGACATAGACCGCACGCGCTGCAAGCCTGAGTTTGAAACAGCAATTTATGAAGATCTGGACTGGCTTGGCTTTGACTGGCCGCTGCCTGCCCGCCGTCAAAGTGACCATATGGGCGACTATAAAAATGCGTTACAAATCTTGAAGAGAAAAGGTCTCGTCTATCGCTGCTTTAAAACCCGCAAAGAAATTTTAGAGGATATTGCCCGCGCCCCCCACTATCATGGCGCGCCTTATAAAGGCCCGCAGGCAGCGCTTACGCAAGACGAAGAAGTTGGCCTTCTCGCAGAAAACAAACCCTATGCGTGGCGACTTTCCCTGACAGCTTGCCAAGGCTATTTAGGCCGCGAATATGACCGTCTTTCGTTCGTAAATAATGGAGAAGAGGTGCAAGCAAAACCGGCCCTGCTTGGCGATGTTATTTTGGCGCGTAAAGACGTAGGTACGTCATACCATCTTGCCTGCTGTCATGATGATACTTTGCAAGGAGTTACGGATATTGTGCGGGGTGTAGATTTGCTAGAAAGCACTCATGTCCACCGGTTATTACAAGCGCTGATGGATTGGCCAGTACCAGCTTATCACCATCATGAACTTTTGACGGATGCGGACGGGAAGCGCTATGCCAAGCGCAATCAGTCCGTAACTATACGGGCCTTGCGGCAATCAGGCGCGCTACCTGAAAATATTCTGGCGCAAGTCAGCAGGCTCGGTTAAGACACGTTATGGCTATCAAACTCACATTCGCTGAAGACATCTGGTATTTCGCCGCCGCAGGCACAGAGCTAAAATCTGGCGGCATGAAACATGTGACCATTGCGGGGCATCCTTTAGTGGTTGGACGGGGACAAGATGGT
>Ga0209633_10005147_pt1 | contig 11562 bp, 2 predicted proteins | sample Cruoilmetagenom1_FD_187290 | JGI IMG/M metagenome (GOLD analysis project Ga0209633, IMG submission 187290) | Oil polluted marine microbial communities from Coal Oil Point, Santa Barbara, California, USA - Sample 1 (SPAdes) (version 2) | ecosystem: Environmental > Aquatic > Marine > Oil seeps ... | reverse complement strand
CAAGCTTTTTCATCAGATGTGGGAGCAATAGGAGATGAATTGTTTATAGATAAAATTTCAATAAGAGAAACATTAGTACAAACATTACCGGATACTGATGGAGATTTAATACCTGACTTTCTAGATTTAGATAGTGATAATGATGGCATAACCGATACAACTGAGGCCGGAGGAGCTGATGCGAATGGAGATGGGATAGTTGATGGATTTTCAGATACAAATGATAATGGATGGGATGATACAACAGAGGGATCCCCATTTTCTATAACAATGACAGATGGAGCCACTGGTGACATATTACCAGATTATTTGGATTTGGATTCTGATGCAGATGGTATTTCAGATATAGTTGAAGCAGGAGGTATAGATATTGATGGAGATGGACATGTAGATTATGCGACTCCAGGTGATCCGACTACATTAAATGATGGGAACGGAAATGGTTTGGATGATACCATTGAGGGAGCACCACTTGCAATTACTAATACTGATGGAGATACAGTTTCAGATTATTTAGATATAGATTCAGATGGTGACGGTATAGTTGATAATATAGAGGCACAAACTACGGTAGCATATCTTGCACCACTTATTGCAGATGCCGATGCCGATGGATTAGATGATCGCTATGATGGCGATGATAATAATACGATAGGTATTGGTGGAGGTTTAGGCAATGCTATTGATCCTACAAATACTGACACACTAGATAATCCTGATTATTTAGATTCAGATAGTGATAATGATGGTTTTGCTGATATTGCAGAAGGGTGGGATACGGACAATGATTATTTGCCAAATACAGTTCCAACCAATGCCGATTTAGATGGTGATGGGTTAGATGATGGTTTTGATGCCGATAACTCTCAAATTAATCCAACAAATGGACAGACTCCAGTGAGTTTTCCAGATTTAGATAACCCAGGAGGTGATAGAGATTGGAGAGAAGCACAAGATACCGATGGAGATGGTATTGCTGATATAACAGATTTAGATAGTGATAATGACGGAATCCCCGATATAGATGAATCAGGAGGAATTGACCCAATGGCCGATGTTGATGGAGATGGTATTCCAGCATTTTTAGATGATGATGATTCTGATCCCGGCATAGGAGATACTGACGGTGTTGAAGCCTTATTTGATAATGATGGTGATGGCATACCAAATCATTTAGACCTGGACGGGGATAATGATGGGTTAACAGATGTTATTGAAGCCGGAGGTAGGGATGCGGATGGTGATGGAATATTAGATGGTTTTGTTGATGCAGACGGCGATGGTTTAAATGATCTGGTAGACAATATTGATAGTGGTTCAGGAGCTGGCGAAGTGACAAGTGGAATACCTTTAACAAATCCTGATACCGATGGAGATACGGTACTTGATATTTTTGATTTAGATAGTGATAATGATGGAATTACAGACACAACAGAAGCAGGAGGTTTAGACGCCGACGGTGACGGTATTATAGATGGCTTTACGGATGCCAATGGTAATGGATTAGATGACACCATCGAAGCAACACCACTTGCCGATCCTGATACTGACGGCGATAGTGTACCTGATAGATTAGATTTAGATAGTGATAATGATGGGTTAACTGATGTGACAGAAGCTGGAGGTACAGATGCGGACGGTGATGGAATCATAGATGGTTTTGCAGATGCCGATGGTAATGGTTTGGATGATGCGACTGAAACAACACCTTTGGCCGATCCAGATACTGACGGCGATAGTGTGCCAGACAGACTGGATTTAGATAGTGATAATGATGGTATTACAGATACCACAGAAGCAGGAGGATTAGATGCAGATGGGAATGGAATTATAGATGGCTTTACAGATGCAGATGGAAATGGCTTAGATGACACCATCGAAGTAACACCACTCGCAGACCCTGATACAGATGGCGATAGTGTGCCTGATAGATTAGATTTAGATAGTGATAATGATGGTATTACGGATACTACTGAAGCAGGAGGCACGGATGCCGATGGCGATGGTATTATCGATGGTTTTGACGATACAGCAAATGGAAATGGCTTAGACGATGCTACCGAAACAACGCCGTTAGCAAATGCTGATACAGATGGTGATACAATAGTAGATAGATTAGATTTAGATAGTGATAATGATGGTATTACGGATACTACTGAAGCAGGAGGCACGGATGCTGATGGCGATGGAATTATCGATGGTTTTGACGATACAGCAAATGGAAATGGTTTAGACGATGCTACTGAAACTACTCTTTTACCGGTAACAAATACGGATCTTGCATTTACTAGTGATTCGCTACCTGATTATTTAGATTTAGACTCTGACTCCGATGGTATTTCAGATATTATTGAAGCTGGTGGAATAGATACGGATAATGATGGGCGTGTAGATTATGTTACGTCCGGCGACCCAACAACTTTAAACGATGGTAACGGAAATGGTCTAGATGATACCTTAGAAGGTGCACCATTACCGAATACAAATAGTGATACCGATGCTTTACCAAATTATATTGACATCGATGCTGATGCTGATGGTATCGTTGATAATATTGAAGCGCAAGTTTCATTGATTGGTTTAGGTGGATACAGAGCACCGACAGGAGTTGATAGTGATGGAGATGGAATAGATGATGCATATGACGTAGATAATTTAGGGGTTATAATTCCTATTGATATTGATGGAGATTTAACACCAGATTATATTGATACAAATACTGATGATGATGCTGACGATGATATTTTAGAAGGATGGGATGTTAATAATGATGGTGTAATTACCGGTGGTGAGCTTTCACCGAATGGTAATGATTCAGATAATGACGGTTTAGATAATGGTTTCGATTTAGTGCCTGGAGGTTTAGATCCAACAAACGGTGGTCAAAATGCAAGTATATTCCCTGATTTAGACACCCCTGGAGGTGAGCCTGATTGGAGAGAAGCTTTAGACATAGATTGGGATAATGATGGGGTAGATGATCCTATAGATTTAGATGATGATAATGATGGTATTCCTGATACCGATGAATCTGGAGGTAATGAGCCAAATGGTGATGCAGACGGTGATGGTATTCAAAACTGGTTAGATATTATCGATGGTGGTGGACCAGGAGATGGAAGCCCAACTGATTATACAGATGCAGATGGTAATGGTATTCCGGATGTATATGATACTGATGGTGACGGTGTACCAAATCATTTAGATCTTGATAGTGATAATGATGGTATTTTTGACCTGGTAGAATCAGGTCAAATTGATGCTGCAAATAATGTTATAGATTTTAATTTAGACGGTATAATTGATGCTGCCAATTCTGGTACAGTAGGTGCTAACGGATTGTTTGATCCAATCGAAGATGCCCCGGATAGTGGAAATTTAACTACTCCAACATTAGATTCGACAACTGTAAACGGTGTACCAACACCAAATGGTATTCCGGATTCTAACGAATTGAATTCTGATGGTGACGGATGTGTTGATACTATAGAGGCTGGTTTTACAGATGGAGATAATAATGGCTTATTGGGTAACGGAACATTTGGCGCAGGTTTAACAGTAGACGTTAATGGTGTTGTAACTAGTAGCGGTGTAATTGGTGTAGATGTATACACAGAGCCAAACGATTTGGATGGTGGTACTTATGATTATAGAGAATTTGGGGAGGCCGTGACTATAGATCAACAACCAACAAACCCAGATAACCCAAGAATAGTTATCCTAAATGCTATTACTAATTTTGATGTAACGCTTGGTTCAGGTGTCAATCCGACATACGAATGGTTTGTAAGTACTGATTTAGGAATTTCTTTTAACCCAGTACCTAATAATAATGGAATTTATTCCAATGCTGATACAGCTAGCTTGACTATTGATGCAAATACATTAACAATTAGTGGGTATCAGTATCGTGTTAGAATATCGGCGCCTGGTTATGCTTGTGCAGGTAGTGTTACATCTTTAGCAGTAACCTTAATTGTTCAAACTGACTTTGATGGCGATGGTATTGGTGACCCAATAGATTTAGACGATGATAATGATGGTATTCCTGATAGTGTAGAAGGTACCGGAGACCTTGATGGCGACGGCGCCCCTAATCATCAGGATTTAGATGCTGATGGTGACGGTGTTTATGATACAAATGAAGCAGGTTTTGCAGATTTAGATATACTAGACGATGATGGTGTTATTGATGGTGCTCCTGCTGATTTTGGAGCGAATGGTTTATTCAATGGTCTCGAAGATAATGATACGTCAACAGCAACGATTAATTATACACCACTTAATACTGATGGTGATGCCAGTCCTGATTTCCTAGATATTGATGATGATGGAGACGGTATAAATACAGAAAATGAAGGTGTAAATCCAGGTTCTGATACTAATTTAGATCCTGCTGATGCACAACAAACAGATACTGATGGTATTCCTGATTATTTGGATATTGACGATGATGGTGATGGTATTTTGACCAGTACCGAAGGCTCATCAAATCCTGATGGAGATAACAGACCTAATTACCTAGATTTAGATTCAGATGGTGATGGTATAGCCGATAATGTAGAAGGTCAAACAACTGCAGGTTACATAGCACCTTCGGATATTGATGCTAATACTAATGGTTTAGATGATGTTTATGAAGGGACTAACGGTATTCAGCCAGTTAACACAGATGCTGGTGCACCTGCTGATGGTGATGCTACACCAGACTATTTAGACTTGGATAGTGATGGTGATACGGTACCGGATAGTGTTGAAGGGCATGATCTTGATGAAAATGGTTTACCAGAACCAGACAGAACACCTATCGGAGATACTGATAATGATGGCTTAGATGATGCATTCGATAGTGATTTGACAGGATATGGTGACCCTAACGGATCAATTATAACGACAAATCCTGCAACTGATCTACCAGATACTGATGGAACCGAAGATGTTAATTATAGAGATTTTGATGATGATGGTGATGGTATCCATACCAGATATGAAGACCCGGATCCAAACGGTGATGGTGATTTTTCTGATTCCTTAAATACTGATGGTAGTACAGGAGATAGACATCCTAATTATTTAGACAACGACGATGATGGTGACGGAATACTGACTGAAGATGAAAATCCTGATCCTAATGGTGACGGAAATCCAGAAGATGCATTTGACAGTGACGGAGATGGAATACGTGATTATTTAGACAATGATGATGACAACGATGGCATACCAACAAATGATGAGGATGTAGTAATCGTAGATGGCGATCCTACCAATGATGATTCTGATGGAGATGGAAGGCCTAACTATTTAGATATTGATGATGATAATGATGGAATTATGACTATAAATGAAGGAGGTAACGGAGATGATGAAGATGGAGATAATCATCCTAATTATTTAGATCAAGATTCAGATAATGACGGTATTCCTGATAATGTTGAAGGCCAAACAACCGGTGATTATGAAAACCCTACGGGTAATGATGATGACAATGACGGTTTAGATGATGCCTACGATAGTATTGATAATGGTACTACTTCTAATCTTTCGGAAAATTATGAACCTACCAATGGTATTCAACCAGTAAATTCAGACGGGGCTGGTAATGTTGATTATTTAGATGAGGACAGTGATAATGATAATGTACCGGATGCTATTGAAGGACATGATTATAATGCTGATGGTGAAGCTGACGTATTACCTTCTGGTAATGATGACGATAATGATGGTTTAGATGATGCGTATGATGGTTCTGTAGGTGATTTCTTAGATCCTAATGGCCTTGCGGTTGTTAATGATCCGGCAACTGATTTACCGAATAGAGATGGTGATGTACCTAGTATTTATTCACCTATTCCAACTACTGGTTCTCCAATTATAGAAGACGTTGAAGTAGATTATAGAGACAATGATGATGATGGTGATGGAATTTTAACAATTGATGAATTAGATGTAAATGAGGATGGTGAAAATGACAATTGTGACGAAGATGAATTTCCTGATTATTTAGATTTCACACCTTGTAATTTAGTGCCTGAAGGATTCTCACCAAATGGTGATGGCGTAAATGATGAGCTGGTAATTCCTGCACTGGCTCAGTTCCCTAACTTTAGAATGGAAGTATACGATAGATGGGGAAATATCGTTTATGAATACGATAATAACGGTAGGTCACAACCGGTATGGTGGGATGGTTTCTCAACAGGTTCAAGAACTATAAATAAAGGAGAAAGAGTTCCTGTGGCTACCTATTTCTATGTAATTGAATTCAATCAAGATAGACGAGATCCAATATCAGGTTGGGTATATATTAATTATTAGATTATTAAAAAATATAGTAGAGAGGAGAATTCCTCTCTACTATAAATTATAAAATATATTATGAAGAAATTATCTTTATTTACATTTATACTACTATCGGTATTTAGTATTGATCTTCACAGTCAGCAAGATCCTCAATATACACATTACATGTATAACATGAATGTGATAAACCCTGCGTATGCTGGATCACGAGGTACCTTAAGTATCAGTGCCTTGTATCGTACTCAATGGGTAGGTTTAGATGGGTCACCTGAGACTGCCACTTTGGCTATTCATGCACCAGTGGGGAAGAATTTGGCATTAGGATTTTCGGTAATAGCCGATGAGATAGGCCCTGTAAAAGAGCAAAATATCTATGCAGATATTTCCTATACATTGACTACTTCAGAGGAAGGGCGATTGGCTTTTGGATTAAAAGGAGGGATCACTTTACAGGATATAGGATTGGTATCTTTATTATTACCCCAAGACCCGAATGATCCTTTGTTTGCAGATAATGTAAATGAAGTATATCCAAATTTTGGAGCAGGTATTTATTATTACACAGATAAGTTTTATGCGGGATTGTCGGCGCCGAATTTATTAGAGACGGTTCATTTTGAGAAAGATGGGGGAACTTTGTCTAAGGCCTCAGAGAAGATGCATTATTTTTTCACCACGGGATATGTATTTGATTTATCAGAGAGTTTAAAGTTTAAACCTTCTGCGATGGCCAAGGCCGTATCAGGATCACCTTTATCGATAGATGTGTCTGCTAATTTTTTAATCAATGATCGATTGGAACTGGGGGCGAATTATAGATTTGGAGATGCGGTTAGTGGTTTGGTAAATTTCGGAGTGACACCTGATCTGCGATTGGGTTATGCCTATGATTATACGACGACCAATTTAGGGAATTTCAATAGTGGTACCCATGAGATATTTTTGTTGTGGGATATAGATTTTTCGAAGAAGAATTTGAAATCACCAAGATTCTTCTAAAAACAATAGTTTAAGATTATATTAGTTATATTAAGGAATTAAAATGCGAAAAATGAAATATATAACGTTATTATTAGTAATATTTTCTATCGGGATGTATGCTCAAACCACACCAGGAGAATATACCGTAAAAGGTGTTAAGATCAATACTAAAAATTCTGATTTTGGGACTACCTTTTTTGGTAAGGATAAAGTTGTCTTTGCTGCACCTAAAGATAACGCAGTCATAACGAGATCAACCTGGAGTGGCAATAACCAGGCTTTTTTAGATTTATACCTTGGAACAATAACTGAAGATGGAGAAATTGATAATAAACAGCGGATTTTAGGAGATGTTAATAATAAATTTCATGAAGGGGTTGTATCATTCACTAAAGATTTAAAAACGGTTTATTTTAGTGCTAATAACTATACTTCAAAAAATAAAGCAAAAAAAGACTCAACGGGGATAGTTAATATTCAATTGTATAGGGCAGATGTCGATGGTAAAGGAGCATGGACCAATATAGTAAAATTGCCTTTTAATAATGATGAGTTTTCAACCGGACATCCGGCGCTGAGCCTTGATGACAAACAGGTATATTTTGTATCAGACCGCCCGGGATCGATAGGCAAAACAGACATCTGGAAAGTTGATGTTAATGATGATGGTACGTATAGTAGGCCTAGAAATTTAGGGCCAAGAATCAATACTGAAGAGCGCGAGATGTTCCCTTTTATTAGTGATGATAATATTTTGTATTTTTCTTCAAACGGCCATCCAGGTTATGGTGAATTAGATGTTTTTGCAAGTAAAATTTTTGATACAACAGTTTCTGAACCTATCAATTTAGAAGATCCTGTCAACAGTAAAAAAGACGATTTTGCTTATATTATAGATGACACTAAACATAAAGGTTATTTCTCCTCAAATAGAAAGGGGGGTAAAGGGGATGATGATATTTATGGTTTTACCGCCTCACCTCCATTGCATATAGACTGTAACCAAGTTGTTACCGGAATTGCAAGAGATAAAGATACTCAAGGAATATTGCCGGGAGTGCTTATCGTATTGCTTGATGAACAAGATAAAGAATTGCAAACAGTCGTTGCAGACGAGAAGGATGCTTCTTTTAGTTTTGAATTACCATGTAATACTTCATATAAAATAACTGGAATGCTGCAAGGGTATTTGCGTGAAGAGATCGAAATAAAGACTGTTAACGATATAGATATGGATCCCTTGGAAGTATTCTTAGACTTGCCTCCTGAGTTAAAAGTGGTAGATGAAAAAATTATGATCAATATCAATACTATTTATTTTGACTTTGATAAATGGGATATCCGTCCAGAAGCGGCGAAAGAATTAGATAAGGTAATTGCAGTAATGAAAGAACACCCTTCAATGATTATAGAAGGAGGTTCACATACAGATTCCAGGGCTAGGGAAGCATATAATCAAATTCTTTCTGAGAAAAGGGCTAAAGCAACAATGGATTATATTGTTGCCGCTGGTATTGATCCAGGCCGTATAACTGCCAAAGGGTATGGCGAAATACAACTGGTGAATAATTGTTCGAGCTTTGTTACCTGTAGTAGGGAAGAACATCAGTTAAACAGGCGTACCGAATTTGTAATAGTAAATGATAATGACAGGTTTGCTTCAACTGCAGCCACTGTGGAAAATGTAAAAATTGACAAAAAAGCCAACCTTACATTTGTTGATATTGAAACGGTAACTACCAACAATTCGGAAGTATCAAATGAAACAGACTCAAAAGTGCCGAATAAAACGGATGCTGCGATGGATATTGACCAGATTTCCGCAACTACTAGTTTTATTAAAATCGCCCCTATTTATTTTGAGTTTGATAAGTGGAGTATTTCCGATCTGGAATTACAGCAGTTAGATAAGGTTGTACAAATTATGAAAAACAATCCGGCCATTATTGTAGAAGCAGGAGCGCATACAGATTCAAAAAACAGAGAAGCTTATAATCAAATTTTATCCGATAAAAGAGCGAAAAGCATTGTAGAATATATTATTTCTAAAGGCATAAATCCGGCAAGAATTACGGGCAAAGGTTATGGAGAAATGCGATATGTAAATCATTGTAGAAGCTTTGTACCATGTACATCAGCGGAGCAACAAGCTAATAGAAGAATTGAGTTTATGATTGTCGATGGAAATGGCTTTCCAGAAACTGATATTAGTGAAAAGTATGAAGGACAAAAATATATAAATCATAATCCAATATATTTTGATTTTGATAAATATGATATTCGAAAAGATGCAGCCTATGAGTTAGATAGAATAGTAAGAATATTGAATGATAATAAAACAATGGTTATTGAGGCAGGTTCACACACAGATTCAAAAAACCTAGAATCATATAATCAAACCTTGTCAGAAAATAGAGCAAAATCTGTGAAGGAATATTTAGTTTCAAAAGGGATAGGTAGTAATAGAATTGTAAGCAAAGGTTATGGTGAAATGCAATTGACAAACCACTGTAAGAGTTTTGTAAAATGTACTCCTGAAGAGCATCAGGCAAACAGGAGAACGGAGTTTAAAATTATTAAGATGTAATGGTTTTATAAAAATTTAGTTTAAACTTAATTTTATTCGATCACATTTCATAAAAAGATGAATAAACAATAGAATTTTAAGATAAATTAATCTTAATAAGTTTGTTTTTAAATAAAGCCAAAGAGAAAGAAAATTTTAACATTTTTTTATATATTTGCCTTTATTGCAATTCAGTAATATAATATGCGGTATTTTGGGGATTAGATGCTGTTCTTCAAATCAAAAAATATAGGTTTATCACTAACAAACAATAATATATTAAGTAAACACATTATGAAAAACGATTACTTAACTACTACGGCTACACAAATTTTTAAAATAAGACTAAATTTAACAATCTTGTTGGTTATTGGATTATTTGTCCAAAGTAGTCTATTTGCACAAACTCCTGTTACGGCTGTAAATACTAATGCAATACCTGCCACTCCAAATTCATATACAGAAGGAGGTTCTACATATAATTGGGGGCAAGGCAATGATTTATTTTTAACAAGTGTAGAAATAGGAGCTAATACATTTAATTTTGATGCTGCCCTGGTACCAACCATTAATATACTTAGAGTTGATAACCCACTTTCTACTGGTTTTCGTACACGCTTATTTGTCGAAAGAATAGATGATCTTAATTTTAATGCTAGTTTGCCTGTTGCGAATACTGATGGATCAAGAATGGAAGACGCTCTTCTGCAGTCCATAATTAATAGGGGAGTTTTAGATTTATTTCATAACGGATTTAGTGGAGTATCACAAAATCCAAATAATATTGAAAGAATTGATATGCTATATACCCCTTTCATTTCACCAGCGATGAGTTCGTTGCTAGATGAAATAGGTTATTTAATAAATGAAAAAAATGGTAATAATGAAGTTAGAATTGCAGCCGTTACTTCTGTTGATGGTTTTGGAAACCCAACATCTTATGGCCCTTTAGTTTCAGTTGATAGTCCAAATTATGGTGAGCCAAATGCTGCCTTAAGTTGGAGATTTCTTGAAAATGCTGCAACACCTCCTCATGGAGAGCCTGTAGGTATACAAAACTCTACAGAGCAGTATGGTTATTCTTTAGTTACATTTGCGCAATTAGGAATTGGAATTAATGAAACAGTATATGGGATATCAGTTTTTGGTAGTGATGTTACTGGCATAGCAGGCCAGGATCTTTTAGATCCTACCACTTTTCCAGACGATACCATTGAAGGAGCGGATGTGCATGGCGGTTTAGGTGCGATCGTAAAAACGAGTAATATTGTTGATTCTGACGTTGACGGTATTGAAGATTTCGAAGACTTAGATGACGACAATGACGGCATTATAGATACAATTGAGGCGGGTGGGGTAGACCCAAGTTTAGATGGAGATGGAGATGGTGTGCCTTTATACTTAGACGATGACGATGCTAATAATACCATTGGTAACAATAATGGAGTCGTGGAATCGGCTTTTGATTTTGATGGAGATGGTGTTGCGAATCATTTAGATTTAGATAGTGATAATGATGGTATTGCAGATATAGTAGAATCAGGAGGTGTAGATGTGGATAATGATGGAATGATAGATAGTTTTACAGATTTAGATAATAATGGCCTGCATGACCCTTTAGAAAATCCCGAATTATATGCGCAGGATAATGCGGCAAGTGCATTTACAGAAGTTAATAGTATAGGTAGTTGGGTAGATGCTGGAGGGTCAGTAGT
>Ga0209633_10005146_pt1 | contig 11563 bp, 10 predicted proteins | sample Cruoilmetagenom1_FD_187290 | JGI IMG/M metagenome (GOLD analysis project Ga0209633, IMG submission 187290) | Oil polluted marine microbial communities from Coal Oil Point, Santa Barbara, California, USA - Sample 1 (SPAdes) (version 2) | ecosystem: Environmental > Aquatic > Marine > Oil seeps ... | reverse complement strand
TTGCTCATTTAGCTGTAGAAAAAGAAACTGGAGCTAGAGGTTTAAAAGGAATTCTTGAAAAACTAATGTTAGATATTATGTATGAAATTCCTTCACTTGAAAATGTTAAAAAGTGTATTGTTACTAAAGATTCAGTAATATCTTCAAAAGAACCTGAATTAATTTTCGACGACGATATTAAAAAAAGTAGTTAGTTAATTAAATGCGGGTCAATTGACTCGCATTTTAATATTAAAGAGAGGGGTGAAATATTTATGAATGAACTTAATATTAAAAAAAATATCCCATTAATTCCACTTAGAGGGCTTTCTATATTACCATATGAAGTTATTCACTTTGATGTAGGAAGAGAGAAGTCTATAAGAGCTCTTGAAGAAGCAATGATAAATGAGCAACTTATTTTTCTAATTACTCAGAAAGATGTAAAAATAGAGGATCCTCAAATAGAAGATTTATATGATTTTGGTGTAGTTTGCCGTGTTAAGCAAATGCTAAAATTACCTGGAGATGCAATTAGAGTATTAGTTGAAGGTAAATATAGAGCTAGAGTTAATGAAATTATTGATATTGACCCATTTTATCGAGTTGATATTGAGAGATTTGATAATATTAAAATGGATGATAACATAAATGTTAAAGCTTTAATGCGAGCTGTATTGGAAACTTTTGAACATTATGTTACTATAAATCCAAGGATTACACCAGATATTTTTCTTTCAGTTTCTGAAATAACAGATCCTGACAGATTTGCTGATACTGTTGCATCAAATATTCTATTAAAATTAGAAAAAAAACAAATATTAATTGGTGCAATAAATATTGAAGAAAGATTAAATATTATTCTTGAAATAATAATGAGTGAAAAAGAAATTTTAGAAATAGAAAATCTAATTAACTCTAAAGTAAAAGGAAATATTAATAAAAAACAAAAAGAGTATTACTTAAGAGAAAAAATAAAAACAATTCAAGAAGAACTTGGAGAAGATTTTTCTTCAGAAGATGAAATCGATGAGATGACTCAGAAATTAAGTGAACTTAATTTAGATAAAAAAATAAATGAAAAAATTGAAAAGGAAATTAAACGTTTAAAATTAATAAATCCATCAAGTGGTGAAGGAAATGTAATAAGAACATATATTAATTTAATTTTAGACCTTCCTTGGAACACTGAAACAGAAGATAATTTGGATTTAAAAGAAGCAAGAAAAATTCTTAATGAAGATCATTATGGTTTAAAAGATGTTAAAAAAAGAGTTATAGAATATCTTGCTATTAGAAAATTAAAAAATTCAATGAAAGGACCAATTATTTGTTTGGTTGGACCTCCTGGTGTAGGTAAAACTTCTATAGCAAAATCTATAGCAAGAGCTTTAGGAAGAGAATTCTGTAGAATGTCCTTAGGTGGAGTTAAAGATGAAGCTGAAATTAGAGGTCATAGAAGAACTTATATTGGAGCTATTCCTGGAAGAATAATAAATGGAATTAAAGAAACTGGTACAAAAAATCCTGTTTTCTTATTTGATGAAATTGATAAAGTAAGCAGTAGTTATAATGGAGATCCTGCTTCTGCACTTTTAGAAGTATTAGATCCTGAACAAAATAAAGAGTTTACTGATCACTATTTAGAAGTTCCATTTGATTTATCAAAAGTATTATTTTTAACTACAGCTAATGATTTAGGAGAAATTCCAAGACCACTTAGAGATAGAATGGAAATAATAAGAATACCTGGTTATACTGAGGATGAAAAATTAAATATTGCTACTAAATATTTAGTTGATAAACAACTTAAAGAACATGGATTAAATGAAGAAAATTTAGTTCTATCTGAAAGTACTTTAAGAACTGTTATAAATAGTTATACAAGAGAATCTGGAGTTCGTGAACTTGAAAGACAAATTGGAGCGTTATGCAGAAAATCTGCTGCAATAATTGTTGAAGAAAATAAAAAAACAATTAGAATTAACGCAAGAAATTTAAAAAAATATCTTGGTATTTCTAAATATAGTTTTGATTTAATAGAAGAAGAAAATGAAGTAGGTGTTGTTAGAGGTTTAGCATGGACTTCAGTCGGTGGAGATACATTATCAATTGAAGTTGCTACAATGCAAGGTACTGGAAAATTAGTTTTGACAGGAAACCTTGGAGATGTTATGAAAGAATCTGCAAAAACTGCACAAACTTTTATTAGATCTATTGCGTCTGAATACGAAATTGATGAAGAATTTTATAAAAATCTAGATATCCATATTCATATTCCAGAAGGCGCTGTTCCAAAAGATGGTCCATCTGCTGGAATTACAATGGCTACTGCAATGGTTTCTGCTTTAACAAACCGAAAAGTATATAAAACTCTTGCTATGACTGGAGAAATTACTTTAAGAGGAAGAGTATTACCTATTGGAGGACTTAAGGAAAAATCACTTGCTGCTAAAAGAGCAGGTATTAAAAGAATATTAATTCCTTATAAAAACATTAAAAACCTTGAAGAAATTCCAAGTGCAGTTAAGAAAACAGTTGAATTTATACCTGTAAAAACAATGAAAGAAGTGCTTGGATACGCACTTTTAGAGGAAAATAATAATGAAAATATCAAATAGTAAAATAGTAATTTCAGCTGCTTGGAAAGAACAGTGGCCTGACGATAAAATTCCAGAATTTGCATTTGCTGGAAGATCAAATGTTGGAAAATCAACTTTGATAAATATGCTTGTGAATAGAATAAAATTAGCATATACTTCTTCTAGACCTGGGAAAACAAGAATAATTAATTTTTATGATATTGATGAAAAAATTCGTTTTGTTGATTTGCCTGGATATGGATTTGCAAAGGTTGCTAAAACTGAAAAAGCAAAATGGGGTAAAATGATAGAAGGTTATTTAGCAGAAAGAGAAAATCTTATAGAAGTAATTTTATTAGTAGATTTACGTCATAAACCATCACCAGATGATATTACGATGTATAGCTATATTAAAACTATGGGATTTAATGGTATTGTAATAGGGACAAAAGCTGATAAAGTTAAAAGAGCTCAACTTCCTAAAAATCTTAATTTAATTAGAAAAACTCTTAATATGGATTTAGATGATTATTTACTTCCAATGTCATCTCCTTCTAAAAGAGGGAAATATGATTTTTGGGATATGATTAACCAATTATTAGAAATTAATGGATTTGAAATAAAATTTGAAAAGCAATAGAAGCTCAATTATGAGCTTCTATTTTTTTGTAAAAAAAAGCCTATTTTTCAATAGGCTAATTATTTATTTACAAGAGTTTCCACTTTTGAATACATTTTTAATTTTATGAGAAACACTCGCTCTAACAGCTTCTCTAGCTGGTCCTAAATATTTTCTAGGATCAAAGTTTGCTGGGTTTTCAGCAAATGATTTTCTAATTCCACCTGTCAAAGCAATTCTTAAATCAGTATCAACATTAATTTTACAAACATTAAATTCAGTACATGCTTTACTTAACATTTCATCTGGAACTCCGCTTGTATTTTTTAATTGTCCACCAAAATCGTTACATACAGCAACTGATTCAGGATAAACTGATGAAGATCCGTGTAATACTAATGGATAACCTTCAGGTAATAAATCTTGTATTTCTTGTAATCTATTATAAGCTAATTTAGGTTCACCAGCGAATTTATTTGCTCCATGAGAAGTACCAATTGCAACTGCTAATGAATCACAGCCTGTTTTTTCAACAAATTCTAATGCTTCTTTTGCGTTTGTATAAGTTGCATCTTCAGCACTTACATTAACTTCATCTTCAACTCCAGCTAATTTTCCTAATTCAGCTTCAACAACAACGCCATTTGCATGTGCGTATTCTACAACTTCTTTAGTAATTCTGATGTTTTCTTCTAAACTATATTTTGATGCATCAATCATAACTGAAGTAAATCCTAAATCAACACATTCTTTACAAATTTGGAAATCTGCACCGTGATCTAAATGAAGTGCAATATCAATAGTAGTATCTTCAACAGCAGCATCAATTAATCTTTTTAAATAAATTGGTCTTGCATATTTAATAGCTCCAGAAGAGCATTGTACAATAACAGCTGATTTATTTTCTTCAGCAGCATCTACAATACCTTGTAAAACTTCCATATTGTTAATGTTAAATGCACCAATTGCATATCCGCCTTCATTTGCTTTTCTAAACATTTCTTTAGTTGTAACTAAACTCATAATTTCCTCCTAATTCTTATTTACTTATAGTTTTATGTAATATATGGGGATATAATTACATTTCCATATACATTATATAGCATTGGTAATAAATATCAATTAAAAAATAATAAATTAATTTTTCCCAGCAATAATGAAAATAATTTCATCAAGTGATAAAGAAGAACTTAGTTGATAAGTTCCTGATTGAAGTTTTGCACCAAGTTTTAATTCCTCGACTCTTGATATAAATATCTGAGTATCATCAATTAAATTATTACTTTTTAGAAGTTTTGCAATATCGTAGCCTGTGCTGCCACTTTTAATTGTTATTTTAATTTTTTTAACTGCAACTTCTTCTTCAGGTGTATTTTCTTCTGTATTTAAATTTGGATCAGGCTCAATAATGATTTCCTCAGGTTCTTCAATTGTTGGATTTTCTATTGAAATTGCTGGAAGATCAGTTTCATTATTATCAGTAATTTCTGTTTTATCAATTTCTAATTCATTTTTACTTAAACTTTGATGAAGAATGGTAAATGGATTTATCGCTAATGAATCTGTTATTTTAATTGAAATTACAGAAACCATAACAATAACTATTATTAATACTAAGATGAAATCTGTTAAATCATATAAAATATCTTTTATTTTTTCGATCATAAGTGCCTCCAATTTTGTCTATTAATAGATTATCATAAATCATTAATAAAAACAATTGAATAACTTTTATAAATGATTTAAATTATGGTAAAATTAATATAGAAAAGAGGAAAACTATGGGTGAATTTATTAAACTTAATTATACACATACTAAATTATATAATAAATATATTGATAAGTACTTTTATGACAATTTATATTTATCTTTAGATTTTAGTAGAAATCTTAGTAATGCTAAATATGAAAAGAAATCGGGTGATTTTTATGGATATATAGAGAATGAAGAATTACTTGGAGTCTTTGTATTTTCAAATAACAATATATTACATTTATCATTTATTGATGATAGTGTTTTAAAAAAAGTTGATTTGCTTAGAGCAATAAAATTTTATAGTCCTGTAATTATTAAAGGAAAAAAAGATAATTTAGAGAAAATTATTAAGTTATTTGAAAAAAGTATATTAGATATAAAAGTAAATGATTTCCACATTATGAAGTATAATGGTGATAAAATAGAAACGGATTGTTTAACTGATAAAATCGATATTGAATGTATTAATAATTCATTTGATTTTTTAATTGATGTTGAAAAAGCTTTTGATAGGAATCCTAAGCTTTTAAATGATATTAGAACAAAAAATTTAAAAAAATATAATTCAAATGAATATTTTGCTTTTACAGATGAAAATAAAATAATTGCACAAGGAATGCTTGAAAATAAAGGTGAAAACAATATTGTAATAGGTGGTATATATACAGATGAAAACTTTAGAAAACGTGGTTATGCTCGTAAAATTGTAAAAAAATTAGTGAAAGAAGTTATAAACAATAATAAAATTCCGATATTATTAGTAAAGAAAGATAATAAAAAAGCAATTAATTTATATAATGATATAGGATTTGAAATTATGTCTGATTTTAGGATTTTGGAATTAACAATAATATGATGGGAGAATTATGGAAAATACAAAACAAGTAATGAAAAGATTGATTTCTAGATATGATTATGGTGGTGTATTTGAAATATTAGAGGAAAAAGATCTTATTGGAACTGATCTTGCAATATTAGCTGATTCTACTAGATATGCCGTTAATTTTGATTTTAAAACATCTTACAGAATACTGTATGATTTATCTCCAGAAATTAAAGAATATTATTTAGTTAAGGATTTAAGGAAAAATTTGCAAAGTTTAATAGACGGGAAGCCCGATGAGCTTTTTTCAGAACTAATGGATAATATTAGGTTTCAAATTAAGAATGAGGAATATATTGATTTTTTGGGAAGAGTTTATAGGCTTCGTGAAGCGATTTTTAAATATATTTTTACTAGGAAAACTATAAATAGAAAAAGTTTCTCGCTTCATAATAATGCAATGCAAAAACGTAATATTCTGAGAATACTTAGAAAAAAATATAGGATTAACAATGGAAATTTAGTGTATGCAATAGTAGTATATATTAAAAAATATTGTAAAGAAGATTACAAAATAAATGAAGTAAGTAGAATATTGACAACTGAAAAATTAAATAATCTTATTGAGTTAAGAAATTCATCAATTGTAGGCCATGGTTTTATAGGAGTGAGTATTAATGATATATATAAGGAATATGGTAATCCTGAGAATGTGCTTGATGATTTCAATGAGTGTTTAAAACATTTAGGTTTTTTAATTGTGGATGATAAATATAGAAAAATTAATCATTTAATGTGTGAAATGTTGGAGGAATTGTAGGTGAAGTTTGATAAGGAAATTAAATCATGGATTAGAACAGTTTTATTTTCTATTTTAATTGCTATTGTAATATTGCAATTTTTTTCATTTTTTCTAGTTTCAGGTAAATCAATGAACCCAACTCTTGAAAATAATGATTATTTAATAGTAAAAAGACCTTTCTTAAATTATTTTGAGTATAAAAGAAATGACATTATTGTTTTTGAAACAGATTTAAAAAGTTCAATAAATAATAAAAAAGATTTAGTTAAAAGAATTATTGCTATTGAAGGCGATAGAATTCAGATTAAAAATGGACAAGTTTATATAAATGGTGAGTTACTTAATGAAAATTATATTATAGATAAAAATACTGAAGGAAATATTGATTTAATTGTTGCTAATAATTCTTTTTTTGTTATGGGAGATAATAGGGAAGTTAGTTTTGATAGTAGATTTGAATCGATAGGTCTTATAAATAAATCAGATGTTTTAGGAAAAGTTGTAGTAAAAATGCTTCCTTTTAAAAGAATAGGAGATGAAAATAATGATTATAAATATTGAAGATTTTGGAACTGTAAGTATTGAGAATAGCATTTCATTAGAGAAGTTGTTGGAATTATATCCAAGAAATGAAAAACCAATTACAGTGGCAGCGCTAGTTAATAATAAGTTAAAAGAATTAACATATGAAATTTTTGAAAATGATAATATTAAATATATTGATCTTTCAAGTACAGATGGTAAAAGAATTTATCAAAGAAGTATTTCATATTTATTAGTAAGAAGTTTAAATGAAATATATACAGATATTAATATAAGATTAAACCATTCCCTTTCAAAAGGTCTTTTTTTCGAAGTGGATTTCTATAGACCATTAAATGAACAAGATATTTTAGAGATTAAAGAGAAAATGCAAGAAATTGTAAAAAAAGATGATCCTTTTATTAAAATTCAGATGTCGCTTGATGATGCAAAAGATGTGTTTAGTCATTTTAATATGCAATTTACAAAAGAATTAATGGAATATAGAGAAATTGAATATATTAATTTATATCAAAGCGATTGGATGAAAAAATATTTCTTTGGTTATATGGTGCCTTCTACAAGCTATTTAAAACTGTTTGATATTATGCTTTATGATAATGGCATTATTTTAAGACATCCAACAACTTCATCGCCATATGAAATTCCTGAATTTGTTGAATCTCCACGTATTGCAAAAGTTTTTCAAGAATATGAAAAATGGGCTGAAATTATGAATTGTAATTATGTATCAAAATTGAATGATTATATTAAAAAAGATAGTCATAAAGATTTAATTCAAGTTGCTGAAATTTTTCAGGAGAAAAAGATTGCTGAAATTGCAGATATGATAACTAAAGAAGAAAAAAGAGTAATTTTAATTGCAGGGCCATCATCTTCAGGCAAAACTACTTTTGCTAATAGATTGAGAATTCAATTAATGACAAATGGATTAAAACCTGTTACGCTTTCCACTGATGATTATTTTGTTGAACGTGCAGAAACGCCTTTAGATGAAAATGGAGAACCAGATTTTGAATCAATAGATGCTCTTGACTTAGATTTATTTAATACGCAACTTAAAGAAATTTTGCAGGGAGAAAAAGTAAGTTTGCCAGAATTTAATTTTAAAATTGGAACTAAAGAATATAAAGGAAAAGAAATGCAAATAGAAAGGCATCAACCAATTATTATTGAAGGAATTCATGGACTTAATCCAAAATTAACTTTCGATATTTTTGAAAAAGATAAATTTAAAATTTATATTAGCGCTCTTACTCAATTAAATATTGATAGACATAATAGAATACCAACTACAGATGCAAGATTAATTAGAAGGATTGTAAGAGATAATAATTATCGTGGCAATAATGCTAGTGTAACATTAAACCAGTGGGCATCCGTAAGAAGAGGGGAAGAGAAGAATATTTTCCCATTTCAAGAAGATTCAGATGTAGTTTTTAATTCGGCAATAATTTATGAACTTGCTGTTATGAAAAAACATGTTGAACCATTATTAAAAGAAATAGATATTAATGATAAAATGTATATGGAAGCAATAAGATTATTGAAATTTTTACAGTATTTTGAGGTTATTGAAGATGATGGCTTAATTCCAAATAATTCAATATTAAAAGAATTTATTGGAGGCAGTATATTTAGATAGTGAAACAAGGAGATTTTTGTTATGAAAATAAGTGCTGTTAATAAATTTAAAAATATAATAAATTATATAAGAATTTTAGAAACAATATTTTTTATATCAAGTGTTATATTTATGCTTGATGTATTTAATAATGCAATAATTTTCAATTATATTATAAATAATTTTGATTATAACATTATTCAGTATACTGTAGAGATAACAAACATTATGTTACTTACAGCTATAATAGTGGTTTTATATTATAATTTTTCGACATATAGTATGATAAATAGATATGCTTTACCAATATTTTTAACAATAGCATTATCGCTTGAAGTTTATAGATTTATATCTGAATCAAATGGAGTAGTTATTAATTTGATATTAATGTTAATTTTTCTATCTTTTTTCATTGATAATTTGGGTTATAAAAAAATTGATATTATAGATAAAAAATGGTTTTTAATTATAATTTCATTAGTTTCAATAATAATGGTGAAAAATCAAATTGTATTTAAAAAAGAGTTTTCACTTAATGAAGGAATTGGTTTGTTTACTGCTGTTATAATAGTTTTAATATTCTATAAAACTCTAAAATATAAAGGGATAAATTATTCTGTTATTGCAGGACTTTTAATAATGGTAAATGTATTTTTAATTGTTATACACAAATCAGTAATTGATTATAAAGCATTTGTTTTTCTATATCATATTTTAAAATTTATGTCATTTGTATGTATATATCTAGGAATTTATTATTATAATTGGGAAAAAAATCATGAATCCATTTCGCAGAGAGAAAAGCAGATAAAATTATATGCAAAAAAAATTAATAGTGTTGTAAAAAAAAGAACCACGGAAATAGAGTATATGAATAAAAGATTAAACGATGATTTAGAATATGCAAGAATAATTCAACAATCTCTATTACCATCAAAAGAGGTTAATTATGCAGCTGTTAGATTTATTTCTAATTATTATCCATGTGAGAAATTAAGTGGAGATTTTTACGATATTTTTAGAATAGATAATCAGAATATTGGAATGTATATTTTAGACGTTTCAGGTCATGGTGTATCAGCAGCAATGTTAACCATGTTTTGTAAAAATTCTATTATTTCTGGTGAGAGGCTTATAAGAAGATATCGTGGGTTAAAACCTCATAGGAACCTTCAACATTTTTATGATGTATTTAATGAAGCTGATTTTCCATCAGAAACACATATGGTAATGTTTTTTGCATCTTATAATGTAAGTACACATGTACTTAAATATTCTTCTGGTGGTATGAATTGTATTCCAATAGTTATTAAAAATGATGGGAGTTTATATGAATTATCCGAGAACCAAGGATTTCCTATTTCAAAAATAGGTGAGTTTTATACCCCTGAATATAGCACAAGTGTTACAATGCTAAATAAAGGAGATAGTGTATTTTTTTATACTGATGGACTTACTGATTTTAATAAAAATAAAATATTGGATTATAATGGTTTAATAACATTATTAAAAGAAAAAAATAGTGTTGAAAGTATAAATAATAGTTTAGATGAAATGATACAAAAGAATAAAGATAAGCTTGATGATGATATAACATATTTCATGATGGAGGTTAAATGATGATTATAGGTGCACATATATCTATTGCTAAAGGATATGAAAATGCTGTTAATGAAGCAATTAAAATGAATGCAGATACATTTCAATTTTTTACAAGAAATCCTAGAGGCGGAAAAGCAAAAAAACTAGATTTTAATGATATTGAAATAGCAATGGAACTGCTTGATAAAAATAAAATGACATATCCATTAGCACATGCTCCATACACAATGAATTTATGTTCTTCAAATGAAAAGACAAGAGAATTTGCAAAAGAGATGATGAAAGATGATTTAGAAAGAATGGAAAAACTACCTTCTTTTTTATATAATTTTCATCCTGGAAGTCACACTGGAATGGGTGTTGAAAAAGCAATTAATCTTATAGTAGAAGCTATTAATGAAGTTATGTTTGAAGATATGAGAACAGTATTTCTATTAGAAACAATGGCTGGAAAAGGCACTGAAATTGGAAGAAATTTTAATGAATTAAAAAGTATTATTGATGGAGTAAAAATAAAATATAAAATTGGTGTTTGTTTAGATACTTGTCATGTTTTTAGTGCTGGTTACGATATTGTAAATGATTTAGATGGCGTATTAGATGAATTCGATAAGTTAATAGGGATTGATAAATTAAAAGCTATTCATTTAAATGATTCATTAAAAGAATTTAATGAAAATAAAGATAGACATGCTAAAATAGGTGAGGGATTTATTGGAAATGAAGCAATAATAAGAATAATCAATCATCCGAAATTAAAAAATATCCCATTTTATTTAGAAACACCAAATGATTTTTTAGGATTTAAAAATGAAATAGATTTATTAAGAAAAAATATAGAGTAATGAATGTTTCAAAAATGTTATATTTTAAAATTAGCAATATGTTATAATTAATTTATATGAAGGGAATAAATATTAAATGGGGGGAGAAAAAATGAAAGCTTTAGTAAAAAAATTTGCAAAACCTGGCTTATGGCTTGATGATGTTGAGATGCCTGAGATAGGGGAACTAGATGTTTTAGTGAAAATGAAAAAAACTGCTATTTGTGGAACAGACGTACATATATACAATTGGGATGGTTGGTCACAAGCTACTATTCCTGTCCCAATGACTATTGGGCATGAATTTGTTGGTGAAATAGTTGAAATTGGAGATAGAGTAACAAAATATAAAGTGGGCGATTTAGTATCTGGAGAAGGACATGTTGTCTGTGGAAAATGTAGAAATTGT
>Ga0209633_10005145_pt1 | contig 11564 bp, 15 predicted proteins | sample Cruoilmetagenom1_FD_187290 | JGI IMG/M metagenome (GOLD analysis project Ga0209633, IMG submission 187290) | Oil polluted marine microbial communities from Coal Oil Point, Santa Barbara, California, USA - Sample 1 (SPAdes) (version 2) | ecosystem: Environmental > Aquatic > Marine > Oil seeps ... | reverse complement strand
CCTGTGCTAGCATCTTAACTGTCAATGAAATCATCAATGACTCGCTCAGTGTGATAGCGCATGTATTCCTGAGTGAGTGCGAGTCTCTTCCATTGGAAAGGAGTGTTAATAGCCCATGCAGTACAACGATTCTATCTATGGCAAAGTTGATATTCAGGAGCCTGTCTTGCTGGATTTGATGGAAAGTGATGCTATGCAACGGCTCAAGGGAATCTCGCAACACGGGATAACGGCACTGATAGGAATCACGCCACCCTTCAGCCGTTTTGATCATTCGGTAGGTACCATGTTATTGGTTCGTCGTCTTGGTGCATCACTAGACGAGCAGATAGCCGCCTTACTTCATGATGTGAGTCATACTGCCTTCAGTCATGTGATTGATTTTGTTTTCAATGATCATAGCGGGCAAAGTTATCATGAGGAAAAGAAAGAGGCGTTTGTTGCTCGCTCCGATATACCCGATATATTGAGTCAATATGATAGAAACTGGCTCGATTATATGGATGAAGAGCAGTATGAGCTCCTCGAGCAGGCGTCGCCTGCGCTATGTGCAGACAGGTTGGATTATTTTTTCAGGGACCTGGAGTTTCTCGGGCTGGCAAGTGGCGAAGAAATACGTGCTGCTGTGGAATCGCTTATAGAAAAAGATGGCAAGATAGTGGTTAACCATCCCGATGCCGCGCGCTGGATGGCATATACTTTTATTGAGACGGATCGAGCCAGTTGGTCCAGTTTCAGGGAGGTGGGTCTTTACCAGTTAACCGCAGAGGCTATAAAAGTGGCGACTTCGCTAGGATTACTTGGGGAGGAGGATTTGTGGCATTCAGATGAGGACCTTTGGGGTAAATTGCGTTCAGCGCAACACCCTGATGTCATGGCCTATGTGAACCTTATTACACCAGGTACACGTTTTACCTGGGATGACGACAAGCCTGAGTTTCGTATTGCGACCAAGATCAGGAGTATAGACCCTGGTGTTACTAGCGGACATGATGTGACTGTTTTATCTGAGTTGGATTCAAACTTTGGTCGGTACAGAGAAGAGTATATATCCGCGAAGCAAGGGCTTTGGCCGATGCGTGTTGTCAGTGCTTGCGCGAGCCCAGCCTGGAATGTGTAGGGTCACTTGTTATCACTTTAAGGCATTGCAACAAGCAGCATACTCATGCTTCAGGCACGTAGTAAAAACCAGGAGGATAACGTTATGACAACTCAAGTCATCATTAATGGAAAGGAAGTCACTAACCCTTTTGCAAAGGCAGGGCTGGCATTTGTGGCCATTCTGATTGCAGCACTGGTCACAAGCGTGGTTGTGTTTGTGTTATTGCCGATAATAGGTGTTGCAGTCACGTTGTCAGTCGGCTTGATAGCCATATTCCTGGTCTCGACAATAATGGGTATTATGGCGCTTGCATTTGGAGCGGTCTTGTTAGGTTGGTTATTTGGGTCAACGGAAATTCGAGTCCAGAGAATTCATAAGCAAAAGTAATTTTGAATGGCGCTGTCCATTTGTTTGAGCCGTTTTATACTGTTCGTCGGATTTGGTGCCCTAAAACGTGGGGTCAATAATTTAATGTTGAGTTATATTGGAAGCTATGGTCATAAAATACTTAAGCGCTGGAATTTGTTTGCTTATTGCATTGTCACAAATGGTGCCGATTTATAATATCTCTTCAGGGCTAATTCTAGGGCAAGGAGAAGGTAGCTCTGCCTATTATATTGGAAAATTGTCGGGCCATATATTGGTCGTGATTATAGTTCTATTGATTGCTTCGAAGCTCATTAAAAGTGTAATCGATCAAAAGGGCGTGAATGATGCAGAGGCAAAATAAAGTAGTTAACCTGGAAGATAGGCAGGCGATAGATGATAATTTCCACTAATTGTCAGGAGCTCTGTGAGAATGATATGCATATACAAATGAAGGATAAAATTACGATCAATGCCACTGCTGATAGGGCATGGGAAATACTGGCGCATCAATTTGGCAGTATTGGTGAATGGGCATCCATAATTACTGAATCAAAGGCAGTCGTTGATGAAGGTGAGGCTGATTCTAATAGCGTGACAGGAAGGGTGTGCACAGCGAAGGGCTTTGGTGATACTGTAGAAGAGCTCACGCATTATGATGAAGAATCAAAGTGTTTTACATACAAGGCAATTGAAGGGCTCCCTTTTTTTATCAAGTCCGCTGAAAATAACTGGTCAGTTCATGCGTTGTCAGAAGAGATAACAGAAGTCAGATCGCGGGCAGAAATAGAAATGAGTTTTTTCCCTGGTTTCTTTCTGGCGCCTGTCTTTAAGTTTATAATGGCCAGAAAAGGCAAGGAAATGTTCGAGGAGCTTAAATTCTATCTTGAACAGGGCCAGCCGCATCCCCGTAAGTTAAAACAGTCGCGCAATCAATGAGGTCAATTGCCATGAGCAGCATGCTATGCTGATTGACAAGCATGTTTTTCTCGTTTCTATTAGATTACCTTGTGGCGGGTCATTAATTTTTTTGCAAGATTAAAAAAGTCTGGGCCTATAGACCCCAGGTTATTATTGGTTCAAAAGCCCAAAAATAATCGGCGGTCAATATGATGAATGTACTGACCGCCGACATACTTTTATATTTGGCGATTATTTCTCCCATTCATTAAGTCTGTTTTTCAAGTCATCGATGCGTGGTTTGATCTTGCCTCCTTGTGATTCGATGGTCGATGCAATAACAATCGATGCCACTCCCAATACCGCCAGGCTCGCCCAGCTACCCAGGTCAAAGTGATGGAAGATTTCATAGAACTGTTGACCAATACCCGTTAGTGTCAAAACAAAGCCACTAGCGAATACACTGCGCTGCTGTTTATTGTAACCAAATACAGCCACGCTAATACCGATAACAATACAGGTCAATGTTGCCATCAGGCTGGTGAACATCATCAGGTTTGTGATCATGGTTAACAGAAGGACTGCGGCGGCAAGATGGCGATATAAACTAGCCCTGGTAGCGCTCCTGTTAGAAATATCATAAATCAGTGCGGCAGACACCAAAGCTCCCACAGGGAATGCCAGGGCGATAGCAAAGTGAAATACATCAATCAAGGTAACGCTCAGTAGTGGCGCGACTGCCATGGCCGGTATGATTGACAGGACATTTGTCAGGCCATGCCATCTTGAATCCTGTTCCAGATAAGTCGATGTTTGCCGCAGTACAAAAAATACTGTGATGGACAAGACGGTAAACAGAAACAGGTCAAACGAGTAAAGCCACAGGCTGCGCCCCATTAATACGGCCAATGGTAATAACTGTAGACCCAGCGCGATAACCCCTTCTCTGGTTTTTGCGGCCAGTTTATTGCGCGAAGCTTTGCGACTGAGAAAAATACTTAAAAAGGCCAGTGAGAGTACCAGTAGACCGATTAGTTGTGGATCACGTAATGGTAATAACAAGGCGGCATTGCTGCATAAAAATAGCAGTGACAGCTTTTTGGACATGCTGCGCGCCAGTACCGTAAAGCCCAGCAGGGTGATGGGTATTAATAGCAGCATGGCGCCACCGCTGGTGAGCAGGGCAGTGTTCAAGCTGTCTACCGTCCACGCGACATAGTTTGGATAATGACTGATATCGATCGCGGCGGTTTGCGAAAAGATAAAGGCACCCAGAATGGCGAAGTTGGCTGGCACGGAGACCAGCGCTAATGCCATTAACAATCGTGCGCCCTTGCCTTCCTTTAGCCAGTGACCACTAGCGAGTCCAATAATGGCCAGTGCGCTGGTATGTCCCAGCATCATTAAATATCGAAATACATCATTACCACTTTGCCAGCCCTTGGCCAAAAAACTGTACATTGCCACTAATAGCGCGATAGTACCCAGTGTACGGAGTATATCCGGGAGTTTCTTTATCAGGTTTGTGTGGGTGGTCCATGAAGCGTTTTTGATGTCTCCATCTTCAACCCAGGGGTTGTCTTGTGTGCTCATGGTTTTTTCTCCTCTGCTAGCAGAGTAGCCAACTCATTGCGCAGTTCATCTTCCTGTTCACGGACGATGAACTCGCGTTCCATTGGGTCAAAATAGTCATTGGTATCAGACACTATTTCATCCTGGCTGATATTGATTTCCCATCGATCAAATGTATCGTCCAGTAGCTGTGTGGCATCGTTGCCGGCGTCGGAGGTGGCCTTAAGGGCTGAACTGGTGGACTGGCGTGCACGCATCAGTGTCAGTTTCTGCTTCACTTCAGCGAGGCGTTGTTCAGTTGTTTCAATATCACGGGCCAGCTTGTCGGCTGTCAGTTCATATTTTTCCTGAGCGACTTCCAGTTTTTCTATCATTTGCTGGCAATGACGCCCACGACTGAGGCACTCAAGAGCCTTGGCTTCATCGTGTCCGGCGCAATTGACTGCCCGTTGTCGCCATCGTTGTGCATTCTTTTGATGCTCAATGATTTGGCTATTGAGTCGCCCCTGTTCTCGGTGTACCTGGTTTAGTCTTACTTTGGCCTCGGCAACCTTCTTACGCATATCATTGAGTGTGACCTGTATCACCGCATCATGGTTTTCGATTTCCCCCACCACTTGATCAATGCGCGAGACGAACGTGGTAGAAAGGCGTTTAAATAGTGACATAGTAGTGATCTCCTTGATGTGATTGATAGATTAAGTGTTGTCTATGGCATTGAATTAATAAACCTTGTTGCAAAATGTTGCCTATATATGTTCTTTTGGTATAGTTATAATATACTTTTAGAGAGTGCTGTAACGGAGAGGGTAGGAATGGCGCAAGTAGCTGCATTGCTGAATACATTGAAACATGTGCTGAAAGCGCATCGACTCACTTATGCTGAAGTGGCAAACAGGCTGGGGATGAGTGAGGCTAATATCAAACGCATGTTTGCATCAAAAAGCATCACCCTGGGGCGGCTGGAAGATATTTGTCGATTGATGCAAATGGAATTAACGGATTTTTTTCAGCTATATGAAGAGTCACGTCAGCGTATCTCCCGTTTGACAAAAGAGCAGGAGCAGGAACTGGTACAAGACGTCAAGTTATTATTGGTGGCCGTTAGTGTGCGCAACCGACTAAGCTTTGCCGATATTCTCAGTCACTATCAAATAAGCGAGACTGAGTGTATTCGTTGTCTGGCTAAGCTGGATAAACTCAAAATTATTGACCTGCTCCCGGGTAACCGTATCAAATTACGTATTGAAGAGGATTTTCGCTGGCTACCGAATGGGCCTATAGAACGTTTTTTTGAAAAACAGATCCAGGGTCATTTCCTAAAATCGAGTTTTAGTGGAGACCTGGAGCAACGATTGTTCCTGTTTGGTTTGTTGGGTGATGCCTCTGCGCAAATGCTGTTGCACAAGATGCAAGCCTTGGCCAAAGAGTTCACTGATTTACATCGGCAGGATTCACGCCTGCCACTGGATAAACGTCATACGATAGGTTTTATGCTTGCCGTGCGGCCATGGGATGCTGAAGTATTTCAACCGTTGGTTCGATAACTGCCAGGTTTGAAATTAATGTGACTTGACTCTATGACTCTAGAGTATCATATGTAGATGGATAGTTAATGATTGACTGATGTATTTAAGCAGGTCATCAAACGGCTGAATCAATATTAAATTCTTCATAAAAAGCATCGAGATTATGTCGGGTTTATTGAAAGGTTTTCATGCGGTGCTATGATCATATAAAAGTCCTGGCTATTTTCAACAAGTGTTATAATCCACTCGTTTTATGACAGCATTGAATCGGGTAGATATGATCCAGGCCTCCCGCTGGTGTTTAAGGCTTCAATGGCACTTGAAAAAAAGGTAGAAGACATTTTTATCTTTTAAGGAGTTAAATAATACAAAGTACATGGGTGTCTTGTAGCAATCATTTTATAGGCTCATGTTCGAGAAAGTGTCTTGCGGTATCGATATTTTTTATCAGTCTACTGAATTTTATTAAAGCGATGATAAAAAAACCAGGAAAACCATAGAATCAATGAGAGGCAAATGGCTGTGATTATTGCTGGTTTTGGATTATCAATCGAGCTAACAGAGCCAGCATAAGAGGCGATAAGTACATAAGGTACTGTGCTCACCGACCAGGCTAATAAGAATTTCCCAAATCCCATACGTGTCATACCAGAAAGGCACGCAGTGGCCTCAGGCAAGATAGGCATGGCGCGTGATAGTAGTATCATTACAAATCCATGTTGATGGAAAGTAGAAATGGCATCGTCACGCTTTTTTTTGTCTTTCACTAAAAAAGACAGGATGCGATCGCCATAGTAGTGGCTTAATGCGTACCCGCATATACCTGCTGACATAGTACCCGTTAACGCAGCGAATGCGCCATATTCATGGCCTAGGAAATAGCCAGACAGAATTATGACAGTTAAGGTGGGTATTGCTATGAATAGGTCTGCGAATAGAAGTAAGCCAATAATAGTGCCAACATAATAAGGTGATAATTCTTTCGCTTGTGTTAGCCATCCTTCTATTTGATCCACTGTTAATATTCCTGATAATTTAATTATCAAAAAAGTAGAGGCGAAAAAAGTAGCGACAATTAAAAATATTTTAAGCAACGGTTTCATGGTGAAATCTCCATTATGGGTATTTGACTAAAATATTTAGCCCTTGCTCGAACTGATATCTTAATAGCATTGAATCTTCATACTTGGGTGGGCCAGTCAGGCTTATGTATTGTTCATTGGAAAAGCCAAGGCCTTCTTTTGGGTATATGCCTGTCCAGTTTTTTGTTACCCTGCCATCTCTGTTCTCATCATGCAGAACTTTGACTGCAATTTTTTCCATATCTATATTGAATTTAAACGCCATGATGCCTTGTGATGCACTTTCGGTTTGAATAAGCAGGGCCTTGTCGTGTTGCCTCGGATAGCCATCTTCACCGAATACCATAACTATGATGTTGCCACCGCGCTCTATTTCAATGCCATGTACTTGAATGGTAATTTCATCGTTTATGTCGGCGTTTACTTGCGTTATCATTAAACTGCTCCATAATATTACAAATAGCTTTTTCATATCGGTCACCTCTAGTATTTAATCATGATACTTCTAGCAACAGTAGGCATAAAGCGAAGTAAAAATCTTAGGAGCTTGACCTTGCCGATGTCGTGATCATTGATGTTGTGTTCAATGCCGTGAATAATTTTAGTGGCGGCTATTTCTGCCGACATTTTGTCTTCCCCTCTACCGTAGGTCATGGGTGTATCCACTAATGCCAGAAATGCCTGTTGTACTCTCACATTGGTTTTTTTCAGTTGGTAACGGAGTGACTGGGAAAATATATCCATAGCGCCTTTGGTGCCACAATAAACAGCTGACGACTTTTTTGGGGTAAGGCCTAGTCCTGAATTTATATTGAGAATGACTGCCGTGGTGCTATGCAGTAATGCAGGCAAGAAAAGATATGATAAGCTACATACACTGGTAAAGTTTAATGTGATTTCCCTGGATATGCTTTCATAACTAAAATCATCATCCAGGAACGTCGGTGTATATTGAATCGCAGCATTGTTAATAAGGACGTCTATAGATTTAAAACGTTTGATAATGGTATCAGCAACAGCTTCTACATCCCTTGGGTTGGACAAGTCAGCCTGGTAGGTCGTAATCCCTGACAATTCCTGGGCAAGTCTCTTGAGCTTGTCAGTGCTTCTGGCAATAACGATCACTTCATTGAGAGGGTGAAGATGTTTTGCCAGTTCATAGCCAATACCAGATGTACCGCCTGTAATTACAATTCGTCTTTTCTCGAGTATCATAAGTTTGGTTTTACCTGAAATTTCGATTGTTTGTTTATGTGCAATATGATAAATACAGTAAGACTCCGACACATTAACCCAGGTTAAAAACTGATGGATTTTTATAAATTACTGATGCAGGAAGGAAAGACGATAGAAAAGGCCAGGCATGAACATGTATTTATGCAGGGTGAAACGAATGAGTCGCTCTATTTAGTACAATCCGGTTTGCTTAAGGCGTATTACACATCTGAAAATGGTAAGGAATCAGTGAAGTCATTCCTCTTACCCCAAGATCTAATCGGGAGCCTCACTTCTGCTTATTCTGAAGAAGGTTGTTCTTTCAGTCTTATTTGTTTAGAGGCTAGTTTTCTAGTGGAGATACCTTTTTCAACGCTTTACGATTACGGTAAGAAGCATCATGAAGTCGCTAATAAAATGATAGAATTATTACTCAACCTGGCTATGAAAAAGGAGAAGCGCGAATTTGAGCTGCTGTGCCTGTCAGCGGAGGAACGTTATTGTTTATTGGCAGAATCATCCCCGGAGCTATTGGAAAAAGTGACTCAGAATGATATTGCTCGCTATTTGGGAGTAACCCCTGTCGCCCTGAGCCGAATTAAGAATCGAGCGTATAGTAGATAGTTCCAGCGCACAGTTAATGTCGTCAGTTTTTATTGTAAAGCTGAAAAATATTCGGCATCTGAAAACTATTCATTCGTTAATTCAGTGATTATGATCTAAGCTCAAATATCCTTTTGTATATGTACTCTTGGCAGGTTGTTACTAAATAATAAAGTCTTCACTACTTTATTGTGCGGTGGATAAGTTGGTGTTATTGTCATTTAACAATATGCTGATATTGGAATCTAATATTATGTTGGCAACTTCCTTTGGTTTGTCGAGTTGAACAAAGTGAGCAGCCTTATCGATCGAAAACATGGAAGAGTTTTCAAGCATTCTATTAAATTCCAGGGCTACCCTGCTGTTCAAGTACGGGTCTTCATTGCCAAATATAATCTTTACTTTTCCTTTATAGTCAGATAATCGTTGCTTGTTATCAGAGCGTTGAGACGCTTCCTTGTCCAGGACATTGTTTAATTGAAAGAATGCATTGCGCACATCCATCGCCTGATGGGTTAAAACCGGCATCATAATATCCCTTTGCTCGTCATCATAAAAAAATTTACTGAGCTGATTTTGATAACCTGTTTTCCACCCGTAATTACTAATATTAGCAGCCGTCCTGATAAACGTTCGCTTAAAACCAGGTGTCGAAAATGTCGCTATGGCTTCTGGTTTAAGCAAGTCATCCATTGGGTGGTAAAAAGTATTGAGTAATATCAGGGTTTCCATTTTTTCGGGGTTGTTTAATGCCCAGTCAATTCCTGGGGGGCCGGATGCATCATGAACCACGAGTGAGACATTGACAAAATTAAAATAGCCAATGACTGCTTCCAGATCTTGATAGAGGCTGTCTGTATTGTAAGTGTGATTTTTGGGCTTGTCTGACCTACCCCATCCTAAAAAATCAAAACTGATCACTCTATAACGATTCGCCAGGAGTGGTGCAAGTCGGTCATAGATATGCAGGCTATCTGGAAATCCGTGCATTATTATAATGACAGGCTTTTCTTCGCCTGTTTGATCACCAAATTCCCGCGCGTAAAGGGTATGCATTTCTCTTGGAATGCGGTGTTCTCTGAAAGTCACGGATTGATTGTATTGCGTATCATATAGCCTATATTTTTCTTCGTAATGTTCTCTGGTTAGATGGTTTGAGGAAGGAATAGCCACTAGCGACACGAGCAGCGAACTGGTGCAGCCTGAAAGAATAAAGATAAGACAAAAAGCCCCGAAGATCTTGGTCATGGTATGCCGCCATCGTGGTTAAGTATTTAAACAATAGTAACTATTAAATAAATAGTCAATAGTTAATTAATACTTATTTTGCTATTATTTAAAGATGACTAAAATCTACGATTCCCGTTGCCCTGTTGCTCGCACAATCAATGCTATTGGTGATGGATGGTCGGTATTGATTCTAAGAGACTTATTTCTAAAAGAAACCTGCAGATTTCAGGATTTTCAGGAATCTTTGTTAGGTATTGTACCGAGCACACTTTCACAGCGTCTAAAACGACTAGAATCCGATGCCTTGATCGAAAGAGAAGTTTACAGCGAGCGTCCAGTAAGGGTGGTTTATCGGCTGACAGAAAAAGGCAAGTCACTTGGCCCTGTTTTATTAGCGCTTAGGTGTTGGGGAGAGCAAAACCCCTGAGTTATATTTCTTGTCATTTTGGGAAGGCATATGCCATCTATAAAATCGGCATAATCCTATCCAAGCCCAGGTTGCTTGATTTAGTATCAGGGCTTATCTGGTGTTTGTCCGTTACTCTCAACAGGCGTTATAATTCCTGCGCTTAATAACTTAATATGGTGATTCAATGAAACTACTGATACGCGATCTTGCCCGAAGTACCACTGAAACAGAACTCAGGGATATGTTTGAGGTATATGGCACGGTGCAGTCGTGTAACCTGGTATTGGATAAGGTGACAGGTGGCTCCAAGGGTTTTGGATTTATCGAGATGCCCAGGCAGGGTGAGGCCAAGGTGGCGATGAAGAGTCTAAATGGCAAGGTTGTTGACGGTAGCAAGATACGTGTTAAAAAGGCCGAGGCGAAGCAGGCTGATGATAAGCGGTCGGGCGGGGCCGATGAATAGATCGTCTGCTCAGGACCCACTGCATGGGGTGACATTAAAGATGATGGTGACCCGTTTGATGGAGAGATATGGTTGGGAAGAGTTGGGCCACAAAATTAATATCAAATGCTTCACCCATGAGCCGAGTATTTCTTCCAGCCTGAAATTCCTGCGTAAGACACCATGGGCGCGGCAAAAGGTCGAGGCGCTTTATCTTCGTGATAAATGGCCTCCGGTCAATGTTTGGGAGATGTCGCTAAAATAGGGCAAATTCAGTAGCTTGATAAATACGCCAGAAAGAATCAGCGGTGTTTGAAAAAACATAAAAGGCATATTTATCTTTGAAGGTGTTGAATAATGAAATGTATGTGGAGTATTTCGTAGCAAAGTATTAAATGAAATTATTTTTTTCAGTATGGTTTTTTGTGTTGGTCATAGTCAGTTTATTTTGAGCGTAATTCTTTTGTGAAGTCTGTCGGGCTTTTGCCGAAATAACGTTTGAATTCCCGGCTGAACTGCGACACACTTTCATATCCCACCTTGTCAGCCACGATGTAGGCCTTTATATTTTGTTGCATAATAAAATCCCGCGCCTTGTATAGCCTGATTTTTTTAAGGTACTGCATCGGTGAATCTGAGGTGATTTCCTTGAATGCCCTATGAAACGCAGAAACACTCATGTCTGCTTGCCTAGCTAAGTGCTCAATATTAAGTTTCTCCATATAGTCACGATGAATTATTTTTAAGGCTCGTGAAATACGGTTCATATTACCGTTATGTAAAACCAGGGTGTGCAGCATGGATGCTTGGGAGCCACATAGTGCGCGGAAAAGAATCTCGCGGATTAAGGCCGGGCCTAATACTCGTGTTTCTGTTTCAGATAGCAGGCATTTGAGTAATCGAGTGGTAGCATTGGCCATATCATCATCGAGGACAGCAGGTCCTAAGCCTTGTGGTAGAGCGTCTGATTTATCATGAGAAGCGTGAAGGGATTGCCCTAGCTGAGAGACCAGTTCGTGCAGCTGTAACATATCGATATTAATGTAAATGCCCAGTAATGGATGCTCTGGGCTGGCAAAGGTTTCACAATCAAACGGGATGGCCACTGAGAGTA
>Ga0209633_10005144_pt1 | contig 11565 bp, 11 predicted proteins | sample Cruoilmetagenom1_FD_187290 | JGI IMG/M metagenome (GOLD analysis project Ga0209633, IMG submission 187290) | Oil polluted marine microbial communities from Coal Oil Point, Santa Barbara, California, USA - Sample 1 (SPAdes) (version 2) | ecosystem: Environmental > Aquatic > Marine > Oil seeps ... | reverse complement strand
TCACGGGTTGTAAATAAAGCCATTTATCTTGCCGTAGGATTACGTAATGACGGTAAAAAGGATGTATTAGGCATGTGGCTTGGCAAGAATGAATCTGCCACATTCTGGATGTCTGTTCTAACTGATCTAAAATCCAGAGGGGTTCAGGATATTTTAATAACGGTAACTGATAATCTCAATGGTTTTACAGATACTATCACTCATGTTTTTCCTGAATCAACCAAACAAATTTGTGTCGTACATCAAATTAGAAACTCAGCTAGATATGTGGTATGGAAAGACAAAAAAGAGTTTACAAAAGATATGAGATATATCTATACAGCTCCTAATATAGAAGCTGCTAAAGCTGCCTTAGAGGACTTTAAACTAAAATGGAACGATAAGTACTCTTATGCTGTAGATTCTTGGTATAAAAACTGGGATGAACTTACCGCATTTTTAGACTTTCCTGTAGAAATCAGAAAGATTATTTACACCACTAATTTAATAGAAAATCTCAATAGAAAAATCCGAAAATATACTAAAAACAAACTCTCATTCCCAACAGATGATGCTGTGAAAAAATCAGTGTTTTTAGCTTTAAATGAAGTAACTAAAAAATGGACAATGCCCATTAGAAACTGGGGTGTAATTTTAAACCAGTTTTTGACTATATTTGAAAATAGGGTCAAACTCTGAAGAATTCGACCCTATGAAAAAATGTTTACACACTTTACAGGATAGTGTCAATAAAACATTGCTGCTGTTATTGTAAATTTTATCTTTCCTTTCTAAACATAAAATACAATCCCAATAAAATTAGTGGAATACTTAACAATTGTCCTGTATTTAAATCCCATGCAGCACGCTGGTCTACTTGTGCTTCTTTAAAAAATTCAACAATAAATCTAACCGACCATAATAAAGCAAAGAACAAACCAAAAATATAACCTAATTTCTCTTTTTTATTAGTTTTCCAATAAACAAGCCATAAAATTATAAAGGTGAGTAAATAACCAAATGCTTCGTATAATTGTGTTGGATGTCTTGGAAAATCTTCTCCCAGTTGTCTGAAAATAAATCCATAATCAGAATTTGTTGGTTTACCGATGATTTCAGAATTCATTAAATTTCCTATTCTTACAAACATACCACCAATTGCTACAGGAATTCCGATTCGATCTAAAATCCATAAAAGAGGCTTTTTTAAAATATTTTTGCTATAAAAATACATGGCAATCATCACTGCAATTGCCCCGCCATGACTAGCTAAACCTTGATATCCTGTAAACTGAAAAGGGTTAAAACGCACTGGCAACAATACTTCTAAAGGATGTTCCAACAAAAATTTTGTGTCGTAAAATAAAAAATGTCCTATCCTAGCTCCTATCAAAGTTGCAACCACGGTATAAATAAATAGTGAATCTAATTTCTCTAACGATACTTTATCATTAATATAAATTCTTTTCATTAATTGTAAACCCAAAACAAAGGCTATAACAAACATCAAACTATAATATCTTATAGCGAATGAACCTATTTTAAATAATTCAATATTCGGATTCCAATCAATACTTAAATAAATCATTTATTCTTATTTTATAACTGTAAATATAAATTATTGGAAATAATATGTGCCAATTAATTTTCCTTTTTCTTTTCAGGAACAGGATCATATCCTTTACCTCCCCATGGATGACAACTAAATATTCGTTTCAATGCCATCCAACCTCCTTGAATTAAACCATGTTTTTGTAAAGCCTCCACAGTATAATGTGAGCAAGTTGGTGTATAACGACAACTCGCAGGTGTATATGGTGAAATGGCTACTTGATAAAACCTAACAAGTAATATAAATGGGTATATCAATACTCTTTTAAGCATAATCAAAAAATTAAACAACTAGCTTACAGAAAATATTGTTCCATCTTTTCCATCTTTTAATTGAATACCTAAAGCAATCAATTCATCACGAATTTGATCAGACAAAGCCCAATCTTTGTTTTCTCTTGCCTGTTTACGCAAAGCTATTAAAATAGCGATAACGCCACTTAATTTATCACTATGATCATTACTTATAGTTGTATTTTCTAAAGCCAAAACATCATAAACAAAATCGTTTATCGTGTTTTTAAATTCTGCCAAATCTTCTTTTGTCAAAGTTGCTTTTTTTGCTTCCATCAAATTGATCATCTTAACGGCTTCAAACATATTTGCAATCAAAATAGGCGTATTAAAATCATCGTTCATTGCATCGTAACATTGTTGTTTCCATGCAGGCACATCAAAAGATGAACTAGCCGACGCTTCTAACTTGTCTAATAAATTAATAGCTTCCATCAACCTATTAAAACCTTTTTCTGCTGCTAAAATAGCTTCATTAGAAAAATCTAAAACACTTCTATAGTGTGCTTGCATCATAAAAAAACGAGCAACACTTGCCGAATATGCTTTACTAATATTTTTGTTTTCACCAGAAAAAATTTCTTCAGGCAAAATATTATTGCCTGTTGATTTAGACATTTTTTTCCCATTCATAGTCAACATATTACCATGCATCCAATAGTTAACTGGGGCGACATGATTACAAGCCTGCGCTTGTGCTATTTCGCATTCGTGATGTGGAAATTTTAAATCCATTCCGCCACCATGAATATCAAACTGATCTCCTAAATATTTTGTACTCATTACTGTACACTCTAAATGCCAACCAGGAAAGCCTATTCCCCAAGGAGAATCCCATCGTTGGATATGTTCTGGTAAAGCTTTTTTCCATAAAGCAAAATCTTGCGCATTTTTCTTATCACTTTGTCCGTCTAAAACTCTCGTGTTTTCAATAGCATCTTCTATTTTTCTTTTAGAAAGAATTCCATAATTTTCGGTTTCATTATATTTTAACACATCAAAGTAAACCGAACCATTTACTTCATATGCCAAACCATTTTTTAAAATTATTTCAATCGCTTTTATTTGCTCTAAAATATGACCTGTAGCTGTTGGCTCAATACTAGGAGGTAAATTGTTGAATTTTTTTAAAATCTGATGAAAATCAACTGTGTATTTTTGAACAATTTCCATAGGTTCTAGTTGTTCTAATCTTGCTTTGGTTGATATTTTATCTTCGGCATTATCATCCGTTAAATGGCCTGCATCAGTAATGTTTCTTACATAACGTACTTTATAACCTAAATGTAAAAAATAGCGATAAATCATGTCAAATGACATAAATGTTCTTACATTACCTAAATGCACATTACTGTAAACCGTAGGCCCACATACATACATACCCACATAACCTTTTTTTATTGGTTTGAATATTTCTTTCTTATTAGTAAGTGAATTGTAAATAAATTGGGTTTGCATTATATTTTAACTTTAGTTATTGGTTTTAAAGTTTTCAAAGATAAGAACATTTCTTTTAAGAAATTAAATAAAAAAAACACCTAAAAGTAATTTTTTAAGTGTTTTTAATACAATAAAACCAAACTATTTTGCTGTTAATTTCTTATAAAAAATCATTTCTTTTAATAAGAGAATTAATTCACAGTTTTTATACCCTCTGGTAATGTTATTTTACCATATCGTGAATCGATTTTTAGTATTGCTCCGGTAGGAACTTTAATTATCAATTTCTTTTTTGTTTTATTTTTAGGGATATATGCTCCTTTCTCTTTCATTTTTTTAGCATATTTTACTTCCATTTCTTTTTCCATTTTTTGCAACTTAATTTCCATTTTTTTTGCTCTCACTTCCATCCTCTTTTCATATGCTTTCATCTTTGGTGCATACTCTTTTTCCCATTCTTTCATTTTCTCTTCATAAGCTTTCATTTGTGGCTCCATTTTCTTTTCCCAATCTTCCATTTGTTTTTCATAAGCTTTCATCTGTGGTTCAAATTTTTCTTCAAATTCTTTTTCCCAAGCTTGCTGGCGCTTTTCAAATTTTTTCATATACCCATCCTTATCTTTTTGATAGGCTTCATAATCAAATTCTAACTCTTTTAAATGACCAACAACTGGTGCTGGCAATAATGGTAAAGGTGATACCGGCGGCATAGGAGACATTACAGGTAAAGGTGGCATTGGCGGTAATTCAGAATAAAAATCGCCATCAAACACACCACCAACATAAGAAATAGAATCAAAATCGAAATCGAAATCCATATCATCAAAAACAACACTGTGTGAATAATAATGATTTTTAGATGATTTTGAAGTAATTACAACTTTATCTTTATTTCCTAAAGCCTCAAATTTCCAATTCTTAAAAAATTTATCTGCTTGTTCTTTAGTCAATCCTTCTATCTCCCAGTTTCCTTGAATAGAAACCTTATTTTTATTCCAAGTTTCTACTGTAACATCTGAGTGACTTGCATTTATTTCTACCAATACATTTTTGTTCACTTCAAAACTTTCATTAATATTTTTCACTTGCTTTTGACCAAATACTACAGTGGTACAAAACAAAATCGACCAAATTAAATTATGCTTGTTTACTTTCATTTTCTTCTAATTTTATTTTTTCTAAAAATTCTAATTTCTTTTTTAATTGACGCATTAATTGTAATCTCAACTGCAAATTTTCAATTAATGCATCTATAGTTATTTCACTAATTTCATTTTTATTTAAATCTAAATTCAATACATCATATTCTTTTTGTAAAATTGCCAATTGTGACAAATAAACTTCTAGTAAGTCTCTATTTTCATCCGTTATGGTAATCTTAGCCATTTGGTAATTAATTCTTGTCAAATAAAAATCTTCAGCTTTTTTCAAATCGGGAGAAACATCTGCAATAGAATTAATTTTTTTTGTTACATTACCATCTACTTTTACCATTTCACTAGAGCTATCTGTGTTAAAAAAATACTGACTTGTTACTCCTAGACCAATAATAATAACAATTGATGCCGCTATTTTCAAAAACAAATAATTATACTTTGGTTTTTGATGTAACTCTTTGCGCAAGTGTTTTTCAAAACTAATACGATGATTGTTAGGTAATTCTCTCATCATTTTTTCATTTTTTAATTTATCTCTTAAATCAACTTTCATAATTTATAGGTATTAAAAGTTCTTTTAATCTATTTTTTCCTCTTGATAATTGTGATCTTGAGGAGCCTTCAGATATTTGTAATATTTGCGCAACTTCTTGATGATCATACCCTTCAATCAAATAAAGTTTGACTACATTTTTACATTTAATTGGTAACAACTCAATACATTTATAAATATCTTGCAAGCTTGCTTCTTTTTCAATTTCCCAATTTTCATCTTCTGCCAAAGGGATAACTTTTTCGTCTAATGTTATGGTGTCTAATTTTTGCTTTTTGAGATGATCTAAACTTTGATTTATCACAATTCTTTTTAACCAAGCTCCAAAAGTTGCCTCACCAGTATAAGTTTCTATTTTTTTAAAGGCTTTTATAAATGCCTCTTGCATTATATCTTGAGCAACTATGTCATCTTTAATAAAATTGCAAGCGGTATTATACATTGCCTTACAATACAAATCATACAATTGCATTTGTGCTTTGGCATCATTAATTTTGCATTTTTCAATCAAATGCGATTGCAAATTTTTATTCATTTAATTAAATCTTCTAAAATAAATACGAGAGAAAAACCTTAGTGTTGCATTTTCTTGTAAAAAAAATTAAACATTAAGTAATTTTAATTTAAATTTAAGCATTATTATCGCTTTCGCGGAAAGAATACCTAGTAAACATGATTAAAAAATCAAATAATGAAAAACCTTTGAAAAAAGCAAATGCTAAAAAAATTACTATATCAGAATTTTTAGAACAAATACTAAAAGGAAATATTACTTATTTAAGTAGAGCAATCACTTTAATTGAAAGCACAAAAACAAGTGATAAAGTTAAAGCTACTATATTATTGGAAACATGTTTACCATTTAGTAATAATTCCATTCGTATTGGTATTACTGGTGTACCTGGCGTTGGCAAAAGTACTTTTATTGAAGCCTTTGGTTCTTTTTTAACTGGTTTAGGTAAAAAAGTAGCTGTATTAGCAGTCGACCCGAGTAGTTCCATAAATAAAGGAAGTATTCTTGGAGACAAAACAAGAATGGAAAGTTTAGTGAATGATAAAAATGCATTTATCAGACCTTCTCCTGCAGGAGATTCTCTTGGGGGAGTTGCCAAAAAAACCAAAGAAGCTATTATTCTTTGTGAGGCTGCTGGTTTTGATGTCATTTTAGTTGAAACCGTTGGAGTTGGTCAATCAGAAACTTTAGTACAAGCCATGGTTGATTTCTTTTTATTACTTAAAATTGCTGGAGCTGGTGATGAATTACAAGGCATAAAAAGAGGTATTATGGAAATGGCTGATGCTATAGTAATCAATAAAGCTGATGGAGATAATGTAAAAAAAGCGCAATTGGCTAAAACTGAATTTAGCAGGGCACTTCATCTTTATCCTTTAAAAGGCAATCAATGGTCCCCAGAAGTTACCATTTGTAGCGCGCTGAATAAAAGTGGTATTGAAAATGTTTGGCATATTATTACAGATTTTTTACAATTAACAAAATCTAATAATTGTTTTGAAAAAAATAGAATCAATCAAAATAAAAATTGGTTAAAACAAAGTATCAACCAACAATTACAAGATGATTTTTACAACAATGAAAAAGTAAAAAAAGAATTAGAACAACAACTTCAAAATGTTGAAAAACAATCAACTACACCTTTCGAGGCTTCACAAAAGATGATTGAATTCTATAAAAATATTTAATTTTATTAAATAATCACTGGGTGAATATATTTTATGGATATAAAAGTGTTTTGTGAAGACACATTAATTAGTCAATACCTAAATTTCATGACTAGATATCTATAAATATAATTTATTCTTTACATATTTTACCTTTCATACTCATAGGGTTACCATTAACCATTAATGTTGATTTATAAGATAAACATTTCCCCACAATCTCTTCTTTTTCAATAATTAGACCACCATTATCATTAATAAATTTTTGATCTATGTCTAATTCTGCTCTAGTATCATCATAAATTAATTTATAAGAACAGTCATCGATCCATTCAACTATAGCATAGACTAATACTTCTTGATCTTTATTATAATACTCTAATTGCGAAATACCATTTCTCTCAATTTTTAACAGCTTTTCACCTTCATTCTTTGCAGGTATAAAAAACACACCATTAATAAAATCTTTACAGTGCAAATCATTAATACCTACAACTTCTAGCTTTGAAATAACATTGTATATTCTATACTCTTTTATTTTGGGGTCAAAAAATTCTTTTTCAATATATTCTATAGATACTTTTTTATGAACTAAGTTTTTATAATTATTCATTAAATCGTAATTTGATTCAATAAATGTTTGCCATAAAAAATTTACATGCTTTCCTTTTACATCTACTAATGAAATTACAACTTGATTATCTGAACTAACTTTAGTTATTTTTCCAATTATTTCTCCTCTTAAACCTTCTTTATTATCAGTGTTTGAATTAACTTTTTGAGTAACTTTTATTAGTAAATCTGGACAATCTGAAATCATTTTAGAGGCTATTAAATTCCCTAATTTTTCACCTACATTTTCATTAATTTCTCCTAAGTCAATCTTAAAATCTTTCTTTATTTGTTTTTGATATGGCAATGAAACTTCTATCATACATAGACCTAACTTCATTTCAAATTCCTCAGGTTTTACATCATCTGGAATTTTATTAATACATTCACAAGATAATTTTGAAATTTTTTCTAAGTATTTTTGAGAAAATAAAGTATTAGACAATATTAAAAATAGAAAGATAAATAATAATTCTTTTTTCAAAATAATTCTTTTTTAACAATTATTCTTTTATAACACCTAAACACTAATTTTATTTCATTATTTAAATGTTTTTTTAATACAGTTTTATAATTAAAACTTAATCCTTATAATTAATCGATACAATAGTAGAATAAAGTGAGGTAATAACTAATTAAAATCTAATAAATTTCATCTAAATCTCAGCAAGAGCATGATAAAATCTTTTGTTCTAATTGTCTAATTATAACATATTGTGAAAATACCATCAAAAGTTAGTTATCCCCAAAAAAAAGAGGGAAACCAAATGATTTCTCTCTTTTTTAACTAATTTTTATATTTGTACTACTTTGCTTCTTCAACAATTTCCAATTCAAATAATAAATCTGAATTTGGCGGAATTACACCTCTAGAACCTTGTTCACCATAAGCCAAGTGTGAAGGGATTATTAAAATAACTTTATCTCCGTAATTCATCTCTTGTAAACCTTCTCTAAACCCTGTAATTAAAGCAGCATCTGGACTGTAATCCATTGACACAGAATTATAACCTCCCATTTGATCTCTTCTAGGGTCGTATTTATCATGCAATTGAGCGATTTCTTTACTATTGGAATCAAACAAATCTCCAGAAGTAAAATAACCCGCATAGTTTACCAAAACTTTTGAGCCTACTTTTGGTTTTACACCATTACCCTTTTTAATACTAATCACTTTCAATCCTGAAGGTAAAACTGTTGCTTTTACTTCATTTTCTTTAATAAACTCTAAGAATTCGGCTTTAATCTTCTCTTTTTTCTCTTGTTGTAGCTTTTTCTCTGCTTCAATTTTTTCAAAATAATTATTAAACTCGGCAGCTGCATCAAATTGCTTGGCATCTTTACCTACTTTAATAATTTCAATTTTATTGATAACATCATCTTTTTGAATTGAGTCTACAACTGCTTGGCCTTGTATCACATGCCCGAAAACAGTATGACGCCCGTCTAAAAATTTAGCTTCTTTATGTGTAATAAAAAACTGACTTCCATTCATGTTAGGTCCTCCATTTGCCATAGATAAAATTCCGGCAGCATCGTGTGATAATAATAAGTTACCGTTTTCATCCATTGGAAATTCATCTTCAAACTTATACCCAGGATCTCCCGACCCATTACCTCTATGATCACCACCTTGAACTATAAAATCGGGAACAACCCTATGAAATTTCAACCCATCGTAAAATGGTATTCCATTAAATTTTTCAGACACAAAAGTATTTGTTCCCTCTGCTAATGACACAAAATTTGCAACGGTAATTGGTGTTTTTTCAAATTCTAATTTCAATAAAATATCTCCTTTATCTGTTTCAACATCAGCATATATACCATCATCTAAATCATTATATTTTGCTGTTTTACAAGATGTTAAACTCATTATTAATACTAAAAGTGTTAATCTAATCATTTCCATTTTTTAATTTTTTGTTTTTATTTTGTTTAAATGTACTGTATAAATTAAAGGTTGATTTGATTGTATTTTTTCAAATCCAGTATAACCGAAAGCTTTATAAGAAGGAAATAAAAATGTAACTATTTCTCCTTCTTTCATTAATTTAATTCCTTCTTGCAATCCGGTTGTTAATTCTTCTTTATCTACCAAATAGTTTTTTATACCTAATTCTTCTTTAGAGTAAATAATAGAGTCTCTTAAATCTTTAATTTCATAAGTAAAAATTACTTCGTCACCTTTAACAGGATGCTTATTATTTAAATTATCTTTTTGTTGATAAAAATACCAAAAACCGTGTTCAGAATTAATGTATTCATGCAAACTATCTTTTTGCATTTTTAATTGAAGTACATCTTCCTCTATTTTATTTAATGCTTTATTTCGCTCTATAGACTCGCTCATAAACGAGCTTGTTTTTCTAATAATTGGCTTTCTAGGTTCTGGTTTTGAACAGGAAAAAATTATTAACATTATCGATCCAAAAAAAACAAATTTATTCATTCTAATTACTTTAATTCATTTTTACTTTATACTGAGGTAATAAATCAACAAACTTAGCAACCGTTTTTTCTAATGATACCACACTCCTACCTCCAGCAGCGTTAGTATGACCTCCACCATCAAAATGATTTCTCGAAAATTCATTTACCGAAAAATCACCAACCGAACGGAATGAAATTTTTATGATGCCTTGTTTTTTATCTTCAATAAAAATCGCTGCAAAAATTACATTTTTAAGCGATAAAGCATAGTTAACAAAACCCTCGGTATCTCCTTTTTGAAAGTTAAACTTATTCAATTCACTTTGAGACAAAGTTATATATGCGGTTTTAAACTCTTCAACAACTTTCATATTTTGTAAAGCGCAACCCAACAGCTGTAATCGTCCATAAGTACTTACATTGTGAATTTTATTGTAAATCTCTGCATTATTTGCACCTTTATCTAACAAATTTGCCACAATTCGATGTGTAGTACTCGTAGTTGCAGGAAATCTAAAAGAACCTGTATCTGTTAATATACCTGTATACAAGCAAATGGCAATATCGCTGTCTATAAAATCTAAATGTGCAAATTTTTCTATAAATTGATAAACCATCTGGCAGGTTGAACAAACTGCTGCATCCACATAAGTGAAATTCGCAAAGTCATCTGGTTGTTGGTGATGATCAATCATTACATAAATTGGATTTATGTTTTCAAGAACTTTTTGCATTTTTTCACCAACACGATGTAATGCATTAAAGTCTAATGTAAATACTATTTCAGCTTCCTCTAAAATTTGAGTTGCTTTTACCATAGTACTTTCAAACACTACAATATCATTTTCACCTGGTAACCATTTTAAAAAATTGGGGCAATCATTAGGAGAAATTACAGTTACTTGATGATTAAATTTTAACAAATAATGATTTAGTGCTAAACACGAACCATAGGCATCTCCATCGGGGTTTCTATGCGGTATGATTGCAATTTTTTTGGGTGTAGATAATAATTGCTTTAACTCTTGAAACTTATCTAAATTCATAGGGTGCTAATATACATTATATAATTGAAAAATGTAAAATTGAAGGTTTTAATTTATAATGGTAATATTAACATTATTTAATATGTACATTGCCTTATGATAGCTATTAAATGGCTACTTTTATAAAAAATATTTTATATGAGATTTTACTATTTTTATCTTTTAATTTTTAGTTTCCTACTATTATCCTGTAATAAAAAAAAAGAAATTATTGATGCTACTGAAAAAGATAAGCCAACCTCTAACTTTGTACTTTCATTTGGCTCCTGTAACAACCAAAATTTACCAAATGATATGTGGACACAAATTTTAAAAAACAAACCCGATATTTTTGTTTGGGGTGGTGATATTATTTATGCAGACACACATGATATGAAATTCATGAAAAAAAACTATGAGCAACAAAAAAACGATACTACATATCAAAATTTTATTAAACAAGTACCTGTTTTAGGTACATGGGATGATCACGATTATGGTTTGAATGATGGTGGTGTAGCTTATGATAAAAAAGATAGTGTGCAGCAAATATTTTTAGATTTTTTTGATGTTGGTATTACCGATAAAAGAAGAACTCAACAAGGTATATATTATGCTGATAAAATTAATCTGGGTAAAAACTCAATTAATATCATTGTATTAGACACAAGATATTTTAGAACCAATTTAACCAAAGATTCTACTGGGTTAAAAAGATATACTCCAAATAAGTATGGAAAAGGAAGTATGCTTGGTGAAAAACAATGGGATTGGTTAAAAA
>Ga0209633_10005143_pt1 | contig 11566 bp, 10 predicted proteins | sample Cruoilmetagenom1_FD_187290 | JGI IMG/M metagenome (GOLD analysis project Ga0209633, IMG submission 187290) | Oil polluted marine microbial communities from Coal Oil Point, Santa Barbara, California, USA - Sample 1 (SPAdes) (version 2) | ecosystem: Environmental > Aquatic > Marine > Oil seeps ... | reverse complement strand
TACCTGCCCGGGTCTATCCGGGCTATGCCAGTGATGGCTCGTTCTTTGCGAAAGGGTTTGATCATCAAGGCTTTCAATGAAAAAATCATGTTGGCTGTGACCCAGGTCAACGGTTGCCGCTACTGCTCCTGGTTCCATACTCGGGTGGCCATGAAAGAAGGTATATCAAAAGCGGAGATACACACCTTGCTGGGAGGGGAGTTTGACGGAGCTGATGAAGACGAAATACAGGCCCTTCTTTATGCGCAACACTATGCCGATACAGGTGGGAAACCTTCGGAAGAAAGCCGGAAAAAGTTGTACGAAACCTACGGGAGAGAAAGAGCCCGGGCTATAGAAGCCTCCATCAAGGCCATTACGGTGGGGAATATCTATGGCATTGCCTTTGACGGCCTTATGCGCCGCCTGAAGGGTAAAAACATGAAGGGCAGCAAACTGCTTTATGAGCTGGGCATTGTCTTCGGTTCCCTGCTTATGTTTCCAGTGGCACTGTTACATGGACTTTTTTATAGAAACGAGGTGCACTAGTTAAAAACTATACTTAATTTTTGTATAAATCATTGAGTTATCGTGATACTGTCCAAAGCGGCCTCCCTCATCACCCACGAAAATATTTGAGCCCAGCAGGATCGAAAAACTGTCATCGAAATCATAGGTAATTTTAGGGCGAATCAAAGCATCCGAATTGCTAAGTCCGATGTACGAGAAAAGCTCCAGGTGGAGTGTTTCACGAAACATATCATATCGGGCCAGAAAAGTCATAGTGTTTTCTGTTTGTTCATTCTGGATGTAATTGTCATAATTCAGAATGGTCTGTTGAATGAATTGTGAGCTTACCTTTACTGCTCCAAGGTTAAAATCCAATCCCACCAAATAGTGCAGGTAATTTTTTTGAATGTTTCCATCTGCTTCCAAAGGGTCCTCGGTCAGGAAATATTTTCCATTATAGTAAGCTGCTTCTCCGCGCAAGATTACCCCTTTGATTTCCGAACTGAATGATCCTCCTGCTATGGCCAGACGATGATGTTCCGGGGTGATATATAATCCCGTAAGGACGGGCTGTTGGGAATTGGGATCAAGTTCAAATTCTTTCTGAACATGCAGTGTTGGATTATCATCCCAGGTATAAGCCCCCATGAATTCAAAATCTATGGCTGAGGTAAGTGCCGTGTATTTTAAAAACAGCTCACTGGATTCAAGGCTTGGTGTTATCTGTTCCCTGGAGAAGTCCCAAGTTGGAGGTGCTGGAAAATCTGGCTGAATATACCAGATTGAACCCTGGGGGGGCTTTTCAGTGGGAGTGAATACCGGAATCCAGATGGCTTCAAGAGTACTGTTACCCAGGTAATAGTTAACTTTTGTAGCAATCACCCCTGTTCGTATTTCATCAAAATCCGGTAGTAGAAATTCTGTTAGATTCAAAGGGGAAACAATGTCTGTTATAAATACACCGTCTGCTTTTCCCCAAACCACCTGTTGTTTTCCTATTCGAATATCAAAATTATCAAAGTACATATCCATGTAGAGCTCCCTCATTCTCACATCAAGAGAGTCGGCATTGTATAAAAAGACCATTGGATTTGCCTTGAATGCTACTTTACCCCCTCTTTTTTCAAAGTTCAGATTGAGTGTTTGCTGCACAATTCCAAAATTTCCGGTTTTCAGTAAAACCCCTTCATAGCTTCTGGCGAAACCTGAAATGTCAGGATTTTGTGCCATTGTATATTGACTTGCTATTAATAGCAAAATCAATATGAATCCTTTTGTTCTCATTTTGTCTCTCATATTTACAGCCCTCTCATCATCATTCTTTCGCTGAATTTTGACGCAGACATACCTGTGTTGATTTGGATATTACTTAATACGATTGTTGTCCTGTGATTTTTTTGCACGTTTTTCATTTCAGAATTTTTAATCACCCAAATCCCGGATATTTTCTCGATCTCTTTAATGGCTAAAACTTTTAATAGGTCCTCATCTTCGTCGTAAAACTCTTTTTTCACCCCAATAAAGTTTGATTTGTCTACCCATACCAGAGTTTTCGAATACATGTAATCTTCATCTATCGATATACTTTCAACCACATAGCACTCTTTGCCATCTATGGTCTCTTCGCGTAATAATTTATGGGTATCATCTTCAAGTTTGCGATCGCCCAGGTCGTCGTAAGTGAAATCAGAACCCATAAAATAGTCGCTTTTGCTATCGCTTGAAATCCTTTTCGTCTTTTTCAAAGCGGGCAGATATATCCACTGGTCATCACCCTGATCCGTATCATAGGTCCAGTTCATGAAAGAGGTGTTTTTTACATCCGCAGGAGAGAGAAAAAACATGATGCTTTTTTCCACGGCTCCGAGATCCATTGTGAACTGTTTGATTTTTCTGATCCTTTGCGCCCCACTTTTATTAATAAGCGTCATCGTTAAGTCTGAAGTCTGATCGTCTCCTGTCGGGCGATTATAGACCTTATCAATAATTTGTTTTCCAGTTAAATCTTGTCCTTTCAATTCAGGAATGGAACCGATTGCAATGATCATTGCAATGATGGCTGTTGTGATTTGTATATTTTTCATGATACTATCTCCTATTTGATTTGTTTTTTTGATTTCTTAAAATAGACATTTGACATTTTCAACAGAACAAGCATGATGGTTACAGTTCCAATAAAGCTTGTAAACATATTAAGTGATACCAGGGCGCCAAGTTCTCTGTTAGGCGGAAAAACGGAAAAAAGCAATACCAGAAATCCTGCAATTACTACGATCGCATTGTAGCTGATTGCCCTGCCCGAATGAGCCATTGTTTGTTGTGCTACCAGAAGTTTGTTATCTGTTTTTGTGGCATTGAGACGGTATTGCTCAATAAAGTGCACGGCATAATCAATCCCGATCCCGATAGCAATACTCGAAAGCAATGCGGTTGTGGTATTGAGTGGAATATCCAGAAAGCCCATGATTCCAAAACTTATGAGTGCTGTTATGGTAATAGGGACAGCACCGATGAGTCCTATTTTGAAGTTTCTGAACATAAAGGAGAGCAACAGAATGACAATGATTAGAGACAGAATCAAACTCATTACTTGGCCTTCTAATATCAAGTCTGTAAATATTAATCCCTTATAACCACTTCCAGCATATTTCATTGTAATTCCATGATTGTTAAAATCCTCTTCATAGGTATCAATGATTGCAATAGCCGAGTTGAGAGCTTTAGAATTGTCGCTTTTTAACTGGAAAGTGACATTCAGCCTGGCATAATCGTAATCGACTACTTTATTCAGGTTTTCCGGATCGCCCGACATCTCATACAATAACAGATACTGAGCTATCATATCCTGTTCATCGGGAATGGTGTTGTACGCTTCCTGATCAGCATTCATCACCTTGTTCATCCGCTTCGTATAATCGGTCAGTGAAAAAGAGTTTCCAACGACCTCAAGATCATTTTCCAGCTGGCTTTGCATCTGGTCAGTCAGCTTCAATACCTCCGGGTTTTTGAATGCATCTTTTTCGCCATTGGCATCTAATATCAGGTTAAGGGTAGTCGTTCCCCCAAAATGTTCATTGATAAACTGATCGGTAAGTACTATGTCACTATCTCTTTCAAACTTATCCAGGAAGCTGGAATTGATCCATATTTTTTGCATTCCAACAATGGATAGAATGATTATCGCAGCTGTTGCAAAAATGGACACAGATTTTCGCTTAAGGATCATGGCCGAAAAACCGTAAGCCAGGCTGGACTCTGTGTTGGTTTTATGTTTGGCAGCTTTTTTAACCTTGGGCAGGCCAAAAATCATAATACCAGCAGGAATAAGTCCCAGAGAGAAGACCATGGCCATCAAAACGCCAAAAGCTGTAAAAATCCCAAAATACTTGATGGGATATACCTGCGATGTTAGTAAGGAGATAAAACCGACCGAAGTTGTTATAGAGGTCATTATTACGGGTTTCCACATATTTTGAAGCATGTCCGTAGTTGCTTCTCTTTTTGTGGCATCGGGATGTTTCCGAAGATAGAGTTGCAAATGACTGTACAGGTGTATTCCATCGGCAACACCTATGGCAATGAGCATTACCGGAATCATTGTGGAGACTGCATATATGGGTATGTTTACAGCAGCCATCAGTCCAAATGCCCATACCACACTGAAGAATACAACTGCCATTGTAAGTATGGTGCTTTTAACACTTCGTAGCATGATGAACAATACCAAGGTAATGACCAACAATACAATCGGAACCATTTTTTTCATGTCTGCAGGGCCAAGAAGGGCCATTGTGCCTTCAACGATGGGGCGACCTGCCACATGAATTTTGATATCCTTGGTTTCATAAGAGGCGGCTAAGCTGAGTATCTCCTTATAAAATTCCTGGGTAAATACATCGTCCTTGATTTCAGCTATGACTACCGTTACCGTTTCATCAAATGAGACCAAACGACCAAAGGTCATTTCGTTATTTTCAACATTGAACTTTAGTTCATTTATGCTTTCTTCAGAAGTAGGCACCCGTTTATAAAAAGCCTTCACATCCATTCCATCTTCTGTACCAACAATATTATCTGCAGTATATAAAGATGTTACATCAGCTTTTTCAATTTCCTCCATCTTTTGCAGTCTCCTGGTAAGCTGCTTGAGGGTGTCAAGAGTTGCTGTATTAAAAATTCCCTTTTGATTCTCGATGGCTACTATTATTCCATCATTAATTCCAAACCACTCTTCGGCCTGATCGCTATAAACAAATGCAGGATGATCCTGTGGCATATATTTATCCAGGTCTGTTTCCATTCTTGCTTTTTGTTTCATTTGCATGAATAACAGCGCAGTGATAATGACTGATAATCCGACTACAAGCCAGGGCCAGTTTAGTAGTTTCTTTAATAATTTTTCCATTTTTACTATTGTTAATTAGTGTTCACTAACTTTTCTTCTCCAAAAAAACTCACTTGTAACAAGTGAGTACATTTTTATCTTACTCTTTTATAATGAGTAGTTTAATTGACTCTATAAGTTTCTTCCCTTCGTCGGGCAAATTATATGAAAATGCCGAGAACTGCCATTTCTTAACAAAAAGGCGCAAGGACCCGGTAATAATAGTTGAGAGATATTTAGCATCAATATCGGTGCGTATTTCACCGTTTTTTTGTCCTTTAATTATTATTGTGGTCAGGATTTTATCATTTTTCTCAATAACCTCGGAGATTTTATCAATCAGTACAGGTTCATTTCTGAAGATCTCTTCAGAAAATATCACAGATACCAATGATGGTGTTGCTGAAAAAGAGGCAAAGTGTTTGGTAAACAGATGTTCTATTTTATCGATTGCCCTGCTTTCATTGTTAAGCTCTTTCTCAAACAGTTGTTCTGTATTTTGCTTAAAAAGATCCAGGACTGCAATTAAAATATCGATTTTACTATCGTAATGCCTGTATATGGCCGGCTCTGTAATACCGATCTTTTTTGCCAGGTTTTTAATAGTCAGTCCCTGTATCCCTTTTTCACTTATTAAATCCAGGGCAACTGTGGTAATTTCTTTTTGTCTCGATGTTTGCACTCCAAAAAAGTTAGTTAGTATTCACTCACAAAAGAACGACAAATATTTAAGACAGGCAAATTATTCTTATGGTTTCTAGATCCAGGCTAATTCAAAATAGGAATTTCAGGTAATAGAAAATAATTTTAGGAGATTGATAGGGTATTCCTTGTGTTGTGCATCATCTATTTATATAGATGTATTAAAAAGAGTTTATATTTCATCCATAAAACATGAAATCATGAGAACCATAGCCCTGATTGCCTCTTGTTTGCTTATTTCGATCTCCTCCATTGCCCAAACCCGGGTGGTTAAGGGTAAACTGACCACATTTAATCAATATCCGGTGCAAAATGTGGAAGTTGCTTCGAAAAAGGCCAAATCTGCTGTGATGACCGATTCACTGGGCCAGTTCGAGATTGTTTGCATGGAGAAGGATGTGATTATGATCAAGGCGAAGGTGTTCCAGGCCCTGAACAAGAAGGTGAGTGCTGATGATGATTTTATTTCAGCCAACCTGATTTTCAGAGACACACCCAGGAATCGGGAGATTGCCACCGGCATGGGTTATGTAAGCCATGAGCAACTTACTTTTGCTCTGGCTCATATGGCAGATGAAAACAACGATTTCTGCAATTACAGCAATGTCTTTACCCTGCTTAAGGGAAAGTTCCCAGGAGTTACAATCAAGACCAATTCCATGGGAACAGATGGTGTTTTTGTGAGGGGGGATAAATCAATGTTCGGTGATAATGAAGCCATTTATGTGGTAGACGGGGTCAGGGTCTCAGATATATCTTTTGTGAATCCCTGCGAAATGGCCACCATCGATGTACTGAAGGATGGCGGAGCAGCACTTTACGGTTCCCAGGCAGCCAACGGGGTTGTGGTTATTGAAACCAAGGGGCATAGGCAGTAGTCAGGACTACTTTTCCTAATTGATTTAAGCTATCTGACCCATTAAACTAAAGGTCATTCAATATGTCTTACTATAGAACTAAAACTTCAATCCTATGCGATCCCTGACCATTTTAGCTATCTGTCTGCTTTTCTCAATAGCAAGTAACGCCCAGACCCGTGTGGTTCACGGAGTATTAACTTCATATAACAAATACCCGGTGGCCAATATCGAGGTGATAGCCAAAAAGAGCAAGGCGACCACGCAGTCGGACAACTTTGGAAATTTTTCCATTGTCTGCAAGGAAAAGGATGTCATTAAGATAAAGCCCGAAACCTTTAAGATGGTGAGTCGGAATGTGGGCAAAAATACCGATACACTTCGAATCAACCTGGTTTTTATGGATTCGAAAAAGAACAGAGATCTGGCCGTAGGTTATGGGTATATGAAGAAGGAGGATATAACCTTCGCAGCCGATCATATGCAACAGGAGAACAATGAGTATTGTAATTTCAACAATATTTATGAATTATTGAAAGGAAAATTCCCCGGGGTTCAGGTGGACGGTGCCACTGGCAATTATAGAGTCTTTGTCCGGGGAACCCAATCAATCAATGCTTCCAATGAAGTACTCTTCATAGTTGATGGTTCACCCTCAGGAAGCGTCAGCAGCCTCTCCCCCTGTAATATAAAATCCATCGATGTGATCAAGGATGGTATGACTTCCATGTATGGAACACGGGGTGCCAACGGGGTTATTTTAATTGAAACCAAGAGAGGTAATTAATTTTTTGACTTATTTTGGAAAAAAATTTCTAAATCCATGATCAGACTGGTTTTCCAAAAGGCAGCTTTTCTGCTTGCTTTACTGTTATCTTTTATTTCCTTTCAAGCAAAGGCTCAATTTTACCCGTCTGAGGAAATACTCAGGTGGGAAAGTGACATTGCAGTATTTGATTCACTCAATGCGGTGGAGTTTGCTGATGCCGGGACCTTACTGGTGACCGGAAGTTCAAGTATTAGAATGTGGGACTCCATCCATACCGATCTGGCTCCCTACCGGGTGATGCAGCGGGGCTATGGAGGTGCTAAGCTAAGTGACTACAACTACTACGCCCACAGGATTATAAAGCCTCAGCAGTTCCAAGCCATTGTTATTTTTATTGCCAATGATATTGCCGGAGGAGAGGAAGATAGAACCCCACGGGAGATGTTCAAGTTGTTTAAAGCCCTTGTGAAGCAGATCAGGACCAGAAACTCCGGGACCCCAATCTGTTGGATTGAGACCACGCCTACACCCAGCCGCTGGCATGTAAACGATCAGGCCAGGGAGGCGAATGCCTTAATCAGGGCCTATTGCGAACGTAGCGATGACCTTTTTTTCATCGCCACATTTGATCAGTATATCACCCCGGAGAATCTGCCCGATTCGACTTTTTTCAGGGAGGATATGCTCCATATGAACAGGAAGGGTTACAAACAGTGGGCAGAAATCATTAAGGGATCACTTGAAGAGTCCGGTATCAGGCCCTGATCTCAACATTTCTACACTCTTAGTATATTTGTGTGATGTCGACGAGCCGAATTTTGCTTTCTTACCATGATCTGACTGTGGAGGTGGAGACCGCTCCCAGTGAGGAGCTGATGGAACATATGCGTCAAACAGTTATGGGGCAACCGGGAGGACTGCAATACCATCATAGCCACCTGGAAGAGAAAATGAAATCCGGAGATGAGAACTACTTTATGTATCTCCGCAAGTCAGGTAAAATGCTGGGCTCGGTTGGGTTTTGTGGAAAGCCCACGGAGACGGCCGGTCTTAAACATGATAACTGGCTCATCCGATATTTCTCCATCAAGGCTCCCTTGCGGACCATTCCCAGGAAAAGAAAGGAGAAAACCAACCTTCAGGATGAGAAAAAAAGATCCTCTGTACTTGGGCGTTTCATGCAACCCATTTCTGCGGACCCTTCTCAACTCAGGGGGGATAAGCAGGATTCGGATCAGCCGGCCATCCTTTTTGCCATTATCGACCAGACCAATCTTCGATCCATGAATTTCAGTGCCCAGATGGGTCTTGAGACGATTGGATCACTGGCCGGATTTAGTTTCAGCAGGATGAGGCCCCGAAGATCGGAAAGGATCGAAGCTGTGAAAGCGCACGAACAACCGGCCATCCTGGAACAGATCCGGGCGTATTACAAAGATTTCACACTCTTCTATACCGATACCATCTTTAAAAACAACGATTACTATGTAATCAAGGTAGGAGAGAGGATGGTGGCAGGTCTGCAGATCTATCCGGTGGAGTGGAAGATCGTTGATTTTGGAGGCAAACTGGCCAACCGGGCCATCAGCTTGCTTACCAGGATTCCCTGGGTAAGTAAAAGGATATCTCCTGATAAGATCAGCTTCCTGGCTTTTGACGCCATCTACTGCCAACCCGGGTATGAAAACGATCTTTATGAACTAATGGAGGGAGTGCTGGAACGTTCCGGGAAATATATTGCCATGATGATGATGGACCTGGAGACGGATCTGTATGCAATTTTCAGGAACAAGAAAAATCTGGGCATTCTGCATAAGATTATGGGTACATCCCATGCCGATATCAGGGTGCGGTTCATCCACATGCCCGAGGAAGTAAAACAACATTTTTATAAGCGACCTACCTATATTCCAACCTACGATAGCACCTAGCAAAATGATGATGCAAGAAACAGACAGCAAGCACTTTACGATCCGGAAAGCTGAAAAAGCAGATGTTCCGGTGATCCTTGATTTTATAAATAAGCTGGCCGAATATGAGCGCCTGTCACACGAGGTTGTGGCCACCCGGGCCGATCTGGAACGGTATCTTTTCGGAGATGAAAAAGTGGCCGAGGTATTGATCGGGTATGAAGAAGAGCTGCCCGTGGGATTTGCTCTCTTTTTCCATAACTTCTCAACCTTCCTGGGTAAACCCGGAATTTATCTGGAGGATCTCTTTGTGCTGGAGGAGCACCGAAGCAAGGGATACGGAACAAAATTACTGGCCAGTCTGGCTGCTCTGGCCATGGAAAGGAATTGTGGCCGCATGGAATGGGCCGTTCTGGACTGGAACGAACCTTCCATTGAGTTTTATAAGTCGCTTGGTGCCAGAATGATGGATGAATGGATTGTGAACAGGGTTACAGGAGAGAGCCTTAGGGAACTGGCTGGTATATATTGACACTCGGTAAAAATTCCTATTTTGTAGTACTGAATACCCTAAAACAGTGTAGATGGAGATTGTTGTAAAGCCGGTCTGCTCGCGAAGCGACCTAAGGAAATTCATTCACTTACCTGCGAAGATACATAAGGACCATCTTAACTGGATTCCTCCCCTCTATTCTGACGAGTGGGAGTTTTTTAATGCCCGGAAGAATAAGGCTTATGGCTACAGCGATGTCATTCTGCTCCTTGCCTACAGAGGTAAAAAAGAAGTTGGCAGGGTGATGGGAATCGTTCATAAGGAATACAATGAACTGCATCATCAAAAGTATGCACGATTCAATTACCTGGAGAGCTGGGACGACAGGGAAGTAATTGAGGAACTGTACACCAAAGTTGCCCAGCGGGCCTTACGTAACAATCCCGGTATTGAAATTCTTGAATTCACAAAACGCAAGAATTTGAAACCCTGGATCCGTCCCATCTTTACCCTGATCAATGATACTTTCAAGGAAATTTACGGGTTTACACCTTTCACCCTGGAGGAGATGGACGATTTTGCCAACAGGTACCTGCTGATTATGGACCCCCGGCTTATCAAGATTATTTTGAATGAAAGAAAAGAGACGGTGGCTTTTGTAATCGGAATGCCTGATATCAGCAAAGGGATCAAGAAATCGAAAGGCTATCTGATTCCCATCGGAATCCTACACATTTTATTGGCCGGCCGAAGAACCAGGCAGTTGAACCTGCTCCTGGGCGCAGTTCATCCCGATTATCAGAACAGGGGACTGGATACCATTCTGGGTTCTGCCATGCTGGATTCGGCCAGGGAGCAGAAGATGGAATATATTGACAGTCACCTCGAAATGGAGACCAATACCAAGGTTCGGGCCGAGATGGAATACATGGGTGGCGAGGTATACAAAACCTACCGTGTCTTTGGGAAAGCACTTGGTGAGTTGCCAACTAAGGAGGCTGAAGAAACTTCCAGGAAAATGGTCGAAGCAGAATGCATCTAAGACTTCTCAAATCACATGTCACAAATAAGTTTCAAAGCAAAGTTTTCCAGTTTTTCCATGTCTCAGTTTTTTCTCGATTTAAAGGAGTCAATTGCTGGTTCTGAACAGGATTTTACAAAGATTCCCCTGAGCAAGGCCATCTTCTTGCTGAGTATTCCCATGGTCCTGGAAATGATCATGGAATCGGTTTTTGCTCTGGTGGATATCTTCTTTGTATCCCGTCTTGGGGCTGATGCTGTTGCCACTGTGGGAATTACCGAGGCCCTGATGACCATTATCTATGCCATCGGGATCGGCCTTAGTGTGGGTACCACGGCACTGGTCTCAAGACGAATAGGGGAAAAACGTCCCGGGGAGGCTTCGGTGGCAGCAGTACAGGCAATCATTACAGGGATGGTTGTATCACTGGTTTTTACTGTCATCGGAATCTTATTTTCAAAGGATCTGCTCCGTTTGATGGGTGCTTCTGAAGGGACCATTGAAACAGGATATATGTATCCGACCATTATGCTGGGTGGCAATATGGTGATCATGTTGCTCTTTATTATCAATGCGGTTTTCCGTAGCAGCGGCGATGCGGCCATTTCCATGCGTGTACTCTGGTTTGCCAATATTCTGAATATCGTTCTTGATCCCATGCTTATATTTGGCATAGGTCCTTTTCCTGAGCTTGGTGTTAAAGGTGCAGCAGTGGCCACCAATATTGGTCGCGGACTTGCAGTTCTATATCAATTGTACCTGCTTGGAAAGGGAAATCACAGGGTTAAGGTGAAGGCGAACCAGCTTGTGTTCCGGGTGAAAGAGATGGCACAACTGGTCAAACTTTCACTGGGGGCCATCGGGCAGTACATTATTGCTACCTCCTCATGGATAATCCTGGTTTCGGTGGTGACCAGCCTGGGAGAGGATGTTGTGGCAGG
>Ga0209633_10005142_pt1 | contig 11567 bp, 10 predicted proteins | sample Cruoilmetagenom1_FD_187290 | JGI IMG/M metagenome (GOLD analysis project Ga0209633, IMG submission 187290) | Oil polluted marine microbial communities from Coal Oil Point, Santa Barbara, California, USA - Sample 1 (SPAdes) (version 2) | ecosystem: Environmental > Aquatic > Marine > Oil seeps ... | reverse complement strand
ATTAGAAAGTATTGAACATGAAGCACCTGAGTTTTTATACAAAGATTTAGCAGCGGAAGCTGGGCTGGTTGCTTGTTGGTCAGAACCTATTTTGGCGGGGTCAGGTCAAATCATCGCAATATTGGCGACTTATTATCGAGAATCTTATGTGCCGTCCGAAAGTGATATTAATTTTACCGAAGAAACCGCTCAATTAGTGAAAATTGCAATTGAGCGTAAACGAATGGAAGAAAAAATGCAGCAGTTAGCATTTGAAGATGCTTTAACTGGATTATCAAATCGACGTACACTGGAAGCACGGTTGGGTCATGCAGTTATCTCTAATGCAAGAAGCAATAAGAGAGGTGCTTTATTATTTATCGATCTTGATAATTTTAAAGAGATTAATGATTCTTTAGGCCATGCGATAGGAGACTTACTATTAAAACAAGTAGGGCAACGTCTACTAACTTGTGTGCGTCAGGGTGATACGGTGGCGCGTTTCGGTGGGGATGAGTTTGTATTAATGCTTGAAGATCTTACCGATGATGAGGTGGCAGCAGCGGCGCAAGCTGAAAATATTGGGGAAAAAGTTTTGCGTACATTGGGGCGAGCTTATCAGTTTAATAATAGTAAATACTATAATTCACCGAGTATTGGTGTCGTACTGTTTGATGGTCATGAGCCTGTTGGCAGCTTATTGCAACAAGCAGACATTGCTATGTACCAAGCAAAATTGGCGGGTCGAAATACAATACGTTTTTTTAATCCTGAGATGCAGAAGGCGGTGGATATTCGCATGTTGCTGGAAAAGGAGTTAAGGCGTGCATTAAAGTACGAGCAGTTCCTTTTGCATTACCAACCTCAGGTAGATGATAAAGGGGAAGTGGTTGGTGTTGAGGCTTTGGTTCGTTGGCTACATCCAGAACGTGGACTCGTTTCACCAATTGAATTTATTTCTCTTGCGGAGGAAACTAATTTAATTACCCCTATTGGGGAATGGGTGCTCAATACGGCTTGTTCACAAATAAAGCGGTGGGAAGAGAATGCTAAGACCCGCGAACTTGTTCTATCAATCAATATCAGTGCGAAACAGTTTGCTGAAAAGAACTTTGTTGATCAAGTACTAACCGCTATTCAACTATATAACATTAATCCTAACTTACTTAATTTGGAATTAACAGAAAGTGTCTTAGTGATCAACATTGATGAAGTTTTTTCAAGCATGAAGCGTTTGAAGCAGTTAGGAGTTAGGCTCTCATTGGATGACTTTGGAACAGGGTATTCTTCATTGCAGTATTTAAAAGCTCTTCCTCTTGACCAACTTAAAATAGATCAGTCCTTTGTGAAAGAGCTTCCAAAAAACAAATATGACCAATCGATTGTGCGGACCATTATAACCATGGCTAAAGGTTTAGATTTAGATGTTATCGCTGAAGGTGTAGAGACAGCAGAGCAGCGAGAAATATTACTTGATTTTGGTTGTGTACATTGTCAAGGCTACTTGTTTGCTAAGCCCATGCCGCTTGAAGCCTTTGAAATGTTGCCTGAGTTAGTATAGTAAAACTGGTAACACGATATTGATTTGTTTTATAAATGATATTAGATATCGGTTATAGTGAGAGATTCAAAAGGTTATTCTTTGCAATATTTAGCTATTCAAATTAGATAGTAAAGAGATCTATTCATTTTTAGGGCACCTGCATTGAATTTTATAATACCCTCCTATATCTGGCTGACGTTGTTAGCCTCTGTTTTACACGCCTTCAGTTTTACCTATACAAAACAATTTTTGGCACATTCAACTAATCGTTTGAAATTAGCCTTTTATAGTCAATATGCGGTGGGTATTATTGCTCTTTTCCTTGTACCCTTTGTCAATTTGGAACAATTGTGGGGCAATATTTGGCTTGTTTTATTGATGTGTTTTTTTGTCTTGTTAGGTCAAACCTGTTACTTGAATGCACTTCGTCATGGTGACGCTTCTTTTGTAGTGCCGATGTTAGGCTGTAAAATGTTTGCTGTGGCTGCATTTTCGATGATTTTTTTAAGTGAAACATACAGTCCAGTTGTCTATTTAGGAGCTGCGGGAGCTTTTGTTAGTCTGTTTTTTTTAAATGATGGAAAACTACATGGTTCACCTTTGGCCCTTATGTATATCTTGATTACCTGCGTGGTTTTTGCTTTTGCAGATATAACCGTGGTGTTTTTATTAAATCAAGGAATGGGTGGCTTGGAGCTGGCTGTTTTTGCCTTTATAGTCCCCACCGTACTCTTGATGCCCTTGTCACCTTTTATTTTTAGAAATGATTGGCGTGTTTCTAAACCGTTTAGTAAGACGCTAGCCATTTATGCAGTGGTTCAGTTGATAGGCATCATTTTATTAATGATCGCCTTTAAACAAGCACAGCAAGTGACAGTGATAAATATCGTACAAGCATCGCGTGGCATGATTGCGGTGGGTGTTGTTTATTTAATGTCTCGATTTAGTTTAAGCCAAATTGAAAACTTATCTCGTGACCAATTACTCAACCGATTCATAGGTGGTTTGTTGATGTTTGTTTCATTAAGCGTTGCAATATTAGGTTTGTAGAGCCCCGTCGTACGAATAAATTTGCAGCTGTAATATCAGTGGTGAATTCAGCCTCAGCTACAAGCTCCGCCTTATTGTTGATGTAGATTGTTTATCAGGAGGGAAAACCGCTTAACTTGGAAAGTTTTTAAGAATATTAAGGATGAGTAAAACCTCATTTAATAGACTGACGGCTTACTCAGATTAATGTCAGGGAGTGCATGTTTTAATCAGTAGGCTAGAGAGGTATGGAGAATTCCTCTTTGGCAATATTGAACAGATGATGTCTAGAACAAATAGCCTGTCTTAGTTCAGATTTAATCTAGCTTAAGACAGGCAAGGGCAATTGAATTAAGCGAGTAGAAATTCTAAGTGATGCTTGTTAAATTCTTCGGGTTCTTCCCATTGGGGCCAATGAGCACTTTCCTCGAGTATAACCATTCGTGCATTGGGAATCATTTTCATACCTTCCTCTGCCAATTCAACAGGCTGTCCTGGGTTATGTCGGGTCCATAAAACGAGTGTAGGGCATTGAATTTGGCGCATTGATTCAGGGTTGACCCATTTGTTGCACCATTCATCATTAATAACCCCGCCTAAAATACTATTGGCGATTTTCCCCATTACCGGTAGCATCCCTGGTTGGTCATAAATGGTATAGCGGACGTCAATGATTTCGTCAGTCAATGTTTTTTCAGGTTCGGCCATTAACCAGCTCATTCGTGCGCGAACAATATCTTTAGTTAATTGTCCTGCTGCTTTTCTTGAGCGTTCTAAAGCATCAGCTAACTCTGCTTTTCCCTCACTATTAGGCGCCATCAAAATCCCTGTGTTTTGCACGAGTTTAATTACTTTTTCAGGATGTTTAATAGCGGTCCAAGAGGCAACCATAGCCCCTAATGACTCACCCGATAGGTAGACTTTATCAGCACCAATTTTAGCAATAAATTTGACTACATGATTTACAAAATCATCCATGTCATAGTTGCAATCTGGTCGGTCTGTATACCCATGCCCGATCATATCAATTGCGTAAACATGAAAGTGCTTCGCATGCTCTTCAATATTTCTAACATAAGCTTCAGCATGTCCACCAGTGCCATGTAAGAAAATTAAAACAGGGCCACTACCTGCTTCAATTGCGCGAGTTTTAATGCCATCAACGTCATAATATTTTTGACTATATTCCACACCCATTAAGTCTGTCCAAATGCTGCTCATCATTGTCCTTCTAGTTAATTTAGGTTTAAAGATATGCCTTAGAAAGGTCTTGCCTCCATAAGAAACTAATGATAGTTTTGTTTCTAATTAAATACAATAAGCTGGAGAGTAATAAGTGAGTAGGATTGATGAATTAAAAGCCATGGTTAACTTGAAAGAGGGACGGATTGATCGACGTATTTTTTGGGAAGATTGGATTTATCAACTTGAGCTTGAAAAACTATTTGCTAAATCTTGGTTATTTGTTGCGCACGAAAGCCAGCTGCCTAACACAGGTGACTTTTTGACGACCTACATGGGGCAAGATAATGTGATTGTGTCGCGCCATAAAGATGGCAAGGTTCATGTGTTCACTAATTCGTGTACCCATCGTGGTAATCGAATTTGTTTTGCAGATCGTGGTAAAGCCAGACAGTTTACTTGTAACTATCATGGTTGGGCTTTTGGAACGAACGGTGCCTTAATGGGGATGCATGAGGAAAGCCATTATGAAGGGCATATCAATAAAGCAGATTTTGGTCTGCAAAATGCCCGGGTGGAAACATATAAAGGCTTAGTTTTTGCGTGCTTTGATGACGAAGCGCCAAGGCTTGAAGAGTTTTTGGGTGACTTCCGCTGGTATCTTGATGTCATTCTTGATCAAACAGAAGAGGGCACAGAATTCATTGGGGGCTGTATTAAAAATATGTATAACGCCAACTGGAAATTTGGAGCAGAAAATTTTATTGGTGATTCACTGCATGTTGGTTGGACACACGCATCAGGTGCGCGGGCTGTTAGCAAAGGGGGGGAAGTGCCCGAGTATATGCCTGTTGATCCTGAGTCGTTCCATGCCAATGCGAATGGTCATGGTTGGGAAGGTGGAACCGACGGGGTTGGAACATTAGCGCTGATCTCAAGTGGTAATCCGATGCTAGTGGACTACTTTGAAAACGAAAGAAAAAATATGGCAAAACGTCTGGGTGAACTTCGCGCACGTAAATTGTATGGATCAGTGATATCAGCGACTGTTTTTCCTAACTTTTCTTTTTTGCCCGGTATCAATACCATGCGAACTTGGCTGCCAAAAGGTCCGCGTCAATTTGAGTTGCGTGCTTGGACGATGGTGAATAAAAATATGCCTGACTCTATCAGAGAAATTGTTCAAAATGCTTGTGCTATGACCTTTTCTCCGAGCGGGATTTTTGAAATGGATGATGGTGAAAACTGGGAAAATGCTACCTTGGCCAATGAAGGTGTTGTGACTAGAAAGCAAAATTTACACTATGGTCTAAGAGCAGGAACGAGTCATAGAAATGACCCTGAATTACCTGGAAATATAAGTAAGCCAATGTACAGTGATGTCAATCAGCTAGCTTTTTATCAACGCTGGATGGACTTTCTAAGTGCAGAATCGTGGGATGACATCCCTAAGGTTCGTTAACAGGTGAGTGATATGACAATTAAAAATAACATAAAGAACATGATGACAGATACCGAAAATATGCTGCTTTGGCATAGAGTTAACCAGTTTTATAATCAGGAAGCTCGCGCATTGGATGAGGAAGACTATGCGACATGGTTTTCGATGCTAGCGGAAGATATTCATTATTGGATGCCTGCACGAGAAAGCCTGTTTCGTAAAGATGAAGAGTCAGATACGGTTAATAAAATGAACCATTACAATGAATCCTTACAAAGCTTGCAATTACGTGTTGCACGCTTACATAGTGGAGCGGCGTGGGCTGAAGATCCGCGGACGCGTTATCGACATATTATTACTAATGTAGAAGTCGAATTAGGTGATGAAGAGGGTGAGGTTAATGTTCGTTCCAATACCATTGTTTACAGAAATAGGTTAGAGCGTGAAGAATATTGGTTGTTAGCCAAGCGTGAAGATATATTGCGTGATACGGGGGATTCTTTCAACGTTGCTAAACGTAAAATAACACCTGATTTCAGCTGTTTACTGAGTAAAAATCTTAACGTTTTCCTTTAATTTGAAGGTGTTTCTCAATAGTGAATGATACCCTTATATGAATAGGTATGTTATTCAACGTGGTGTATAAAAAGTAGAGCCGGCTCAGCAAAGCCTTTATGCTTCTCATCTGGTATTATTACGAATGATAATCTTAAATTAAAACAGGAGAGAACGGTGCAGCAAATTAAAAATTTTATTAATGGTGAATTTGTTAGTGCGGAAAGTGGAAAGCTTTTCGATAAGCGCTCACCAACGGATAATCGTGTTATTGCTCAGGTATCTGAGGCTGGACGTGTTGAGGTCGAGCGTGCAGTTGAAGCAGCGAGAGCTGCTTATCTTGGCGAATGGGGTTCATACAGTACGGAAAAACGAGTGGAAATGCTCTATGCTGTCGCCGATGAAATTACGCGCCGTTTCGATGATTTTGTAGAGGCTGAAATGGCGGATACAGGTCAACCCAAAGCGGTGATGACACATGCCTTTGTACCTCGTGGTGCGGCAAACTTCAAAGTGTTTGCTGATGTTATCAAAAATGTGCCTAATGAATCTTTCCAAACTACTACACCCGATGGGCAAGGTGCTTTAAATTACGCTATTCGTGTGCCCAAAGGTGTTGTGGGTGTTATTTCACCTTGGAATGCTCCCTTTTTATTAATGACTTGGAAAGTTGGACCAGCCTTAGCATGTGGTAACACGGTTGTGGTTAAACCCTCAGAAGAGACACCAATGACAACAGCCTTACTCGGTGAAGTCATGAATACAGTGGGTATTCCTAAGGGTGTATTCAATGTTGTACATGGCTTTGGGCCTGACTCAACAGGTGAGTTTTTAACACAGCACCCTGATGTGGATGCGATTACTTTTACAGGTGAAACATCGACTGGTACAGCGATTATGAAAGCCGCAGCGGAAGGGATGCGCGATGTATCATTTGAGCTAGGTGGTAAAAATGCAGGTCTTGTGTTTGCTGATTGTGATTTTGATCAAGCTGTTGATGGAATATACCGTTCATCTTTCCTTAATTCAGGACAGGTCTGTCTAGGAACAGAACGTGTCTATGTTGAACGTCCTATTTTTGATAAATTTGTTGCAGCGCTTAAAAGAAAAGTCGAGCAAGTAAAGTTCGGTCGTCCTGATGATGCTGAGGCTAATTATGGACCCATGATCAGTCATGAACATCAGGCAAAAGTGCTTTCTTATTATAAAAAAGCGGTAGAAGAAGGCGCAACAGTCGTTATCGGTGGGGGTGTTCCTGAGATGCCAACTGATTTAGCTGAAGGTGCCTGGGTAGAGCCAACCATTTGGACGGGGCTTGCAGAAGACACAACAGTGATGAAAGAAGAGGTTTTTGGTCCTTGTTGCCATATTGCTCCATTTGACGATGAGCAAGAAGTTGTTCGTTTAGCCAATGATACACAATACGGCCTTTCTACAACCGTCTGGACAACAGATTTGTCTAGAGCGCATCGAGTAGCCAGTCAAATTGAAGTGGGTATTAGCTGGATTAACAGTTGGTTCTTGCGCGATTTAAGAACGGCTTTTGGTGGATCAAAACAATCTGGAATTGGTAGAGAAGGTGGCGTGCATTCGTTGGAGTTTTATACTGAAACACGCAATGTGTGCATTAAACTTTGAATAACGCTTTTATAAAAAATATAGCCGAGATACTAAAAGATATCTCGGCTATAAATGAAGTGATAAGCTGCTAAATTAAGCTAAGCCTTCTTCTTTTAATGCTTTCTGTACAGCTGGACGTGCAGCAACACGGCCTTGGAAGGCCTGTAGAGATGGCCAAGGTGTTAAATCAAACTCAAAGAATGGGCACCAGCCTAAAATAGTGAATAAATAAGCATCAGCAACACTATACTGTTCACCTAATAGATAATTGTTATCACCTAAAGAAGCAGCTAGTTGATTTAAACGGTTACCAAATGATTCTACAAAAACACCTTTAGCTTCATCAGGTACTGCTGGGTTAAATAATGGTGAAACACCTTTATGCAATTCAGCGGACAAGAAGTTTAACCATTGTTGCATACGGTAACGTTCCATAGTACCTGCTGCTGGTGCCAATGCTTTTTCTGGCACTTGGTCAGCTAGGTATTGAACAATAGCTGGGCCTTCAAATAATAATTCACCCTCATCTAGCCCTAAAGCGGGAACATAACCATATGGATTGATGGCTGAGTAATCAGCGCCATCTTCTGTTGTACGTGTTTGTAAATCAACCTTGACTAGCTCGTAATCTAACCCAGTTTCACACAGAACAATATGCGGTGATAAAGAACAGGCAGCGGGGGTGTAATATAACTTCATTGAAATACTCCTTCTGTTGGTATTTAAGTCTGAATTCCTTTAATAGCAAAGACTCAGTTTATATGTTGCTTTCATTATATTGTTTGAAAGTGACATGATTGTAACGTTTTAAAAGCAGGGTTGGTAGTTCTAAATTGCTATCTTATGATGATGATTTACTTGCTGTTTATCAGAGAAAATATTAGTTGTAAACTTGAGCAAATTTGTTGTTAGCTAAGAGTGTTATTGAGGCTCGTTCACACAATGTCTTGAGGTAGTCTTTAGCTAAATGAAGGTTTTGGCTTGCTTGAGCTGAGAGAGATTGCCCTAATTGGAAACTTTCGCCACGTATACTCAATAAATAACATGGGGGAGGTGTTTTGTTATAACTTCGTTGAAAAACAGATAATAAGGCATTAGGGCTCAGGGCATGCGAGGTGTGAGGTTGTCCTGTCTCAGCCTGACAAGGGGTGATTTGGAAGGGGCTTTTACAAGCGATATCCGCATCAACAAACAAAGTTGTAGCGTGCTGCTCTATATCAATGACTTGTTCAATTTGTAATTGATAAGCTGTGATGATCGTAATATGTTGCCAGTGCATTTGCTCGCAAAGTTGTTCGATATATTCGGCTGCTAATGGGCCTAATGCATCATCACCCCTGCTTAAATTACCATAACAAATAACCAGTAATTTATTCACTGATTTCACCCTGGTGATTTTTTGATAAACGGTGTAGCAACGCGCCTTTTGCATCTATTAATTCAATGTCCAAGGGCATTTTTCCAACTGCGTGTGTCGCGCAGGATAGACAAGGGTCATAAGCACGAATGGCCACTTCAACATAATTCAATAAATTTTCGGTTAAAGTCTGACCCTCTAAATATTGAGCAGCAACTTGGCGAACCGATTCATTCATAGCCTGGTTATTACTGGTGGTTGAGACGATAAGGTTGGCTTTAACCACAATATCATTTTCATCTGTTTGATAGTGATGAAACAACGTGCCTCGAGGTGCTTCAATGACTCCAATACCTTCAAATCTTTTTTCGCCACGTAACACTAACTCCCCACTTAATAGATCAGGATCGTGGAGTAAGTTTTTAATTGATTCGGCGCAATGTAAGAGTTCAATCATACGTGCCCAATGAAAAGCCAGTGTACTTTGTACGAAAGACTGCCCTGTTTGAGCTTTAAAGGTGGTGCGAGCTACTTCGGCATAGGGTGTTGAAATAGAGTCACAAAGATTAACTCGTGCCAAGGGTCCCACACGATACCAGCCATCATTAGGACCCAATGGAACATAAAATGGAAACTTCATGTAGGTCCACGGTTTTACTTGTTCATGGATCATTTCGTTATAGTTTTGGTAATTAAAATGATCGAAAACAGTTTGTTCTGTTCGGTCAACACCTCTTAGGCCGCCGTGATAAAGTTCTAGTTCGCCTTGTTGACCTACTAGCCCCATGAAACCACTTTGTACCGTAGCAAATTCATTGTTAAAAGCAGGGTCAGATAAGTGAATTTTAGTAGCGAGATCTACTGCATCTTGGCTCCATTTGATGATTTTGTCGATGTCTTGAAGTAAATAATTGCGCTGCTCGACATCTAGGTGCTTATTCATGCCTCCGGCAATAGCAGCACTACCGTGAATACGCTTTCCAGCAACGGCTTGAATAACCTCTTGACCAAATTTTCTTAGCTTAATACCTTGCATTGCGATATCTGGGTACTGCTCCAGTAAGGCTAGGATGTTACGTTGGCTAATATCACTGTCAAAGCCAAAGAGTAAATCAGGGGAGGCTAAATAAAAGAAATGTAAGGCATGAGATTGTAAAACTTGGCCAAAGTGAAGAAGCTTTCTTAGTTTTTCAGCACTGGGGGTGAGCTGATCTACGCCTACTAATTGATCAATGGCTTTGGCGGCAGCTAAGTGATGACTGATTGGGCAAATACCACAAAGGCGTTGAACCAAGGTTGGCAGTTCCCAATACGGGCGGCCTTGAATAAAACGCTCAAACCCTCTGAACTCAACAATATGCAAGCGCGCTTGAGTAACATGATTGTTTTCATCTAAGAGGAGAGTCACCTTACCATGGCCTTCAACGCGACTAACGGGCTCAATCACGACACGCCTAGTTTTTGTACTGCTTTTGGGTGTTATAGATTCTTTATCCATGATAGTTTCTTCTGTTAGTCAAAATGTATCAATTCTTCAGGTAATGAAGGTTCTCGACCAGCTAATAAGTCAGTAATAAACATCCAGATGACATCAGCTGATGGAGGGCAACCCGGGATAGAATAATCAACGTGAATCACTTCATGAATGGGGTAAACCTTGTCGAGTAGTAAGGGCAGTTCTGGGTCGTTGGGTATTTGTGGATCGACAACACCGAGACCATCTACATACGATGTTTCAAGGCATTCTTTAAGCGGTATGCTGTTACGTAAAGCAGGAAGGCCGCCATTAATAGCGCAGGCACCTACAGCAATTAAAATTTTACAATGTTGACGAAATTCTCGTAAAACTTCTACATTTTCTGCATTGCAGACACCGCCTTCAATCAACCCAACCGTTGAAGGATTGCAATGCTTAATATCCGTTAAGGGAGAGCGATCAAAAACAGCCACTTCAGCTAGATTGGTAATCCGCTCATCAATATCAAGCAAAGACATGTGACAGCCAAAACACCCCGCCAATGAAGTGCTAGCAATACTGATTTTAGCGCTCATTTGATTGATCTTCTAATTTGTTGACATAAGTATCTGCAATACTATGCTGGTCATAGCGACGTTCACCAATAGGTGTTTCAAAAGATTCCCCTTTAATGATAATAGCTCCTACCGGGCAAATTCTGGCTGCTCTATCATTAATATCAAGTCCACTATCCGCTAACGTGCCCGAGGGGGAGTTGATAATCAATTCACTGTTAATACCTCGGCCACCGATGGAAAAGATATTTTTAGCGTCGTTATCGCGGCTAGCTCGAACGCAGAGCTCACAAAAAATGCAACGGTTTCTATCCAGCATAATATCGGGGTGGGAGCTATCAATCTCACGATTAGGGAAAAAATGTGGGAAATGCAAATCATACATTTTTAAGTGGTAACCTAAAGCCTGTAAGTCACAATGGCCACTTTTCTCACAAGAGGGGCAAAGGTGGTTGCCTTCAATAAATAGCATTTGTGTGATGGCTTTACGTGCACTATTTTGTTGTTCGGTATTATTTTTAATCACCTGCCCATCACAGGCCTGTGTGGTGCAGGCTGAATGAATGTGGCCATCGACCTCTACATTGCAAACCTTACAACTACCCTGCGGCTTAAAACCAGTTTGGTAGCATAGGTGTGGAATATAAACACCGGCTTGTTGAGCGGCTTCAATAATGCTTTGTCCTTGTTTAAAAGGGATGGACTGACCATCAATAGTGATACTAAGCTTTTTCATGAGTCAAATTGCTCCAAGTGCGCTGCTGGGTCATCTCTTTGGGTGAGTTGGCGTGCTTCTTGTAGGGAAGCTTCTAGATCAAATCGGCTGAGAA
>Ga0209633_10005141_pt1 | contig 11567 bp, 12 predicted proteins | sample Cruoilmetagenom1_FD_187290 | JGI IMG/M metagenome (GOLD analysis project Ga0209633, IMG submission 187290) | Oil polluted marine microbial communities from Coal Oil Point, Santa Barbara, California, USA - Sample 1 (SPAdes) (version 2) | ecosystem: Environmental > Aquatic > Marine > Oil seeps ... | reverse complement strand
GCCTTCCGCGATAATTTCCACCTTGAAAAGCGGCAGCAGTTCGATGTGCCAATTCGGGCGTTGATGCGGCGGCAGTCATCGCGGAAGGCAAACCCCTTGCAACTTCGCTGGCAAAGGTTGGACCCGAAACAACACCGTAGGGTACGTTATCACCTAATTCTTCTTCTAACACTTCGTGCAAGAGTTTTCCCGTACCAAGCTCTAAGCCTTTGGTTGCCCACACGATCGTGTGATCGGCTGTTAGTAATGGTTTAAGTGTATGCAATAATGATCGAAAACCATGACTAGGAATCACCACTAACTGATCGCTTGCATGGTTCATCATTACATCAATACTATCGGTACAGTGAAGATTGTCGGGGAATGGGATACCAGGAAGGTAATGGGTGTTTTCGCGCGCTTCGTCATAATGCGCAATGTGCTCTGGGGTATAATCCCAGAGCATCACTTCTAGCCCGTTACGAGCCAGTTGCAAAGCCAAAGCCGTACCCCACGAACCTGCGCCGTAAACGGAAATTCTACTGGGACGATTTGACTTCATTTTAAATCCTTAATTACAAAAATTATGCGTCAGCTGGCGCAGCTCCGTTTTTATCAGCGTTTTCAGCATTAGCTTGCTCTTCTTGTAATCGCTGTGCATAAAGCGCATCGAAATTAATCGGCGATAAATGCATTTCTGGGAAGCTACCTTTTGACACTAAATTAGACACAACTTCACGTGCATACGGGAATAAATTAGTTGGACAAAAACTCGCCAACAAATGATTCAACTGTTCTTGAGGGTAACCTTTAACCGTAAAAGTACCCGCTTGATTCACTTCAACCAAGAACGCCGTTTTTTCTTTATCTTTTACCGTCACAGTGAGTTGCAATACCACTTCATAATGATCATCACCTAATGGCGTTGACTGCGTAGTTAATTGCAAATTAGTTTCAGGGTTCCAATCTTGCGCAAAAATAGCAGGGCTATTGGGTGACTCGAATGAAATATCTTTTACATAAATTCGTTCAATAATAAATTGTTGCTCTTGAGCTGCAGCGTTTTGAGTTGCTGCATCGGTATTATCTTCTGCCATTTTTTTTAATCCTTTAAATTTTTAATTTGCTTTGAATATTTTACGATTTTAATCAGTTCACGCTCAACAGTGCATCTAACTGTCCATTACGTTCTAACAATGCCATATCATCATAACCACCAATATGTTCATCATTTATAAAAATTTGGGGCACAGAAGTCCGCTCACTTAATTCTTCCATTTTAGCCCGCATCATAGAATCATCACTCACTAATATTTCTTCGTATTCTACTTTTTTATTTTTTAATAAACGTCTAGCACGCATACAATAAGGACAAAAACGAGTGGAATACATTACAACCTTAGCCATAAGTACCTTTCTATCGCTTGCTTAAAGGAAGGTTTGCCGCTTCCCATGCCATAATACCACCGCTAAGATTTGAAACATCCTCAAAACCCGCTTTAGTCAACATTTGGCACGCATGCCCCGAACGACTGCCACTACGACAATAAACCAGAACCGGCTGTTGTTTGTATTTTTCTAGATCAGTCATACTAGTAGGAAATTGACCCAAGGTAATATGGCGTGCGCCTTTAATCATACCCCCGTCTATTATTTCTTTATCTTCTCGAACATCCAGTGCTAAGGCATTGTCTTTATTCAATAACATCACAGCTGCATTAACACTGAGCTGTTTGTATTTTCGGGTTAAAATAGAAATTTCTGTTTTAAATATAAAGGCTAAAACAGCGAAAAAGCCAGCGACAATTAAAAAATTATTTTGTGCGAAATCTATGTATTCTTGCATGAGAACTATTATGAGAAAGAAATAAAGCGATAAGATAACCGCCACAACGCCTTGCGTAAAGCTCTAATACTTTTTTTATGTTTTTATTTACTTATTTTTTTAAATAATTCGTTTAAAAAACTAGCGCGTACTACAAAATACTTCTTGCATCATGCTAATTAATTTTAAAGTACGTGCATCAGCAACACGATAAAAAACACGATTTGCTTCTTTTCTAGAACCTAATATTCCCTTGTCGCGAAGAATCGCAAGATGCTGAGAAATATTACTTTGAGATGTACCAACACATTCTACAATATCTTGAACACTCACTTCATTGCCACCCAAGACACATAAAATCTTCAATCTTAAAGGATGTGAGATTGCTTTTAATGAACGCGATGCTGTTTCTACATCTTCTTCTCTAACCAATAAATCGCTTACTAAGGTACAACTTTTATCGACACCAATGTTCATACTAACCCATATTCCAGTCTGTTATTACTGACGTAATATTGTGAAGAATAACTTACGACTTATTAATATCTATTTTCGTAAGCTCTAATATTATAAAACAACAATACAATAATATACTTTTACACCAATGTCACTTGAAACCTACTAACCATTAACAAAAACTGGTAAAATTAGTAGAGGGTAAATAGGGGAAGAAAGTGAGCATTTATTATGAAATATTGACGGCTTTAAAGCTAACAATGCCAAAACCTACAATGCGACTAACTATACGTACAACTATGCAAATAGTACTTGTACTGTTTGCTATATCGACACTTGTGAGCATAACGACCGTTGTGCAAGCAGAGAGCCAACAAAGACAACAGAAAAAATTACAAAAACAAATAAATAGCGCCACAACAAATCTTAAAAATTCGCAAGCGACCTCTTACAAACTACATAAAAATGTATTAAATGCGGAGAAAAAGCTCAGTAATGCATCACGGCAGTTATACAACACCGAACAAAAAATAAATAAACTTGCTACCCAGTTGAACAAATCGAATGCTTTAAAACAAAAACTAAAACAACAAACCGAACAAGAAAAAGATGCGCTTTCTCAACAAATGCAAGCTCTCTACACTTCAGGCAAACAATCACACTTGCGCTTACTTTTAAAACAAGACGATCCTTCGGACATAAGCCGTACGGTTAAATATTTTGAATACTTGAACCTTCACCGTGTAAAACGTATTCATAAAATTAACGATCGTTTAGAAAAAATTCAAGCCGTTCAATTACAAATCAACCAAGATACAAAGGCATTAACTACCCTACAAAAGCAACAGGGTATTACAAAAAAAGAATTAAAAAATGCCGCAGCACAAAGAGAGAAATCTTATAAAAATCAACGCAAAGAAGTAATCACCAACAAACAAGCATTAAAAAAACTTAAAAATGAAGAAAGTCGTTTACAAGGCGTTATTGCACGGTTGGCTGCACAACAAGCAAAAACCGATAGGATAAGAAAAGAAAAACAAGCCAGACTTGAAAAAGAACGTGCTAGAAAAGAAAAATCTAAAACGTCGACTAAAACATCAATAATAGCAAAACCACATTATGTACCTAATAAAGCATTTTCATCCTTAAAAGGAAAATTATCATGGCCGGTTAGAGGGCGAATCACCAAAACATACGATAGCATCAGAAACAGTAAGCAAAAATGGAAAGGCGTTATTATTAGCGCACCCGGTGGTAGCAAAGTTCGTGCCGTTGCGCGTGGCACTGTAGAATTTAGTGGGCGTTTAAATGGCTACGGTTACCTTATTATTATTCGCCACGATAATAACTATCGAAGCCTCTATGCGTATAACCGCAGTGTTTATAAAAAACAAGGCCAAATCGTTAACGTTGGCGATACCATAGCCGCCGTAGGAAATTCTGGTGGACGTTCTCAAAATGGGCTATATTTTGAAATTCGCAAAGGAACATCGCACCGCAACCCTGCTAGTTGGTGCCGGTAGACACTCAATGTTACATCAATATGTAATATAAAATAGATAGTATTTTACCTATAAATTATTGATAATAGTCAAAAGAAAATGCGTGGAGAATATATGCAATTAAACAAAACAATTCTATCAGGTCTACTTCTTGGTGGCGTATTCGGTATCGCTGTCACCAGTAGCATGAATGTATTTGCATATAAAAACACTGAAACTAAACGTGCTACATTGCCGCTAGAACAACTCAAACAGTTTTCTGAAGTTTACACCCGCGTAAAACGTGATTATGTCGAAGAAGTCGACGACAAAAAACTCATCACCGATGCCATTCGTGGCATGTTAACAGGTCTGGACCCACATTCAGACTATCTTGATGAAGAAGCCTATACCGAATTACGTGTTGGTACATCGGGTGAGTTTGGTGGTTTAGGTATCGAAGTCGGCATGGAAAATGGCTTTGTAAAAGTCATTTCCCCAATTGATGATACCCCCGCCGAAAAAGCCGGACTTAAACCGGGTGATCTAATCATTCGTTTAGATAATAAACAAGTAAAAGGTTTAACGCTAAGCGATGCGGTTAAAATAATGCGTGGCAAACCCGGCGAGCCAATTGAGTTATTGATTGTACGTGATGGTGAAAATAAGCCCTTAAAAATAACGATTGTTCGCGCCATTATTAAAGTAAAAAGTGTCAAACAACGTTTTCTTGAAACTGGCTATGGGTATATTCGTATTTCCAGTTTCCAATCGAAAACAACCGATGGTGTAAACAAAGCAATTGCTACCCTTAAAGAAGAAAACAAAGGTCAAATGAAAGGGCTTGTGTTAGATCTTCGAAATAATCCCGGTGGCGTTTTAAGTGGTGCGGTAGGCGTTTCTGATATTTTTCTAAGTAAAGGGAAGATCGTCTACACCGAAGGACGTGTTGCTGATTCTGTGATGCGTTACGATGCCACACCAGATGATTTACTCGAAAATGCACCGATGGTAGTGCTTGTTAACGAAGGGTCTGCATCGGCATCGGAAATAGTAGCAGGTGCACTGCAAGATCATAAACGTGCTTTAATAGTCGGCGTAAAAACATTTGGCAAAGGCTCGGTACAAACTGTATTACCCTTAGATGAAAAAACGGCGGTCAAGCTCACCACTGCACGCTACTTCACTCCATCGGGGCGCTCCATTCAAGCCAAGGGAATCGAACCGGATATTCTTATCGAACCTTTAGAGCTCGCCAAAAATGAAGATAAAAAAGAAAGCAAATTAGATGACGTTAAATCATTATCCGAAGCCAATTTAAACGGACATTTAAGTAATCCAAACGGTACCAATAAAAATAAAAAAAATGCTAAAGATTCAAAGAAAATTAAGGATTCTTCACATAAGCCTGACGATATAACTAACAAAGATAAAAGCGATAAAACAAAAGATGAAACAACCCCAGAAAAAGAAAAGGGTAAGAATTTAGCCAAAACCGATTATCAACTTTTTGAAGCACTTAATGTGCTGAAAAGCATGAATTTAGTTAAAGAAATGATGAAAGCTAAAAGCTAAAATAATCTATGTCACAAAATCTACCTCTTAACGTTCTCGTCCCGCTTGCAACTGGTTGCGAAGAACTAGAGGCAGTCACCATTATTGATTTACTTCGTCGTGCCGGAATTAACGTCGTCACTGCCAGCCTCTACGACCAACCCGTTAAATGTTCACGAGGCACAGTCATCGTCGCCGATACCACACTTCAAACTATTCTTAACGATGATTTTGATTTATTGGTATTACCCGGCGGTCTACCCGGTGCTGATAACCTCAATGACGACCCACGCATTCATCAATTAATTACACGGCTAGCGAGTGAAAACAAACCCATCGGCGCAATTTGTGCCGCACCTAAAGTATTAGTAAGTAACGGTGTTTTAAACGGCAAAAAAGCCACCGCTTATCCCGGCTCATTAAATGCATTGGATACACTAATTTCTAGCAATAATATTAAACTTAACGATACCGCCGTAGAAATAGACGGCAACGTAATTACCTCTCGCGGACCCGGCACAGTAATGGATTTTGCCTTAACATTGATTGAAGTCTTATTAGGGAAGAATGCACGCGAACAGGTTGAAACGCCACTATCTAGAACAACAAAAACTTAGAACTTAAAAAGTCTCTGAACATAAAAAGAATTAAACCAACAAGAGGAACAGATAATAAAATGAATTCCAAATCCCACTGGAAAGACGTTTATCAAAATAAAGATTCAAAAAGGGTTAGTTGGTTTCAAGAACACGCCGAGACTTCATTAAAAATCATTCAGCAACACGTCAATGATAAACAAGCGCATATCATTGATATTGGCGCAGGCGCATCTACCTTGGTGGATGATCTACTCGCATCAGGCTACAAAAATATTGATGTGTTAGATATTTCCGAAGAAGCACTTTCAATTACAAAAAAAAGACTAGGCAATCAACAAAAACAAATCAATTGGCACAGTGCCAATATTTTAGACGTATCCCTACCCCGACACCAATACGACTTTTGGCATGATCGAGCCGTATTTCATTTCTTAACTAACGAAGATGATAGAGAAAAATACGTTCGACAACTAATGAAAGCATTAAAACCCGGTGGAAAAGTTGTTATCTCCACCTTCGGTCCCGATGGACCACTAAAATGCAGCGGCTTACCCATCGTGCGTTATGATCATGATTCCTTGCATGATGAGTTTGGTTCTGCGTTTACGTTGTTGGAACATGGCAAGGAAGATCACCTTACGCCAGATGGTTCGATTCAGAAGTTTATTTATTGTTATTGTCGATTGGAAGCTAACTAAGTTATTTAAATTAACTGTCCTTCAAGCAAAGACGTCATATAAATTGGATTTTTTTGGGATGTCTATTTTTGGAAAAAGAGTCTTTTGATTAGCATCATCCACCCGTTATTTTGTATCTGGCGTTGGTTTATCATTGCATCCAATAGTTATTAGCAACATACAAAACATACCAATAGTTTGTGTTAAATATTTGTTATTAGTTTTCATAAACAATAAAAAATCTCTAGTACATCACACCCTTGAAGATTAGTTTAACTCACCGAATCCAATTCACTCAAAACACTATAAATCGCATCCGTTAATACTTTTAACTCACTGTTTTTAATAATATAAGGCGGCATAATATAAACCAGTTTACCAAACGGTCTTAACCAAACACCCCATTCTGTAAACCGTGGTTGTGACCAAGCAATATCTATTGGCTGATGCAATTCGACGACGCCAATTGCGCCTTTAACACGCACATTTTTAACAACCCCAAGTTCGTTACACGCCGATAATTCTTGTTTCATTTGTGCTTCAATAGACTTAACCTTTTTCTGCCAATCAGATGCTAACAGCAAGTCAATACTGGCATTTGCGACACTACACGCCAGTGGATTCGCCATAAAAGTAGGTCCATGCATTAATACGCCCTGCCCGTCAGCGCTGATTCCTTCTGATATTTTTTTGCTAGTCAGCGTTGCGGCTAGGGTTAAATAACCACCGCTTAATGTTTTCCCCAAGGTTAAAATATCGGGTTGTATATTTGCTTGTTCATAAGCAAACAAGGTGCCCGTACGACCGAAGCCTGTAGCAATTTCATCTAGAATTAGAAGCACATTATATTCATCACATAGCTTACGTACTCGCCTTAAATATTCTGCGCAATAAAATCGCATTCCTCCCGCATTTTGAGCAATAGGCTCAATAATAACAGCGGCTAATTTCGAATGATATTCATGGATTTTATTTTCAAAGTCGGTAATGTGTGCCTCGTCCCAGTCTGCTTCTGAGTCGCATTGAGGCGGCGCATCGACAAACACTTGTTTAGCCAATACATCATTAAACATTTGATGCATACCGTTTTCAGGGTCAGATACCGACATCGCACCAAAGGTATCGCCGTGATAGCCGTTTCGGACTGTCAGTAATTTTGATTTTTGTGGCTTACCCTGCGCGTACCAAAACTGGATTCCCATTTTTATCGCAACTTCAACCGCGACCGAACCAGAATCCGCAAAGAACACATGTTGTAAATCATCACAGGTCAAATCGACCAGTTTTTTACCGAGCGTTACAGCGGGTTGATGGGTTAAGCCACCAAACATTACGTGTGACATTTTCTGTGATTGATCAATAAGCGCTTGATTTAAAACAGGGTGATTATAACCATGAATCGCCGACCACCACGACGACATACCATCTACTAATTGCGTACCATCGGCTAATTTTAGATAAACACCTTGAGCAGAAACCACGGGTAACACGGGTGAAGGCTTGAGCATACTGGTATAAGGATGCCAAAGATGTTCGGCATCGTAAGTAAGCCAATCTTCTGTTGATCTAAAACTCATTTGTATTTTTATTCCTGTTTTTTTATATAAGAGACCTTTGCACGAGAGATATGACGAATAAAAATAGCTTAAATTTCCCCTATTTCCCCTAAAAATGCGATCAATAGCCCTGCTATTACCCTTATTTTTAAGAAAAACAGGAAAAATTACGCTAATTTTTCTCTCGCCATACTCTCATGCAAAGATCTCATAAAGCTTTTGTACAACAATTTGCGTATCGCTTGTGACTATTTGCAACAAGTACAGTTGATAAAACACTTTTTATTTCTCGTTTAACGGCTGCAATTTATGAGCACTTGCTTCCTTGTTTTTACCCATCAAAGTATTCAACAGTTTATGACTTGATCGTTGAATCATCTAAACAACGCATCTTTACACTAATGCTATCTGGATGAAAGCGGGATAGTTAAAAGACTTAATCTCACCTGTTTACAAAATCGATGTTTTGCTTCATGTGTATCGAAAGTATAGGTTTCGGGATTATTTTCTAACTGATATTCTTCCCCAAAATATCACATAGTCAGCTTATAAAAAAAGAAGTAGTCTTGTTTCTTCTCTAATTTTCGACACTAAATTATATTGTCGATTTCTTCTTAAATGACATCCAATCAAATACGCTTATTTTAATCCTGCTACAAGAATTTGAAAAGTTTCTGCTTACCCTTATCCCTGCTATCATGGCATAAGAGTTAATATGATTAGTTGGAGATCATCATGAGTAAAGTTAGTAGCATTATTTCCATGTACAAACCTTCTACATGGAAGGAGAAAGGACTTAAATGGACGATTGGCATGTTCTTCGTAACGCTGCTATTGCTGATACTGATCTTGATGTTCTACTGGAGCCGCGAACCCAGCCGCTTTGATGTGAATACGAATGCTCAGGAAAAGGCAGAAGAACTGGAGGTCAAAGTTGTAAATGGCTTCACTACTACTTCCGCACTATATAAGTTGGTAGATACCCTGTTGTCAAAATCGGGTGGCTTTATCGAAAATGATAAAATGCCACCCGGTGTTATTATGGACAATATGCCGAACTGGGAATTCGGTGTACTCACACAGGCTCGTGATATGTCGTTATCATTAAGGAATGATTTAAGCCGATCGCAATCACAATCAACTGAAAATAAAGACTTGATTACCGCAGCGACTAAATTACATACCGATACCGAATTATGGATTTTACCTCCGGCTGAAGGGCAGTATCGCGATGGCTTAAAATCAATTAATAAATACCTAAAACAACTTGCCAGCAGTGGCAGTACCAATGCGCAATTTTATGCTCGGGCAGATAATTTAGTCGATTGGCTGAATCTGGTGGAGAAACGTTTGGGTTCACTTTCACAGCGATTAAGCGCCAGTGTAGGTAAAGAGCAATTAAATACGGATCTCGCAGGCGATGCCGAAGCAAAACAATCGACACCAACGGCAAGTGCCAATTATGTGAAAACCAGTTGGTTTAAAATTGATGATGTTTTTTATGAAGCACGCGGACAAACCTGGGCTTTGATTCACCTTTTAAAAGCAATTGAAGTAGACTTTGGAGCAGTTTTAGAAAAGAAAAATGCGCGAATCAGTTTACGCCAGATCATTCGCGAATTGGAAGGAACACAACAAGCGATATGGAGCCCAATAATCCTTAATGGCAAAGGTTTTGGGTTTGTAACTAATCATTCCTTAGTCATGGCTTCTTATATTTCACGCGCAAATGCTGCGCTTATAGACCTTGAGGCACTATTACGCCAAGGTTAATATTCGACGATCAGACATAAACAATTGTAATCCGCCAGCAATAAATTTGCTAAATGTACGGATCATTATTCAGTTGATTTGAAATCCATCTAGAAGCTTATTGTTCCTGTTCTTTCATATGACGCTCTAATCTCTCAAGATCAGAGCGAGCATCTTTATTTTGTTGCTCTGTGTTGTCTCGCGCTTTTTTCTCTTTATCTAAGGATTTTTTGATGGAAGGAGTTGAATTAGTAGCCATTATTCCTATTAAAACAACCATCATTAGAGGAAAAACAATAGAGCTAGCAATTACAACCTTACTATTCGGCGGTGGTCGCAATCCATACTTATTCGAACCTTTTGTTCCGGGAATAAAATAAAAAATTAGCGAAAGCGGAAATAAAAGTAATAAGGCACTTAACCAACCGCTCATATTAAAATCATGGCAACGCTGGATAGTGATGAGGTAAACCAGAGCATCCAAATAATATAAAAAAACAGGATGATATTGACACTTGGATCTCTATCCATTTTAACAACCCATAAAAGAAATATTAGGAGTAAAACCATAACAAGCAAACCAGCAATACCAACTAGTATCGAATAATAAAAGTAACGCATGCGCCCCATACGTCCTCTTGAACCAAACAAATTTATAACACCAAACTTATCGTCATCAGTATTCTTATCATTTTTAACAACAACAGGAGCGTTAGGTCCGGCATAGGGGTTTGTTTGTTCTTCCATGAATTCTCTCTAATAACTAAGGAATTTAAGAAGTGAATACTAACTTTTAGATTTATTAAGAACAATTCAAAAATTAGAATCAAACGAGTATGATCGAAATTCATCATCTAAATGCTAATTATTTTCGTATTACTTGGCATGCATAGAGTCATTAATATTTTACGACTACTGCTTCTTCCGTTACTTTTTTTAGTCTCTTTTTCTTTTGCAGATAAATTTAACGAGAAAGTACTCAACGGTTTTAACCTTTCTAACAGTACTATTCCTACTAGTAAAATATTAAGTGGCGGGCCTCCACGTGACGGTATTCCATCATTGGATAACCCAAAATTTGTCTCCGCAAATCAAGCCAATTTTCTAACGGCACCTGACCGTGTGTTAGGTATTGTTATCAACGACGAAGCCCGCGCCTATCCCATAAAAATACTTAACTGGCATGAAATCGTCAACGATGTCATCCGAGGTATACCTATCGTAATTACCTACTGTCCGTTGTGCGGAAGTGGAATTGTGTATCATTCACGAATAAATGGAACAAATCATACTTTTGGTGTTTCTGGTCTTTTATATAATAGCGATGTACTACTTTATGATCGACAGACAAAAACACTCTGGTCACAGATTTTATCAAAAGCCATCAGTGGCTCTCTCGTCAACACTAAAATAAACATCATTCCTTCGTCTCACACAAATTGGCAAACATGGAAAAAGAAACATCCCAAAACCAAAGTGCTTTCAACAAACACGGACTATGACAGAAACTATAATCGTTCACCCTACGGAAACTACGATAAAAACCGTTCGCTCTATTTTCAAGTAGATGCCCAAAGTAAAAAATACCATCCTAAAGAACGTGTCTTAGGCATTACTATAAACGGCAAACATAAGAGTTATGCATTTGCCGAATTAGCACGACATAAACAATCACCGTTACATGATAC
>Ga0209633_10005139_pt1 | contig 11570 bp, 11 predicted proteins | sample Cruoilmetagenom1_FD_187290 | JGI IMG/M metagenome (GOLD analysis project Ga0209633, IMG submission 187290) | Oil polluted marine microbial communities from Coal Oil Point, Santa Barbara, California, USA - Sample 1 (SPAdes) (version 2) | ecosystem: Environmental > Aquatic > Marine > Oil seeps ... | reverse complement strand
GGCCGGTTGTCGGATTCCTCGGCCTCGACGTAGCCCTCGTCTACCTCGCCTTCCGCATCAATTACCGGCGGGCCCGGACTTACGAAACCCTGCGTTTGTCGCGCGATGATCTTCTGGTCGAGCATGTGAATCACTGGGGTCAGAAGCGAACCTGGCGTTTTCAGCCCTATTGGCTGCAGGTGCTCCTGGACGAACCGGCAGCCGGTGATAGCCGGCTGGTGTTGCGCTCGCACGGGCAGAGCCTGGAGATCGCCGGCTTCCTACCGCCGGCCGAGCGATCCGACTTGGCGCTCGCCTTGCGCTCCGCGCTTGCCAAAGTGCGGGCAGCGTGCGCGCCGTTCCATGCCCATCGTTCTTGAAACCGGTCGCCTACGTCTTTACCCGCCTACGATTGCGGATCTGGAGGCACGCTTGGCGATGGATCGCGATCCCGAGATCGCGCGCTTTCTTCTCCGCCCGGTTCCCGAAAATATCGATCGACACCGCGCCGATATCCACCAGAAGATCCTGGCCTCCGCCCATCCCGACGGCACCTTTTGGCATATCGAAGAACTCAACACCCCCGGCTTCATCGGCTGCTGCGGCCTCTTCCCTTTAGAGGACAGCGGGATGATCGAGATTGGCTATCGTTTTGTTCGTGAGGTTTGGGGGCACGGCTTGGCGACGGAGGCGGCAGCCGCGGCGTTGGATCACGGATTTAGGCACCTCGGGCTCGCGCGGATTGTTGCCGTCACCGAGCCGAACAACCAGGCCTCACAGCACGTGTTGCAGAAGATCGGCCTACGCCCCGGCGGCACGGCCTTTCATTACGGATTCGAGGTTAAGATGTTCGCGTGCCTGCGCGCGGACTACCTCGCCGCCCGGCTCAACAGCGTCTAGAGCGGATCATGTTTTCTCGGAACCACTTTGTGGTTTCGACAAAACATGTGAATCCGCTCTACATCAATTAGGTAGAGCAGATTCACCGGGCCGATGGATCGCCTTTGGCGATTCCATCCGACCCGGATCTGCTCTAGAGACCCAGCACGTCCGTCATGGCATAGAGCCCCGGTGCCTTGCCATGCGCCCATAGGGCCGCCTTAACGGCGCCGCGGGCGAAGACCTCGCGACTGCTTGCCTTATGGGTTAGCTCGATGCGCTCGCCCTCGCCAGCGAAGATCACCGTATGATCGCCGGCCACATCGCCGCCACGCAGGGTGGCGAAGCCGATATCGCCGCGCCGGCGCGGGCCGGTCACCCCGTCGCGCACCTTTTGCGCCACCGCGTTCAAGTCCACGGTTCGCCCGGTCGCCGCCGCCCGGCCCAAGGTCAGCGCGGTGCCGGAGGGCGCATCCACCTTGTGCCGGTGATGCATTTCGACAATTTCGATGTCGAAGTCGGCATCCAGAACCGCCGCCGCCCGCTCTACCAAGGCCAGGAGCACATTGACCCCCAAGCTCATATTCGGCGCCTGGACGATGGGGGCTTGCGCGGCGGCGCGGCCGATGGCCGCCAGCTGTGTCTCGTCCATGCCGGTCGCCCCAATGACATGCGCGACCTTCGCCTGCGCCGCTAGCGCCGCGTGGGCGGCGCTGGCCGCCGGCGTGGTAAAATCGATGACCGCATCGCATTGCGCGAACAGCGCCGCCGCATCATCGCCGACCGCCATCCCCAACGGGCCAAGACCAGCAAGCGTGCCGAGATCCTCGCCCAGCGCAGAACTCCCTGGCGCCTCGCTGCCCCCGGCGATAGCGCACGCTGGTGTCGCCGCGAGGACGCGCAAGATCATGCGCCCCATGCGCCCGGAGCAGCCAACAACACCAATTCGCGTATTTGCCATGCCCGCCTCTCCCATCTTGCGCCCGGTTTAGCACGGCGGCAGGGGAGGCGGAAGGCGAGCGCCCCAGATATCGGCATAACGGCACACCGGAACAACGGCGCGGTTACTCCGTCAGGTCTTCCCAGAATTCCTTGACGCGGGCGAAGAAGCCTTCGGATTCGGGGCTGGTCTTGCGCCCCTTGCCTTCGGATTCGAACTCGGCCAGCAACTCTTCCTGGCGCTTGGTCAGATTGACCGGCGTCTCGACCACGACCTCGGCATACATGTCGCCGCGGGCATTCGAGCGCAAGACCCGCATGCCCTTGCCTTTGAGGCGGAAATGATGATCGTTCTGGGTCCCCGCGGGCAAGGTAATGCGAGCGCGGCTGCCGTCGATGGTCGGGACTTCGATGTCGCCGCCCAGGGTCGCCGTGGTCATGGGCACCGGGATTCGGCAATGGATGTCGGCGCCGTTGCGCTGGAACAGGCGGTGCGGCTTGACCGTCAGAAAGATGTAGAGATCACCCGCCGCGGCGCCGCGCACACCCGCTTCGCCTTCACTCGACAGACGTATGCGCGTGCCGTCCTCGACTCCCGGCGGGACATTGACCTTGAGGGTCTTTTCCTTTTGCACCCGGCCACCGCCGCCGCAGGCCCGGCACGGTTTCTCGATCACCCGGCCAATGCCATGGCAGGTGGGACAGGCGCGTTCGATGGTGAAAAAGCCCTGTTGCATGCGCACCCGGCCGCGGCCCTTGCAGGTGCCGCACGTGGTGGGCGCGGAGCCCTCCGCGGCGCCCGTGCCGGTGCACACATCGCAGGTCACACTTGTCGGCACGCGGATCTCGGCGGCGCGGCCGGCGAAAGCCTCCTCCAACGAGATCTCCATGTTGTAGCGCAGATCGGCGCCACGGCCCGCGCCGGCCGACCGGCCGCCCATGAAGTCGCCAAACATCTCGTCGAAAATATCGGCAAAGCCGGACGAGAAGTCGAAGCCACCGCCCGGCCGGCCGGCGCCGCCATTCTCGAAGGCGGCATGGCCGAAGCGATCGTAGGCCGCGCGCTTCTGGCCATCCTTGAGGACATCATAGGCCTCGCTGATGTCCTTGAAGCGCTGCTCGGCCGAAGCATCACCCGGATTGCGGTCCGGATGAAACTTCATGGCCAATTTACGGTAGGCGGATTTTAGATCCGCCTCCTGAGCACCTCGGGAAACACCGAGGGTTTCGTAGTAGTCCTGCTTGCTCATGCTTGTGACGCGCCGTTCTGAGCTTAACCGCGGCAGCGCTTAGGCTGTCTTACCTTTCTTGTCGTCGTCGACTTCCTCGAAGTCGGCATCGACCACGTCATCGCCAGCGGCTGCCTTAGCAGAAGAACTATCGTCGCCGGCGTCATTGGGGCCATCGCCCTCGCCGCCGTCGGCGTCCTGCGCCGCCGCCGACTCCTTGTAGAGCGCCTCACCGAGTTTCATGGAGGCCTGAGCCAACGCCTCGGACTTGGCCTGGATTTCCTCAGGATCATCGCCCTCGGCCGCCGTCTTCAGGGCCGCGATCGCTTCCTCCGCCGCCGTCTTGTCGGCGGGCGTGATCTTGTCGCCGGATTCCGCGAGCGTCTTCTCGGTGGCGTTGATCAGCGCCTCCGCCTGGTTCTTCGCTTCAACCAGCGCGCGCCGTTGCTTGTCCTCCTCGGCGTGCGCCTCGGCGTCCTTGACCATGCGCTCGACCTCGTCGTCGGTCAGACCGCCCGATGCCTGGATGCGGATCGCCTGTTCCTTGCCGGTCGCCTTGTCTTTGGCGCCGACGTTGACGATGCCGTTGGCGTCGATGTCGAAGGTTACCTCGATTTGCGGCACACCGCGCGGCGCGCCGGGTATGCCGACCAGATCGAACTGGCCGAGAAGCTTGTTGTCGGCGGCCATCTCCCGCTCGCCTTGGAAGACGCGAATGGTCACCGCCGTCTGGCTATCCTCGGCGGTGGAGAAGACCTGGCTCTTCTTGGTCGGGATGGTGGTGTTGCGGTCGATCAGCCGGGTGAACACACCGCCAAGGGTTTCGATACCCAGGGACAACGGGGTGACGTCGAGCAAAAGCACGTCCTTGACGTCGCCCTGCAGAACACCGGCCTGGATTGCCGCGCCCGAAGCAACCACTTCGTCTGGATTGACGCCGCGGTTCGGTTCCTTGCCGAAGATGGTTTTCACGGATTCGAAGATCTTCGGCATGCGGGTCATGCCGCCGACCAAAACCACCTCGTCGATCTCGCCGGGAGAAACGCCCGCATCCTTCAGGGCTGCCTTCACCGGGCCGACCGTCTTTTGCACAAGCGCATCCACCAGCGCTTCAAGCTTGGCGCGGGTGAGCTTGATGTTGAGATGCTTGGGTCCGCTTTGATCGGCGGTGATGAAGGGCAGGTTGATTTCGGTCTGATTCGCGGACGACAGCTCGATCTTCGCCTTTTCAGCCGCCTCCTTCAGGCGCTGCAAGGCTAACTTGTCCTCGCGCAGATCGATGCCCTGTTCCTTTTTGAACTCGTCGGCGAGGTAGTCGATGATCCGCTGGTCGAAGTCCTCACCGCCGAGGAAGGTATCGCCGTTGGTCGACTTTACCTCGAAGACGCCGTCGCCGATTTCCAAGATCGAGATATCGAAGGTACCGCCGCCCAAATCGTAAACGGCGATGGTGCCGCTGCCGCGCTTATCCATGCCATAGGCAAGAGCGGCGGCCGTCGGCTCGTTGATGATGCGCAGAACCTCGAGGCCGGCGATCTTGCCGGCGTCCTTGGTGGCCTGGCGCTGGGAATCGTTGAAATAGGCGGGTACCGTGATCACGGCCTTGGTGACCTTTTCACCGAGGAAACTTTCCGCCGTCTCCTTCATCTTCTGCAGGATGTAGGCGGAGACCTGCGATGGGCTATAGGTCTCGCCGTGTGCCTCGACCCAGGCGTCTCCATTGTCCGCCTTGACGATCTTGTAAGGGACAAGATCCTTGTCCTTCTTCGTCACCGGATCGGCAAAGCGCCGACCGATCAGGCGCTTGATGGCAAACAGGGTGTTTTCCGGGTTGGTCACCGCCTGGCGCTTGGCCGGCTGGCCGACCAGACGCTCGCCGGACTCGGTAAAGGCGACCATGGAGGGGGTCGTCCGACCGCCCTCGCTGTTCTCGATGACCTTGGCGGACTTGCCGTCCATGACAGCGACACACGAGTTCGTGGTGCCGAGATCGATGCCGATAACCTTGCTCATATCATTCCTCGCTTGTTAGCAAACCACTCCGGCGACCTTCTCAGGGAAGCACCGCCGTTTGGGTCCCCATCCGATGCAGTCACAAAACCGCAGCTATAAAACCATGATGCTTCGCGGGATATATAGGGTCGCGGACGCCGCCTGCAAGCCGAGAATGGCCTGGAACTACTCCGAAATCGGGCCAAATTCATCCCGCGACCCTTGTCCACCGGAGCCCCGCCCGCCACACTGGCTCAGAACCTGTCACACCTGCCTGTCACCCCCACCTGTCACCATGGAAAATAAGGCCATGCGCCGATCCACCCCACCCCTGCCCCCACACTTGCCCACTGACGGTATCTATCGCCTCATCCTGTGGCTGATGGTCGCCACCGTCGTCTGCGGCGCTCTTCTGGCGATTGCCGGCGAAACCTTGGTCCAAGACCAGGCCCTAAGCCGCCTCGGCACCGGCATGGCCCTGATCGGCGGGGCCATCTACGTGGTGTTCCGCTGGCTGGGCATCCGCGAGGCGCGGCGGAAGAGGACACCGGACTCGACGTCCGACCCGTGATCGTCTCCGCCAGCTATCGCACCGATATTCCTGCTTTCTATGGGGATTGGTTCCGGCGGCGGCTGGCGGCGGGATTTTGCCAGGTCGTCAACCCCTACGGCGGCCCGCCGAGCACCGTCGCGCTGACCCCCGAGGCGGTTGACGGCTTCATCTTCTGGACCCGCAACGCCGCGCCTTTCGCCGGAGCACTGGTCGAGGTGGCCCGGCGCCGCATCCCCTTTGCCGTCCAGTACACCATCACCGGCTATCCCCGCGCCCTTGAGCCTTCTGTTACGAATGCGAAACAATCCGTTGCGACGCTACGCACCCTTGCGGATCGCTATGGCCGGCGCGCATGCGTCTGGCGCTACGATCCGGTTCTGCTCACCTCGCTTACGCCGCCCGCTTGGCACCGCGAGACCTTCGCGCACCTCGCCGCCGCTCTCGCCGGGGCGGTGGATGAGGTGGTCCTGTCCTTCGCCCAGGTCTACGCCAAGACCGCCCGCAACACCGCCCGCGCGGCCGCCCAGCACGGCTTTACCTGGGAGGACCCGGCGCCAGAGGTCAAACGGACCCTGTTGGCCGACTTGGCGGCAATCGCCACCGATCATGGCCTTGTGCCGACCCTCTGCGCCCAGCCGGACCTGCTTGCCTCCGATCTGGCCCCGGCCCCGTCCTTAACCCCGGCCCCGTCCCTAACCCCGGCACGGTGTATCGATGCGGCACGCCTGGCCGACGTGGCGGGCCGGCCCATCGCGGCGAAGACCAAGGGCAACCGGCCCGGCTGTCAGTGCGCCGAATCGCGCGATATCGGCGCCTACGATTCGTGCCCGCACGGTTGCGTCTATTGCTATGCGGTGCGCACGCCCGCGGCGGCCAAGCACGCCTACCGGGGCCACGATCCGGCCGCCGCGGCCCTCGCCCCGGCGTTCTCCCGGGCGCGCCCTACGCGGGCTGCGGATAAGAAACTTCGATGACCTGGATGGCTTCGATACCGCGTGGGGTGCGTACCTCGACGCGCTCGCCCGCGCGCGCCTTGTGCAAAGCCCGTGCGATAGGCGAAATCCAGCTGACCGCCTCCGGCGCATCCGCCGCTTCGTCCGCCCCGACGATGCGAATGGTATGCGTGCGACCGCCGGCATCGCGGTAGGTCACGGTGGCGCCAAAGAAGACGCGATCCAGCCCCTGTTGTTGTCGTGGATCGACCACCTGGGCGATCTCCAGACGCTTGCGCAGAAATTCGATGCGACGGTCGATTTCGCGCAGCCGCTTCTTGCCGTAGATGTAGTCGCCATTCTCTGACCGGTCGCCATTGCCGGCGGCCCAGGAGACAACCTCCACCACTTTGGGCCGGTCGACGTTACGCAGATGCCGCAGCTCGTCTTGCAACCGCGTCAAACCCGGCGGGGTGATGTAGTTCTTCGCGCCCGCCGGCAAGGCATCCGGCGCCGCCACCACGTCGGTATCGTCGTCGTCCGTTTCCTTGGTGAAGGCCTTGCTCATGAACGCGGCCGGGACATGGAACGCGGGCGCCCTACGCCGAGGTGTCGTAACGGCTGCCCGGGTCTCGCTGACCGTTCCCGTCATCACCGCCGTCGCCGCCGGCGCTTACCTTCCCGGTAGCATCCGGAGATGCGGCGGCGCTGGGCCCGCCCTTGGCGATACCCACCTGGGCCGGGCGGATCAGCCGTTCGCGCAGGCGGTAGCCGGCTTGCAACACCTGCACCACCGTTCCCGCCGGCACGCTGGCATCGGGAACCTCGAACAAGGCCTCGTGGAAATGCGGGTCCAGGCGTTCGCCCATGGGCTCGATGCGCTCGATACCGTGGCGGGCAAAGACGCTCTGCAAGTCCTTCTCGGTCATCTCGACGCCGTCCAAAAGCGTCTTGAGCTGTTCGTTGCCCTCCCCGGCATCCGCGGGCACGCTGCTCAAGGCCCGGCGCAAATTGTCGGCGACGCCGATGATGTCCTTGACCAGCGGTACGGCCGCGAACTTGACCGCATCGTCGCGCTCGCGCGCGGAACGGCGGCGAATGTTCTCGATTTCCGCCAACGCCCTGAGCAACTGGTCCTTCAACACCGCGACCTCGCTCTCGAGGCGGACAACCGGATCCTCTATCGGCGTTTCGCCGGCATCAACCTGGGCGGCATCAAATTCTGCCTCCGGCGCGTCGCTGTCGGCTTCGGGATCGGTATCGGCGGGGTCTGTATGTTTGTTGCGCTCGCGGTTCATACCAACGGGACTTTCCTCATTATCCGATTAATCGCCCAATCACCCTGGCCGTATAATCGACCATGGGGATGATGCGCGCATAGTCGATGCGGGTCGGGCCGATGACGCCAATGGCGCCGACGATCCGCTGCTGGCTGTTGCCATAGGGGGCGATCACCATGGAGCATCCAGAGAGACCAAACAGGTCGTTCTCGGTGCCGATATAGATCTGCACGCCCTCGGCCGTATCGGTCAGATCGAGCAAGCGCACCAGCGCCTGCTTGGTCTCCAGGGCGGAGAAGAGATGGCGAATCCGCTCCAATTCCTCCAGGGCCGTGACATCCTCGAGCAATTGCGCCTGACCGCGGACGATCAGGACACCGCCGCGTTCGTCCTTGCTCCAGGTGGCCAGGCCCTGCTCGACCACGCGCGAAGCCAGGGCGTCGAGCTGGCTGCGGTGCTCCTCCATCTCCTTACGGATGCTGGCTTGCGCCTCGCTCAAGGAGCGCCCGACCAGGCGCGCGGTGAGATAGTTGGTAGCCTCCACCAGGGACGCCGCCGGCAAGCCGGCGGGCACATCGATGATCCGGTTCTCGACCGCACCCGAGGCGAAGACTAACACCACCAACGCCCGGCCCGGCCCGAGAGAGACGAACTCGATGTGCTTGAGCGGCTCGTTCAGCTTGGGCGCGACCACCAACCCGGCACAGCGCGACAAGCCGGAGAGCATGCCCGTCGCCTCTTCCAGCACCTCCGGCATGGAGCGCCCGGTGGCCACGCACTGGCTTTCGATGTGCTGGCGCTCGTCCTTGGTTAGATTGCCGCGCTCGAGCAGGCCATGCACGAACAGGCGCATGCCCACGTCGGTTGGCAAACGGCCGGCGGAGGTATGCGGTGCCTGCAATAGGCCCAGATCCTCCAGATCCGCCATGACATTGCGGATGGTCGCCGGCGACAGAGCCATGCCCAGGCGGCGCGAGATCGAGCGCGAGCCGATGGGCGCGCCGGTTTCCACATAAGCCTCGACGATATGGCGAAAAATCTCGCGCGATCGATCGTTCATCTCTTGGATGGCGGTGACGATCTGGTCGCTGGGCACGAAATGTTGCGTCATTGTCTCAAATCCGTTTGCCGGCCATCCGTAACTCTAGCATTGGGAACTCTAGCATTGGGGCGCGGCGACCCGGAATGTAGGTGTGGCGGTGCGGTGCGTCAACGAAGGGGCCGACAGCTGGCCGCCAAACGGCCGGGCCGACTGGTGGACGGCACCTACGTCATGGGTTAGCTTGCCGGCCCGGCTTCCGCAACCGAAAGAGGCTTTTATTATGCGTCCGTCCGGCCGCGCCGTGGCGTCTTTGCGCCCGATTTCTCTCGACATCGACGTCAACAAGTTCGCGGAAGGGTCGTGTCTGGCACGTTTCGGCGATACCCATGTGCTCTGCACGGCCTCGGTGGAGGAGAGCACACCCGCCTGGCTGCGAAATTCCGGCAAAGGCTGGATTACCGCCGAATACGGCATGTTGCCACGCGCCACCGGTAGCCGCATGGACCGCGAGGCCGCGCGCGGCCGGCAATCCGGCCGAACCCAGGAGATCCAGCGCCTCATCGGCCGTTCTCTGCGGGCGGTCACCAATCTCTCTGGTTTCGGCGAGCGTCAGATCCGCATCGACTGCGATGTGTTGCAGGCCGATGGCGGCACCCGCACCGCGGCGGTCACCGGCGCTTACGTAGCCCTCTACCTGGCATTCCGCCACATGAAGGAGATCGGGGCGCTCACCGCCATCCCCCTGACCGACCAGGTAGCCGCCGTTTCCTGCGGCATCTGGGAGGGCCAGGCGGTTCTGGATCTGGATTATGCCGAGGATTCGACCGCCCAGGCCGATGCCAACTTCGTCCTGACCAGCCGTGGTGGCATCGTCGAGGTGCAGATGACGGCCGAGCAGGAGCCGTTCCCCCGTGTCCAATTCGATGCCCTGTTCGAGCTAGCGGAGGTGGGCATCCGCGAGCTGGCCGGCCTGCAGCGCCGGGCCCTGGGACTAGCCGAGGGCGCATGAGCAAGCTGGTCATCGCCAGCCACAATCCCGACAAGGTGCGGGAAATCGCCGCGTTGTTGGCGCCGCACGGGCTCAACGTAGTTTCGGCGGCGAGCTTGGGCCTGCCCGAGCCGGCGGAAACCGGCGCTACTTTCACCGAGAACGCGGTCCTCAAGGCCACCGCGGCGGCAGCCGCGTCCGGTTTGCCGGTGCTTGCCGACGATTCCGGCATCTCCGTGACCGCCCTCGGCGGCCAGCCGGGCATTTATTCGGCCCGCTGGGCCGGGCCGAACAAGGATTTCGCCGTCGCCATGCGCCGGGTTGAACAGGAGCTGGGGGTCGAACAGGAGTTGGCCGGGGCGACGGACCGTTCGGCGACCTTCGTCAGCGTCCTCTGCCTGGCCTGGCCCGATGGCCGGTACGAAACTTTCGAGGGCCGCGTCGAGGGCACCCTGGTTTGGCCGCCGCGCGGTGACAACGGTTTCGGCTACGATCCCATGTTCATGCCCGAAGACCGCCAGCAAACGTTCGGCGAGATGGAGCCGGCGGCCAAGCACGCGCTGAGCCACCGGGCCCGCGCCTTCGCCAAGCTGTTGGCGCGCGGTTTCGCGGATCTACGGTGAGCACGCCAGCGCCCGCCGCCGCGCGGCAACCCCAAACGGCCCACAGCGCCGGTTTCGGCGTCTATGTGCACTGGCCGTTCTGCCGCGCCAAGTGCCCCTATTGCGATTTCAACAGCCACGTCCGCGAGACTGTGGACCACGCCCGCTGGCGCCGCGCCTTGTTGACGGAGCTAGATCATTACGCCGCCGAAACAAATCACCAGCCGGTGACCAGCATCTTCTTCGGCGGCGGCACCCCATCGCTCATGACCCCTGAGACGGTCGCAGCGGTCATCGAACGCATCGCCGACCGCTGGCCTCTGGCGGACGATTTGGAGATCACCCTGGAGGCCAATCCCACCTCGGTGGAGGCTGCCGGATTCGCCGCCTTCCGTGCCGCCGGGATTACCCGCGTCTCCCTCGGCGTGCAGGCGCTCGACGATGCGGCACTCGCCTTCCTCGGCCGCCAGCACAGCGCCGGCGAGGCGCTTGCCGCCGTGAACGTCGCGCGCCGGCATTTCTCCCGCTGGTCCTTCGATATGATCTATGCCCGGCCGGGGCAGACGGTCGCTGCCTGGGAGGCCGAGCTTACGCGCGCGCTGGCGGAGGGTCCGGCGCATCTCTCGCTCTATCAACTGACCATCGAAGAGGGTACCGTCTTTCACGGCGCCTGGCGGCGCGGCGAACTGGCACCGCCCGGAGAAACCCGTGCGGCCGATCTCTTCGAGGCAACCCAGGACGTGCTTGCCGCCGCCGGCCGGCCGGCCTACGAGATTTCCAATCACGCGCGCCCCGGCGAGGAATGCCGGCACAATCTCACCTACTGGCGCTACGGCGACTACGTGGGCGTCGGCCCCGGTGCCCACGGTCGTTTGAGTCTGCGTGGCGATACCGGTGCACCACCGCGCAAGGTCGCGACCCGCCAGCACCGCGCCCCCGAAGCGTGGCTGGCCGCCGTCGAAAGCCGCGGCCACGCCACCCGCGAGCGCCGCGATATCGACACGACCGAACGTTTGACCGAGATGGTCATGATGGGCCTGCGCCTGCGCACAGGCATCGAGCGCACCGCCTTCCGGCGAGAGTTGGACGCCGAGCCGGAAGAGGTGCTACCGGCCACCGCGTTGCGCCATCTGATAGAGGGCGGTTTCCTGGAGC
>Ga0209633_10005138_pt1 | contig 11570 bp, 10 predicted proteins | sample Cruoilmetagenom1_FD_187290 | JGI IMG/M metagenome (GOLD analysis project Ga0209633, IMG submission 187290) | Oil polluted marine microbial communities from Coal Oil Point, Santa Barbara, California, USA - Sample 1 (SPAdes) (version 2) | ecosystem: Environmental > Aquatic > Marine > Oil seeps ... | reverse complement strand
AGAAGTTACGGGCTTAACTTAGTGGCATTCAATTAGAGGTTTCTTGATGCTTCAAAATGAGACCAGTTGTTCGCAGGTAGGTTCAGCGCAGCAGTACCAGTTTTCAGACAGCCGTGGAATGGGCTTGCCGGTATGTTCCAGATCGAGTGCCGGTGCAGGCAGGTTCGCGATTTGGTGTGACATCGTCCAGATGCTCTTGAAAATTTCTGCGCGTGAAAGACCACCTGCCTCTGCCTGCATTACCCAGGCCTGTATGTCCTGCTGCAGTTTGTCCACTCGTGGGTCGGGATTGGCCCAGGGGTGTCCCAGGATGCTGGCATCAAACTCGCCAATCATGCCGTCCAGATTGTCGATGTCGAGAATGCAGGAACCTGCCGGTATCAGCAGACGAATGGATAGCTGGACCGGTGCAACCGACTCGATCAGCTGCAGTTCGACGATGTGACGCAGCAGTTCCAGGTAGATCTCCAGTGTTGTCCAGGGTGTGAAGGCAACAAAGGTCGGGGTCAGATCAATATTTATCTTATGCAGAAATGCAAGGGCTTTTATGAAGTCTGCGCGGGTGTGCCCTTTTTCAAGATAACCGAGAATGTCATCATCAACGGCCTCTACAGCCGACAGGATAAACAGGCAACCGGTTTCCTTGAGAACCTGCATCTCTTCCGGGTACTTGACGATGTGTTCAATCTTTATCGTCACGTCATAGCTGAGTGCCGGGAATTCCCGGTGCAGGGCGCGGACAATTTTGAGTGCATGACCGGGGCCGTTAAAGAAGTCCGGATCGCCAAATGAAATATGCTGCGCACCTTCCTTGACCTGGTTCCTGATGTCATTCAGGACGATATCTGCCGGGATGACATAGAACTTGCCGTTGTACACGGGTACCACGGGACAATGCGTGCAGTGATACTTGCAGCCACGGGTCGTCTCTGCAAAACCGACCGTCTGGGTGCTGCCGTCCGTATTTATCAGGTTGGCATACTTTGACAGGGCAGGTAGTTTGCTGCGATCAGGCGCAATAAATTCAATTTTCTCCAGGCATGTTTCGGGTTCGGTCTGCGTATCCCCCGCGCCTGTCTGGATGCGTTTTGCCATTGAGAGCAGGCCGTTCTCGAATTCACCCCCCAGAATGGTTTGCACATCCAGGGAGCGGAACAGGTCTGCATTCATGGGCGCGTACAGGCCATACACACACAGGCTGGCTTCCGGTGCGAGTTCCTTTATTTTCGGGAGCGCCTCGATGGCAATGCGGGTTGCCGTGTGCATGGCAATATAGATGGCAACGATATCGGTGTCAGTGCCCAGGCAGGTATCGAGTTTCTGTATGGACAGGTCGCAACAGTTTACCGTGAACCCTGCCTTTTGCAGCAAGGCAGCCGGCTCGGCAAGTCCAAAGGGTTGGCGCCCGAGTTCATAGGGATTGATAAGTGTAATATTCATGTATATAACAGTATATTATGGTGTTTATATAGAAACAGGATTATTTGTTATGTTGTATCTGGCAAGGACGCAAGTAGCAAACGGTATTTTAACGTGATCAGGACAGAATACAGTAAGCTACCGCTGTTTGTTCTTTCCTTGCTTAGCTGACTGTCCGGCGCATAGAATGCGCACGCATTGATAACCGCATTGCACGGACTAAAAGGATTTCATATGGCTGCTTACAAAGGTTTGACCCTGTCTGGATTTTTTCTGCGCCTGCTGGTGGCGGCCGTACTGGTCTTTTCGACCTATAATCCTTCAGAGTATTCCTATTACCATTGGCTCAGTAAGAATATTTCCAGTCCGACACCGTGGATAGCGCTGGTCGGTATCCTGCTGTTGATCGGCTGGACCATCTTTCTGCGTGCCACCGCGCGTTCACTGGGTGTGTTCGGCCTGATGCTTGCCGCTGCTTTTATTGGGGTGCTGCTGTGGATGATGATTGACTGGGGCTGGTTTCATGCCGATAGCCTCAAGGCCGTGACCTATATTATTCTGGGTGTCCTCTGCTGGATCCTTGCTATCGGTGTCTCATGGTCACACATCCGGCGGCGTATCACGGGCCAGGTTGATGTCGATGAAGTCGACGGGGATCTTTGATCGGACAACCACGATGACTTCCAATAGCAATATCCAGTACATCGATACGCCATCCAGCCTGGATGCGTTCTGCAAGCAGATCGAAACAGCAGACTGGATTGCGCTGGATACCGAGTTTCTCAGGGAAAAAACCTACTATCCGAAACTCTGTCTGTTGCAGATTGCAACGCCGGATGCGGTTGCCTGTATCGATCCCATTGCACTCGATGACCTGTCCCCGCTGCTTGAAATTATTTTTGATGAAGGTATTACCAAGGTGATGCATTCGGGCAGGCAGGACATGGAGATCTTCTTCAATATCCATGGCCGACCGCCCTCCCCGGTATTTGATACCCAGATAGCGGCCCTGTTGCTCGGTTACGCCGATCAGATCGGCTATGCCAATCTGGTCAAGGAGATGCTGGGGATCGAGCTGGATAAACTGCACACCCGTGCTGACTGGTCGCTGCGTCCCCTGTCGGCGGACCAGTTGCAATATGCCGCCGATGACGTGGTGTATCTGGCAGATATTTACCGGAAAATGACGGCACGGCTCACTGAAATGGGACGACTTGCATGGCTGACCGAGGATTTTGAGCGCCTGGCCAGCCCTGCCCTGTACGGCAACCCACCTGATCACGCCTGGCTCAAGGTAAAGGGGGGCAACCGTCTGAAGGGTGCCAGCCTGTCGGTGCTGCAGGCACTGGCAAACTGGCGGGAAACCACCGCACAGCGAAAGGACCGGCCCAAAGGCTGGATCTTGCGTGATGATGCCCTGATCGATATTGCGCGTCACCGGCCATCCTCCATGGAAGCGCTGGGCAAAATACGGGGGCTGAGTGAGGGACTGGTCCGGAATTCCGGCAAGGCGCTGGTGGAGCTTGTCAGGGATGCTGCCGACAGGCAGCCGGTCCCCTTCCCTGATACCGGCAAGCGGATAAAACCAACAGCCGATCAGAATGCACTGGTCGATGTCATGATGGCGCTTGTTCGAATGAGTGGCGAACAGAATGACCTGAACCCGGCAGTACTCGCATCACGCAAACAACTGGAGCAGCTGGTGCGCGGGGAAACGGATATCAATGTAATGCAGGGCTGGCGCAAGATATTCGTCGGAGAACAACTGGCCAGGTTCCTGGATGGCGATCTGAATCTGTCTGTTGCCAACGGCAAGCTGGTTGTCGTCAACTGACCCGGACGCAATGTCCCCGGGAAATTCCTGCCGGGTGTAGCCCAGTCGCGGTATTCCGGTCCCGGAATAAGCAATCACATCATGGCTAGTGAAAATCAGTTTATTTCGTGAGCTGACAGCTATATTGGACGCAGCTACGTAAACGTCGTCCATTACAGCCGGACTGCGCGGTTGTTTGACCTGTATCAACGATTAATACAGGTGTTTTGTATAGATTAATACCATTGAATAAACATGACGGAGGGAGCGTAGACCATGGTTATGGACAGCACTCTGATCAGTGCACTGCTCGTACTGCTTTTGGGGCTGATTGCATTTGTATTATTCACCTGGTCAAACACCCGGGGTGCCCGTGAACACACGGAAAACATTTTACAGCAACAGCGCCTGGTAAGAACTTCCCCTGATGCACACCGCTTGTCCCAGGCGATGCATTTACTGCGCCCGTCGGTACGCCTGGGTTTTGATTATCTCATCAAGCAAGAGGATGGCAAGCTGCCCTACATCGCTGAATGGGATACTGGTGGATCAATGCCGACACAGGCGGAACTTGATGATGCACTGAAAAAAGTGGCAGCAATTGACTGCACCGGCTATGCAGCCATGCGTAGATCTGAATACCCAGGCATCGAGGAGCAACTGGATGCGGCATTCAAGGCCCGCCATGGCGATACTGCCGAGCAGGATGCGCTGGATAACCGAATCCAGCAGACCAAGGAAAAGTATCCCAAATCAGATGATGCCCTCTGAGATGACAGACTCCAGGTGTTACGTCAAATGCCCGGAAGCCAGCACCGGCGTCATCCAGTAGTGTATGCCGCTACCACCGAATGCGTCACGAACTTCATCAATCACGGTTCGTGCAACACCTTCCTGCAGATGTAACTTGAACATGACCTGTAACTGCTTGCCGGTAACCTGCTCGGCTGCGGACAATGAACTCGTCGAGGCGCCGTGCCCACTGACCGTAGCACTGGTAAAACCGGGGATATCCTCATGTTCAAGCAACCAGTCAACCAGGGTGTTTTCCATCGCTGGGCTGACAATTAAAACAAGCAAGCACTGACCCATATCAGACTCCGGTCGAGTTGACGCCAAAACGACGGTACAGCATTGGTAACAAAAACAGGGTTAACAACGTCGAGGACACGAGGCCGCCGATCACGACAATCGCCAGCGGTCGCTGGATTTCCGAACCGGGTCCCTCGGCAAACAGCAATGGCAGTAACCCAAAGGCTGCAATCGATGCTGTCATAAGTACCGGGCGTAACCGGCGCAACGCACCCTGTGTCACAACTTCGTGCAGTGGACGGCCCTCGGCAAGCAACTGGTTAAAGTAGGTCAGCATCACCACACCGTTCAGAACAGAGATGCCGAGTAGCGCAATAAAGCCGACGGATGCCGGTACCGACAGGTACTCACCGGACAGCCACAGGGCGAAGACACCACCGATCAGGGCAAACGGGATATTTGCCAGCACCAGTACCGACTGCCGCACCGAACGGAAGGTAGAAAACAGGGTGATGAAAATCAGACCCAGGGCGACCGGCACCACGATCGACAGGCGCTTTGCGGCACGTTGCTGGTTTTCGAACTGACCACCCCACTCAAGGTAATAGCCCCCCGGCAGCGTCGCCTGTGCGGTTACTGCTGCTTTTGCCTCTTCGACAAAGCTGACCAGGTCGCGGCCGGTCACATTGGCAATGACCACTGCCATGCGTCTGCCACGTTCACGTTTGACGGCGATTGGCCCCTCGGTACGCTCCAGTGTGACCAGTTCGTCCAGCCCGATAGCATCACCGGCCGGAATGGCAAAGCGAAGATTCGAGAATGACAACGGTGAGTTGCGTAGCTGTTCGTTTCCGCGCAGCAGCAATGGCACGCGCCGGTCATTTTCATACACGGTACCGGCGCGTTCGCCTTCTACCAGGGTGCGTAAATTACGCTCCAGGGTGTCTATGGAAATATCCAGCCTGCCGGCCACCATGCGGTCCACGACCAGTCGATAATACTGGGCTCCTTCGTTGCGGGGTGTATAGACATCCTGTGCGCCGGCCACACCCTGCAATATGTTAACGATGCTATCGGCTGTGGCATTGAGTTCATCCTGGTTGTTGCCGAATATCTTGATGGCAAGGTCGCCACGCACGCCGGTCAACATTTCAGAGACGCGCATTTCAATGGGTTGGGTAAATGCATAGCCGACCCCGGGGAAGTCATCCATCACTGCGCGAATCTCTGCAATCAGGGTGTCCTTGTCCTGCATGCGCCACTGCTCGCGTGGTTTCAGCACCAGAAAACTGTCGGTCTCGTTCAGGCCCATGGGGTCAAGACCCAGTTCATCCGAACCCGCCCGGGCGACTATCCCGGTGACTTCCGGGACCTGGTCCATGATGGCCGCCTGGACACGCATGTCGATTTTCAGCGATTGCTGAAGGTTGATAGAGGGTAGCTTTTCCAGCTGTACGATCAGGTCACCTTCGTCCATAGTGGGCATGAACGACTTGCCGATTTGTGTGTACACCAGACCGGTCATCACCAGCAGGCCCAGCGCAGCCACGCTTACCACGCGGGTATGTTCAAGTGACCAGGCAAGCGCCGGTTTATACAGGCGCTGCAGAAACCGCACGAGTCGTGGCTCTTGATGAGACACCTTGCCAATCAGATAAGAGGACAACACGGGTATCACAGTCAGTGATAGCAGCAGCGAGGCGCCCAGTGCGAACACGATCGTCAGCGCAACCGGAATGAATAACTTCCCTTCCAGTCCCTGCAGGGTGAGCAGTGGCAGAAATACGATAATAATAATAAGAATTCCGGACGTTACCGGTATTGCTACTTCGCGGGCGGCGCGGTAAATCAGATGCAGGCGTGGCAAGCGGCTGTTTTTCGTGCGGTGGCCAAGATGCGTCATTACGTTTTCGACTACCACCACAGCGGCGTCAACCAGCATGCCCACGGCGATTGCAAGTCCGCCGAGTGACATCAGGTTGGCAGACATGCCGAAGCGATACATGAGAATAAAGGTAGACAGCGCGGCCAGTGGCAGGATCAAGGCCACCGTCAGGGCAGCCCGCAGGTCACCGAGGAACAGCACCAGCAGGATAACCACCAGCACAGTGGCCTCCAGCAGCGCCTTGGTTACGGTGCCGACTGCCTTGTTCACCAACTGGCCACGATCATAGAAAACCTGGATGTCCACACCGGGAGGAAAAGCGGGCTGCAGTTCTGCCAGCTTGGCGCGCACACCCTGGACGACCTCGCGTGCGTTGGCGCCACGCAGGCCCAGCACCAGGCCTTCAACCGTCTCTTCCTGGCCGTTACGGCTGACAGCACCGTAGCGGGTTAACGAACCTATGCGGACTTCAGCGAGGTCACGGATGCGTACCGGTTCCAGCTGGTTTGGTTGCACGACAATGTTTTCCACATCATCCAGGCTCTGGATACTGCCCTCGGTACGCACCAGCAGTGCCTCTTCACCATCATTCAGACGACCAGCGCCATCGTTGCGGTTATTCTCGTGGAGTGCCGTGCGGACCTGGTCGAGTGAAATTTCGAGCACATTCATCCTGGCGGTATCCGGAATGACCTCATAGCTGCGCACGTGGCCACCCAGCGCATTCACATCTGCTACGCCTGTCACGCTGCGCAATGCCGGGCGAATCACCCAGTCCAGCAATTCGCGGCGTTGCATCGTGTCCAGGTCACCGCCTTCAATAGTGAACATGAACATCTCGCCCAGCGGCGTGGTCATGGGCGCGATGCCACCGGAAATGTCCGCGGGCAAATCACCCCACACTGCATTCAGGCGCTCTGCAACCTGCTGGCGTGCCCAGTAGATATCCGTGCCCTCCTCGAAATCGACGGTGATATCGGTGAGTGCATACTTGGCAACCGAACGCAGCATTGATTGCTGCGGGATACCCAGCATCTCGACTTCCAGCGGTGCGGTAATGCGCGTTTCCACCTCTTCGGGTGTCATGCCGGGTGCCTTGATTATGATCTTGACCTGCGTCGTAGAGACATCCGGGAAGGCGTCGATCGGCGTTTGCTGGAAGGCATACCAGCCAGTGCCTGCAATAAGCATTACCAGCAACAGCATGAATATGCGTTGCGTCAGCGCAAACTGGATTAGCCGTGCAAGCATCAGTTCACACCTTCCAGCCACGCCGCCTTGATGGCGACGGTGCCGCTGATCGCGGCCTGTGCATCCGCAGGCAGGTCTGCCTGGATGATCAGGGTGCTGCCTTCATCGTCTGTGACCGTTACCCTGTGCGCGGCAAATCCGTCTGCCTGTTCGACAAAAATAAAACTGTTGCCTTTCGAATAAATGATGGCTGAACGCGCTACACGGAAACGAATATCGCTGGTGGTGACGGCAAACTGCACTTGCACGAACTGACCGGGACGCAGTTTTTCGCTACCCTCATGCACCTCGGCACGAATCAATACGCCCTGGTCGGCACCATGTACCATGTGACCGATGGTGATGATGCGCCCGAAAACACCGAGTTCCGGGATCTCGACCTCCTGGCCGATGTGGGTATCGCCCAGCTGTTCCAGTGGCACATGCACTTCCATCCACAGGGGGTCCAGGCTGGCAATCCGGTAGATCGGGTCAGCGGCTTCTACACGGCTACCGGCTTCCACCAGCTGTTCCAGAATAACCCCGTCGAACGGCGCCCGGATTTCCAGCATACTATTTAAATCACGGCTGGATTCCAGTGTCGCCAGTGCGTCTTCGTCCATACCTGCCAGTTCCAGTATGCGTCGCAGGCGCGCCAGTGAGGTTCCCAGTTCCTGATAGTCTGCCTTTGATTCCAGCAAGCGGCGCTCGGCAATAATGCCTTCTTTATTTAACTTCCGGTCGCGCTGGTAGTTGCTTGCAGCCAGCTGGTAACGGGTATGTACCTCCAGGTACTCGCTTTGCAGTTCCAGCAGGCGCGGGCTCTGGATACGTACCATCGGCTGGTCCGCCATGATTGATTCACCTTCCGCAAGCAGCAACACCTCGACCAGTCCTTGCTGTGGTGCAGTGACTACCTGCAACTGTGAATTGGGGACCGCGACCTTTGCCGGCAGCAAACCGCCGAGGTTACGCGTCGTGGGGATGATCGCAGCCGTCTTGATTTGCAACGCCTGGCGTTGTGCCTCTGTAAACACAACGGTACCGGATGCATTCGCATTAACGGCGACCAGCAGCAACAGGGGAAGCAGAAAAATTTTCATTCGGGTATTACTCCAAGTGTCTGGTTGAGCTGTGCGCGTGCCTGGCCGAGTTCGAGTTGACTGATGCGTGCATCATGACGGGATGCCAGTGCCTGCTTATGCGCCAGCAACAGGGAAAACAAATCACTTTCACCGAGTTCAAAGGCGCGTTGCGTTAGTTGCAGGCCGGCTTCACCGAGCTCCAGTTGTTCAGCAGCCAACTCGGCTGCCTGTTCGCGGCTTGCGGTTTCGTTGCGCGCGTTGATGAGTTTGTTTTGCAGGTCGCGGCGCATGCGCGCGACCTCGATATTGGCTTCGGTCAAACGACGTTCCGCCGCTGCCGAGGCAGGCGCACTATGGCTGCGCAGCCCAAGTGGCAGGCTCACTTCAAGAATGACAGAGTTATCATATGACATACTGCTGTCTCCCCGTTCTGACTGGCCACCGAGCAGCAGAGTCGGGTTGCCACGTCGTTCAGACGTCACCTGGTCGCGCTCGCTGCGCGCACGGGTCGCTGCCACTCGCGTTGCTGACAATAACGGGTGGTCATCCGGAATGCTTGTATCCGTGAGAACTGCCTCTTCGAACTGTGCTGGCAGTTCCTGCAAGCCGGTTAGATTACGGTACTGCCCCAGCAGCGCTTCGTGTTTGAAGCTGGCTGTGGCCAGCGCGGCCTGGCGCGACAGGGTCTCCTTGCGGACCACAATAATCTCGGAGCGGGCCAGTTCGCCGGCAGCGACCCGGTGGCGGACATCCGCCTCGAATTTTTCAGCACTGGCCTGTGCCTGCTCCGCCAGATTTACCTCGGCTGCGGCTATTGCTACTGACCAAAGCAGTTCGCGTACCTCACCGGCCAGTCGCCAGTGTTGCAGGCGTACCAGCGCTTCCGCCTCCTGCTCGGTCGCATCAGCGACCCGCAACCGCTTGTCACGTTGTCCTGGCATCCAGAGTGGCATTGCCACGCCACCTTCCCATTTACGGAAACCGTCATTGTTGTCGATGGCGTCATTTTCATGACGAAGGTACACGGATGGATCAGCGGCCAACAGGCTTGATGACTGGTCACGAATAGCCTGACCCTGCAAACGCAAGGCATCAGGCAAGGCCGTCTCCGGATACTGTTTCAATCCGGCCTGTATAACAGTTGCCAGCGACAGTTCCGGTGGCCGGGCGGAAACGCCCGTTGCCACTGCCAGCGTGGCGATAACAGGTAACACAGTGAATACTCGCAACAGGCTCATGGTTTATTTCCGCGGTCGTGGTCTGCAGTGTCAGGGAATGCTAGTGTGTTGTACATCCTGGATGTTTAATAAAGGCCGGGATAGCACCTGGCCAGTCTAATTGCCGGGAGTACCGGTATCAATGCCGGCAAATATAGGCAATCAACCTGAATTCAAGCTGAAATTAATGTGTTTTTGCGGAGAAATTCAGTCGTAGAATAGCGACAGAGGGGTGACTAGCCCAACTCTGGCAGGAAGATCCTGACCTGCAGGCCACCCAGGGCGCTGGAGCGTGAAAGATCGATCACGCCCGCATACTGGGTGACTATCTCCTGGATAATGGACAGGCCAAGCCCATGGCCGCTGCTGGATTCATCCAGCCGGGTGCCTCGCTGCATCAGGCTTGCCTGCAGTGCAGTTTCGATGCCGGGACCATCGTCTTCAACCAAAATCGTCAGGCCACCGTCTGTGTGGGCACTGAACCTGACCTTGTGGAGGCCCCATTTACTGGCGTTATCCAGCAGGTTCCCGATCAGTTCCAGCATATCTTCCCGATCACCAAAACGAATATCCTCCCGCTCCAGCACTAACTCGTATTGCAGTTTTTTGTCTGTATACACTTGCTCCAGCAGTCCCAGCAGGTCTGGCAATTCTTCATTGAGATGAAACAACTGTCCTGCCGATGTCGGCCCCGCCAGGCGGGCCTGCTTCAGTTCGCGGTCAATAATCGATTGAATCATGGCAACTGACGCTTTTGCCTGTTGCAGGTCCTCAGGTGAAAATTTGCCGGCATCCTGATCAATGAGTTGCCCGAGGACTGCCAGTGGTGTTTTCAATCCATGCGCCAGATTCCCCAGTGAATTTCTCGAGCGGATGAGTCGCTTTCGGCTTAACTCGACCAGGCGATTGATTTCCGTGACCAGTGGCTTGACCTCAAGTGGTACATCCTCCGGGAACTTGCTGATGTCACCGTTTTCCAGCTGCCGGCAGGCCTTGCTCATGGTGTCGAGGGGGCGCAGGCTAAGGCGTACGATCATCCTTTGCACGAAGATCAATAGTCCCAGTATTGCCAGCGTCACCAGCAGAAAACGTATCCGGAATTTGCTGATATCCTGGTTCAGCGATGTCAGTTCTTCGGCAATAAGCAGGTTTATCCGATAACCGGCTTTTTCAAAATGTGCCATATGCGCCAGTATTGGCTGACCGCCGGGGCCCTGCATTTCAAACAGTGTTTCATGCGACCCGGCTGCTGGCAGGATGCCGAAATCCTCCTTGCCCAAGGATGCGGATTTCAGGTGATATCCGTTTGTTTGCAACAGGTAGTAATGACCGGAACCGGGACGCGAATAAATCGGCGCAGCATAATCAGGATCCAGTACCGGCATCCCGGCTGCAGTGAAGCTGATGCCGGACAGCAGCGCTTCACCGTCGTGTTCGAGCCGGGTAGCGATATATTCCCTGGTGAAAATATCGGGTGCGCGGCTGGTTACCAGCCAGTGCAGACCGAACAGGATAACCACGCTGGTGAGTAGCCAGATTGCAAGACGATTCTGGATCGACTTCACGGGCAGGGCTCGCCGAAAATATATCCTTGTCCGCGCCGTGTCTTGATGAGTTCCTTACCGAGCTTGCCACGCAGGCGTGTGACATAGACCTCAATGACATTACTGTCCCGCTCGGCGTCAAACTCGTAGATATGTTCAGTCAACCGTGACTTGGATAGCACCTTTCCCTGATGCAGCATAAAGTACCTTAACAGACGAAATTCGGTGCCGGTCAACTCAATTGCCGATCCGTCTTCACGATTACAGGACTGGCGCTCTTCATCAAGTGTCAGGCCACATGCAGCAGGTGAACCCGTTGCCTGGGCAACACTGCGCCGTACCACG
>Ga0209633_10005137_pt1 | contig 11571 bp, 9 predicted proteins | sample Cruoilmetagenom1_FD_187290 | JGI IMG/M metagenome (GOLD analysis project Ga0209633, IMG submission 187290) | Oil polluted marine microbial communities from Coal Oil Point, Santa Barbara, California, USA - Sample 1 (SPAdes) (version 2) | ecosystem: Environmental > Aquatic > Marine > Oil seeps ... | reverse complement strand
TCTGGATCAGTGAATTGCTTAATGCACTTAATTCTAAAACAACCTGAAATCATCAATGAGTTAGCTGCTGCTTAAAAGATTAAAAGTCACCCCCCTATTTTTGAATGACAACTCGTTTTAGTTTTTATAAAACGACCTTGGAATTTATGCTGTGCGAGGCAGTTTTTCGCTGTAACACAACTCTAGACCTTAGCGTGTATTTAGGCAGTTTTTCGTTGTAACGCTTAAAATAGTTGTTAGCTGGCGAGTAACTCGTCCAGCTTTCCACTGCTATCCAACGCTTTGAGATCAGTGAAGTCACCAATGTGCTGATCATTGATGAATATTTGCGGTATAGACTTCTGTCCGCAGCGCTCAATCATCGCATCTTTTTCGAGTGGCATTAGATCTAGCAGGTACTCCTCATAGTCAACACCCTTGGCTTTAAGAAACTCCTTGGCATCGACGCAGTGTCTGCAAAAACTGGTACCGTATATTTCAACTTTGGCTGTCATAAGTTGGGTTATCCATCCTAAAAAATATCTTCAAATCTGTTAATCAAAAACGTCTGACTCGTGATTTATCATCCCGCATCTATAGTTCAATCCCGAAGTGATTTAAAACTGTCAGCATAAGCCAATATGCACCGACAGTAATTCCAATAGCTATGCTAATACTGACGTAAAAATTCAAACCTTGTTTTAAAAGAAGAGGTAATGCGATAAACAAGGCAAGAGAAGGTAACACAAGCCAAAAGACACTCGTTGATAGAGCACTTACCTTCTCAACATCTTTAGTGTCTACGTATAGCCACAACATCGCTAACACCGAAACCAGTGGTATAGAAGCCAATAGCGCGCCAGCAAAAGAACTTCGCTTAGCAATCTCGGAGATAGCGACAATCAGAACGGTTGTTATTACTATTTTAGTGATGTAATAGATCAATTAACACCTCCTTTTTTCATTCTATGAATGGCCTAGAATGTAGCCTAGATAAGCGATAGCGTCATCTGGGTTTCGAGAATTTGCCACCAGTGGTAGAGGACTTGATTATGTGCCTGTCATCATGCGTTAGATGGCGCAAGCTTATCTAACCTACGTATGTGAGTTACTGCGTTTATGTTGAACAGCAGTTTGTCCCTTCCTGTATTGGTGGGCAGGCAACAGTCCCATAAGAACAAAAAACACAGCAGTCTCCCTTTAACGGCTTAAGTAGCGTTTTACATTCTGTGCACTCGTAATACCATTGGCATGCATCCGTTGGCATAGTTTCCGTTTCTTTATGCTCACAGATTGGGCACGTAATAGTAGATTCTAAAAGTATCTCTTTAGCCATTAATTACTCCTTACTTTGGCATAGTAACGTACCAAAGTTCATTTAAGTAAGAATGTTAAATTTGCCTACCGAAAAAAAGTGGCTTTTCAAGGCTCACCAAGAGCCTGAAAAGTCCATCGTAGATTCCGAAAGGAATCGTCGATGTACAATGATCGAACTGGGATAGATGCTATTACAATTGCTAAAGCCACCCCTCTACTTTGAGGCAGTTTTTATCCACTTCGGCTATTCATCTTAGTCATGGATTTTTTTGACCGAGAATGTAGTCTAGGTAAGCGATAGCTTCATCTGGGTTTCGAGAATTTACTACCAATGGTAGAGGAGTTGATTATGTGCCTGTCATCATGCGTTAGATGGCACAAGCTTATCTAACCTAAATTTGCGGGTTACCACGTTGAGTTTTACATCAAGTGGAAACTTGTTATGTCTGATTGTTTTCGGGGGGTACATCAGAGATTGTAAAACTAGTTCTTCGTATATTTTTTGGTAGTTTTGATAATCGAATCGCTGGACCATCTGATGAAAACAAGATCGATAAATTTGTTATAAGTGCACCCAATAAAACATAACCTAATATTACATGAATAATTAAAATAATTTGTGAAATAGAATTATTTGCATTTGCATGCATATCACCAAAGCCTAATGTCGTCATTGTTACAACTGAGAAATAAATACTTCTGAGTAACTGACCATTTCCCAACCCTTCTATTAAGCTGGGGAACATAAAATATATCAAAGCAAAGAGTAAAGAGCTGCCAATAAAAACATTAATTATTCGAGTTGTTGACCTTCCATAATCAGAGCATATCCAAAATAAGCGAACTAAAAATGACTTTACTATATTGTGTGTCTCATACCATTCCATCCAATTGTGCCTTCTATTACAATATTCAACAGTCTGCTTTAACCCTGATGAATATTTAATCTGTCTATAGCTGGGGGTTCTAAAATCTGTTTCCTTAGAAATTTGGCACTGAAATAAGTATGTATTTGAGTCAAATTTTGCACCCATGAAATTTGTGCCACATATATTTGAACTGGTCGGTAGCCGCATAAACTCCGACCCTATAATTTTAACACCAGTTAGATCTGACTGCCTAAAGTTTGTCTCTTGAGAATCACAATCTAAAAGATACGCATTTTTCAAATTTGCTTTATTAATATTTGCTTTGTATAAACAAGTCATTGTTATTTCAGAATTACTAAAATCAGCTTCTTGTAACTTAGAATTTGTAAAGTTGCACCCTTGAATTTTGGTATCTTTAAAAATTGAATTAAAGAGATAAGCCTTGTCAAAAATACAACCATCAAGGACAGCGCCTTCAAAATTCACTTCAAATAAGTCAGATGACTCCCCATTAGGGGTTGAAAAATTAGCACCTTTGATTTTCTTCTTTGATAAATCTGCACCACGAAGCCTGATAATTTGTTTTGGTTGTGTAAAAGTACCTACGAACTCATTCCATTCAGTAAAATCAGCTATTTCGATACATTTTAGTAGCAGCTCATAATGCTCTTTGTTTAATTTTATATTACTCATAATGTCTACTTAAAGGATAATATTATTTTCTAAATAATTACTTGTTCTTGGCTATTTAACTATACCGTTGATGTTACAGTTTAGGTAGATAATTACTCTATTTATAGGGAACTGAATGCCTCTAGCTTTTATCCCTTGATAGAACTACGATGTTTGATCTTTTGAGGCGTAACCCCAAGTTAACTGGCACGCGTTAACTCGTTCGAGCGAGGAACGAGCATTGTGTAACTTTTTGTTAGGCTTTTTCATTCTAGTGCACCATAGATAAATGAAAATATCTCATGTTGCGAAACCCTTGGATGTCCCTCATGCTCCTCGCTATCCCCAATGTAACTTCTAAATTCATCGTAATAATGCTCTAGATTAATCACAAATGACGTTGGCGAACTTCCCGAAATTAGTTCTTTAATACGAAATTCATCAGACGGGTCGAGCAAATACTTATTGGTGATTGGGTGTCGTCTTGAATGTGCTCGCATAAAAGTTTCTTTTTTATAACTGTGAAGTTGTGCTGCACCACGAACAACCTTGCCGTGTTTTTGAAACGCCTTCTCGATTATCTCCGAATGGAGGCTGGCCAATTGAAAGCAACACCTGAGAAAATATGGCAATCGAATGTCAGGCCTATTGATTTCCTTGTGGCTGTATAGAAAATCATTGAACGGCATTTGGTATGAGTAGTATTCCCGTGCATATTTAAGCAGCTCAAAAAGTTCTTTGATTTTCCCATTGATAATATTCGGTTTTGCATTGGAAAAAGTTGAATAGAAAACATTGATTAGTTTTGAGTGAGTTATCTCAGATAATGATTCCAATTTTTCTTCAGGTAATAAGTACACGTTTGCCAGCAATGCATGAAAGAGCGAGTAGTAGGATAAAAAATAGAAAGCAGACCAAGAGTTGGATTTTTTTGCCAGTTGCGCCTCCATATAAAAGGAAGCTGATGTAAACACTTCCTTCAATGATTTGCTTGTTCTCACATCCCAATCAATAGTCGTTCTAGCTTTGCAGTGTTTGAAAACACCAGTGTACTTCTCTATCCATTTCGATTGGTAGCTAGATATTTCTTTCTCACTTCCCAATCTCCTGTTTAAGTGAGAAAAATTACTAACGAAGTATTGTGAATGGTCTTCAAATGACATGTGTATCTTTCTGCTTATTAGCCTGACGCCGCCATAAAGGCGAGCTTTCGAGTCCAGCACAACGTGTTTTTGTTGTGTGATCTTTAATTACCTTGTTAGCTTTTCTTATAAACTTTATCAAACTCTTTTAATATATTGGGATTAAAAAATTGTGTGCTACTTGATTGTGGGTTTGTTGGATTAAGTAAGCGATGAAGACAATACTTAGAGTCTTTAGATATTGTTTTTCTTAAAGCATGGTACTCAGCATTAACTTTAAAATCCTTATACCTTTTACGAAGACGAGTATTTAGTATCTCATAACTCCAAGGATATTTTTCCATCATATCATTTTCGCTCAATCTTACAGCAGGCGCAGATGGGTCGTTTGTAATATTTATAGGTAAGCCTGATTTAGAGTTACTTTTAACTTTTTGGAACTTCATATCAATTTTTAATGATAAATTATAATTACTAATATCTTTATCATCGTATTTTTGTTCTAGGAAGTTGATGTATTTCAGCAACTTTTTTTCATTTGAATTTAAAGTTTCAACAGTTGCTGAGTCGAAGTCGCGAAAAAAAGCAATTGGCATTAAATAGAAATTATAATTAGATAGTGAATCACCAAACCACTCACTTACTAAGTGTAAATAGTTTTGAAGAGAAGCGGTTCCTAATTCTTGAACTTTCAAAGAAAGTTGAAGGTCATCATTCATAAAATGTATGCTGTTATCTCTAATCTCAGTTAAGGCTTCTAAGTTGTCTTTTACTGCCTTTTCTATTTTTAAACCATATTCTTCATCAATAATTCTATATGCCTCATAGAGACTTATTGACATAGGGTTACCAGCCCTATTTAACTTCCTGTATAGCTTTTTAGACTTTCCTCCATTTTTTAATTCTTTTCTTTCCCAAACAAAGAGCGAGGTAAGCTTATTTCCAGACAAATTAAGTACCTTTGACTTTAGTAATAACTCCCATGCATTTATAGCTAAAACCGAAAAAGTCTCTTCTCTATATTTAAAATCAGGCTTGTTATAAATTTCGATGGCAGAAATCATTGCTGAAATGGACTTATCAAGCATTCCTTTAGAGCGTGATTTCATAAAGTCATTTCCTTTTATTTAAATTGATGATGTTTAAATTGTAGTTCCAAGCATTCGTAAGAATTAAATCAATCTTTAAAACTTGATGAACGTACTTTTGCGTCACAGACAACTAACGCCGCCATACCATAAAAGGCGAGATTGTGTGTTCAGCACAACGTTTTTTTGTTTTGCGATTCTTAATGGCCTTGTTAGATTATTATTTAAAATGGCATATCTAGATCTATAGCTTGTTTCTCTATAGCTTTACCTAAAAATGAAGTTGAATGTACTTTTCCATAAATAAAATTTAAAAATTCTGAAATTACATCTAAAAATTCAAAAGCAAGAGAGTGATCCTTAATAAAGAAATTATCATCTACTATTTCGATTGTTGGAAACATATTATTAAATTTAATCTGATCTTTATCAGCAATTGTAGAATTTTGATGAATTATATAGTTTCTAAGTTTTTGAAATTGAGTAATTCTATCCCAATTTTTATTTGCTTCTTCAAAGTTTATTGCCGTTGTCAGTTCCAGATAATATTTAGATTTTTTAATAATATTATTTCCAAATAAATCTTTATAGGAAAAATTTGCTCCAATATCGGATTGAATATTCGTACAAATATTGTAAAGAGCATTTTCAAAAAATGAATAAATTAAAACTAAAGATGAATGAAAAAAGTAGCTTGATACCTTACTGATTTCTTTTTCATATAGAGACTGCAATATTCGCTCATCTTCTGGTTCATCCTGCACATCAGAGTTCATCTTTTCTTTTAATTCAAGTTCCCTGCTCATTAAGGATTCGGTACTTGATGAAAGATATGTTTTTAAGTACTTAATTTCATAAGTATTCTTCTTTATTAAAGTTCTAAGTTCTATTTTTATTAGATTGTGGTCTTTTTTCTCAGTAAACATACATTGATATTATCAAATTTATTAAAACAATAAATATTTTAATAAATTTCATAAGAATAAATATTTGATATTGCTAACGCCTTGCTCAGCAGAACGAGCGAAGTACATTTCCCTATGAAGCAACTTGTAGGCTCTTTACAGATCTAATTTTTCCTTACCTAAAGAAATAAGTTCTTGATGTATTTGATAACATTCGGTTGATATTTCATTAAGGTGTTTAATATGATTTTCAATATCTTCAGGAAGAAAACCTTTTCCTCTATAAGCATCTGGTATACATGAGTACCGAGGACCACCATTTAAAGAATATGAAGTTCCGTATAATTCGTTTATAAACTGATTACATTTTCCCCATAAATCCTTTCTTTTTGATTCCAACTCTACATCTCGAAATTTTTTCTCAGCACTATTCCAGTTTTCCAAAAAAATATCAATTTCGTCAGTATCGTCTTGATGGTATGACGCACCAAAATTATGGCTTTTCAATAAACTAATGGAGTTAGAGTTAGATGGAAAATCAGCAAGGAAATTTTGAAATAAAATACGATCTGAATTTGAGATTATTTTATCAGTTCTCTTTTTTAGTCCTGCTCTTTTGTACCACTCGATAGCTAGTAAAATCAGAGTTAATATTACAACTATCGGTTCTATATTAGAGGTTGGGTTTAAGTACCAATAAACCCCAAACAAAATGGCGACTAATACGATAACAATCTCTATTATGTTAATAATTGTTTTAATGCTTCTTCCCTCAAGAAATATTTGGTTATTCTAAAAGGCTAGACTATATAGTTTTCGTGCTTTTTCATAAATTATATATTTGCCTAACGCCGCAATAAAAGTCGAGCTTGCGAGTCCAGCACAACGTGTTTTTGTTGTGCGCTTTTTAATTGCCTTGTTAGCTCTATTACAATTTAATCTTTCTTTTCAAGATTATTAGCAATACGTTTTAATTGTGATGATATATCTTTAAAACGTTTTTCATTGCTAGATAAAATATCTGTAGCAATTTTTTCTATAGTAAATTCATTCCTTTCTTTCTGCTCTAAAAATAAGCTTTCTTCATGTTTTGCGAACGAAACTAATTGATTATTTGATAAAGGTAATGTGGGTAGTTTTTTAGATGAACTATATTTCTGCATTGCTTTATGTAAGTTTTTAAACTGTTCCCCAAAACTATTATCATTATTTTTTGCTTGAAATTCGTCAATTCGAGGTTTTAACAGAGGCCAATAATGCTCTATTTGATAGCTATATGAGTTCCAGATTATAGACTTTGAAATGAGACCTTCTTTGAAGTACATACCTAAATCTTCAAAGAAATTAATTACTAAAATTACCTCTTCATTCATTTCTAATGACGAACTTGCATAACCACTTGCAACAATACTTCTACGCTTTAGCATTGCTGTACTATCCCACTTATCATCACACTTATGAAGTGTTTGAAGCATATTTGATTTACGTTGGCTTTTAAGTTGGTTATAAACCATTATCAATGTGATAGTGATGATAATAAATTGGCACATTGACCAAAACCAAGATGAATTTACTCCAAAAAATATTTTAAATGTTTCCGCATCGAATATATTCATAATTTATATCACCAATATTTATATTGTTGATAAATCCTAACATAAAGGAGTTTAATTTATCTATCTAGAAGTATCAGAATAGTTGTTGTTTAGATAGGTAATAGAATTCTAGAAGTTTCTGTTTTTGCGTCGCAGACAGCTAACAGCCTATTAAGAATAGATTAAGTCTCTATTAATAATATTATAAGGAATCCTTCTATTTTATATGACAATCTCTAGCAGCTCCCCTAAGTTACTAAAAATTAATATAAAAATAAGTTCATCCAAAATTAGCTATTGAAAATAAAGGACTTGTCCCTGCTTATTGTATGATTACTGTTAATTTAAACTATTCATCAAATAAAAAATGTTTTTTATGACAGATTTGATAGCTTTTGCGATTTGTTTTTATACAAATAAAAAAGTGCCTATAAGTAGGGGGGTGACTTTCAAAACATTACTTAAGTTTTAAACCAATCAACCGCTCAGCCTTATATCGACTTACCTGCATACCACTCTGCGCTTTCAATAAAAGCAGTTGGTATTTAGTAATCGCTATCTGAGCCTTTATCACTTTTACATTATCGCTTTCACCAGTTTCGAATGCGTTTCTGGCAATATCCAATGAGGATTTCGCTTTTGGGATGACTTTATTTCGGTACAACGTATAAGTTGATTGTTGTGATTGGTAGTTCGATAAAGTCTGTTGTAGTGCATCGCTGGTAGTGTTTTTTAAGGCGGCTATTTTCGATGCTAGGGCTTTGGCTTTTTGGCGGGTTTCTTCCAGATAAGCATCATTTTTTGCGAAAAAGTTATTCGTTTTAATCTTTGGTTTGGTGTTGAATTTACCGTTTTGAGTGCGACTGAATCCTGCATCTAAATCTGGGTAGAGTTGTCTTTCTGAGAGTTGAATAACGCGCTGCATTTTAGCCAGTTCTGATTGTAATAAGGCTATTTCTACGCGATGTTTATGTGCTTGTTGCGTTATACCTTCCCTGTTAGAAGAAAGACCTGCATTACCAAGCTTATCCAAACCACCAAAACGAGTCGTCGCGGGGATATTCAGTAGTGCGTTTAATCGTGCTTGTTGAGCATCGCGTTTGTCTTTTGCGACTCTGCGTTTATTCTGGCTGGCGGCGATTTCAATATCCGCTTGTAAAATATCATCTAATCCGCCGGTATTGGTGGCGTAGTTATTTTGCAATTCTTCTTTGAGTGTTTTGTATTGGCTGGTTAGCCTGGATTGCAACGCCATTTCCCGTTGTGCGGTTTGCATTTCTGTATAGGCAATCCGTGCGTTGGTAATGGTATCTTGTGTCGTTTGCTTGAGCTTTAAGCGCGAGTATTTTACCGACTCATCAATGATGGATGACTTAATCGCATTCAAACCCGGGGATGGATAGGCTGCACTTTTGTTCTTCGACACACTCGTCTTGGCACTACCCGTTAACGCTAGTTCATTGGTGAACGCGTCATACTGCGCCAGCATGTCGGATAAGTATTCAACCTGATTGTATTTAGACAAGCTTGCCTGAGCTTGTTGCTGCGCGCTTTTGATATCCAGATTACGTTTTAACGCCAAGTTTAAAACGGTATTGAGCGATGCTTTTTTAGCTAGCGTATCCACTGGGGTATTGTCGGCAGTGGGTTTGAATAGGCCATTGTTTGCAATCACACCATTTAAGTTTGCCTTAGCTTTTCTTGCGCCATTTGATTGGCGTTTTGCCAAGGCTAGCTTCGGCATTTGGGCTACGTTACTTGCAGTTGTAACTGGTGTTTTAGTTTGTAAATTGGCGCGCACGTATTCTGAGTATTTATGCTGATCAAAGTCTTTCTGTAATGTGTTGACCCCTACTCCCTGACTACAAGCGGTTAGCAATAATACAGAACACATTGTTAGACTTGTTAGCGCTGTTTTTGGTAATGGTCTAGTTACGTTTTTAAGTAAGAGTCTCATAGCTTTTTACCTGTCAGCTTTTCTAACTGGATTAGGCTTTGCCAGTAATCTGCCAGCGCACGTTGATAGGCTAATTGAAAGTTTAAGCCGGTTGATTGTGTTTCCAGATATTGTCCAATCGAACCCTTGTTTTCACGATACTGTGATTGTGCCATCTGCATCGCCCGATTCGCTTGAGGTATCAAACTCTTCTGATACAGCACGGTTTGTCGATACGCATTATTCAATTTGAAATGGAGCTTTTTCACGCTGTTTCTTAATGCGTTTTGCATGGATTTCTTATCTTCTATTTTCTGTAGATGCTGGAGTCTCGCCTGCTCTTTTATCGCCCTGTTTTTTGACCGATTAAGGGGAATATTCATACCTATATTGACCGCAAAACCATCTCGTCCGTTTCTATCCAAGTCATCGACATTGCGTTCTCCAATCTGGGTATAAAGCGCGCCTAGCGTAAAATCTGGCTTACTTGCATAACCCGCGAGCTGTTGCTGTAATTTACTTTTCTGGATTGCGATATCACTCAATGTAATTTCTTCATTCGATTCGGCCCATTGATAAAGGCGTGTAATCGGATGAGGAAATTTAGGTGGCATACGCGTATGGCGTGTTACTTCAAAGGCAAATTCTGGATTGCGATTTAGCAGTGTATTGATGCGTGTCTTTTCGGTAGATGCTAACTCTTGTAGCAGTTGCACATCATAAGCGACCTGAGCTGTTTGACTTTGCGCCTTAGCCACATCGTTTAAGGTACTGGCATTTGCGGCGTAGTCGGTACTTGCAAGGTTAGTGACTTTATCCAGCAGTTGCTTATTTTGTTGGCTGAGTTGAATCGCATTTTCGAGATAGACCAATTCATAATAGGATTGCTTTAGATCTACAATTAGGTCGCGACTCGCTCTATCAAACGAGACTTTTGCTGATTCGATATCCTTTTGTATTAGCTTGCCTTTTAAGGCTAGTTTTCCGCGATAAGGGATTTTCTGATTTAACGCCAGCACTCTGTCTTGAGGACCTAAGCGCGTTTCCACAGGGTTAATCGCTTCGGTATAAACCAGCTTAGGATCATCCAGAGAAGTCGCTTGTTTATATTGATGAATCAGACTTTGCCAGGCGAGTCGTTTGGATTTCAGCTGAGGGTTGTTATCCACCGCGATTTTTATCAATTGATTCAGAGGAGTTGGTGCTGGTGTAGCTGCTGCGAACGCTTGTGATGGAATTAGATTCCCTGTCGCGATAATCAGACCAATGAACACTATGCTTTGAAGGCTTTGAAGTTTTAAGAGTTTCATGAGTTGTTCTCCATAGCGAGTTTTGATTCTGGGTTTTGTTGTTCTGGCTTTTTGAGAGCGAGTTTTTTTAGCTCATGTGTTTTCCACAGCAAATAGATTGCAGGAATCACCAATAAAGATAAAAACGGTGCAGTAATCATGCCGCCAATCATTGGGGCTGCGATACGTTGCATTACATCCGACCCTGTTCCACTACCCAGCATAATCGGGATTAAGCCCGCGATAATGATTGCCACTGTCATCGCTTTGGGGCGAACTCGCATTACTGCGCCTTCCATAATGCAGGCTTTTAAGTCATCGACGGTATGGTAGTTACCCTGTCGTTTTCTTTTTTCTATCGCGTTGTCTAAATAGATCAACATAATCACCCCGAATTCAGCTGCCACACCCGCCAAGGCGATAAAACCTACGGCAACTGCAACCGAGAAGTTGTATTGCAATATATACAAATACCAGATGCCACCTGCCAAGGCGAAAGGTAGTGATAACATAATAATTAACGCCGCCGTCATGCTGCGGAAGGTGATGTAGAGCAACAATAGAATAATCAGTAACATCATGGGAATCACGACACTGAGCTTTTCTTGCACTCGCAATAGATATTCGTATTGACCTGTCCAGGTGACGGAATAACCCGGGGGAAGTTCTAGTTTATCCCTTAATATTTTCTGTGCATTTTTGACATAGCCGCCCAAATCGACATCTTTGATATCGACGAAAGTCCAGCCATTCAAACGGGCATTCTCAGTCTTAATCAT
>Ga0209633_10005136_pt1 | contig 11573 bp, 11 predicted proteins | sample Cruoilmetagenom1_FD_187290 | JGI IMG/M metagenome (GOLD analysis project Ga0209633, IMG submission 187290) | Oil polluted marine microbial communities from Coal Oil Point, Santa Barbara, California, USA - Sample 1 (SPAdes) (version 2) | ecosystem: Environmental > Aquatic > Marine > Oil seeps ... | reverse complement strand
CTCATCTCTATCCAATGCACGCCTTAAATCAGATTCCAGTTTAAGCTGAGATAACATTTGAGTATGCATATGCTTATCAAAAAATTCATATCTGGAACGTCCTAACGTTTTAGCTCTATGCATGGCTATATCTGCATCCCGTAACACATCTTCAGCACGTTCATAATTCTTTTCAGAAGAAGTAATCCCAGCACTAATAGTGGTGAATATCTCATGACCATTTAAAATAAAAGGTGTCAATAGCTCGTCTTTGATTCTCATCATTACTCTAACAACACTACTCATATCAACAGCCGCATCTATCAATAGTACAAATTCATCTCCACCAAAATGAGTAACCGTGTCTCCTTCCCGCAAACATGTTTGAATCTTTTTAGCAAACTCTTTCAACAGCACATCTCCACATTTATGCCCTAATCCTTCATTGATAATCTTGAACCGATCAATATCCAGAAAAATAACAGCAAAAAAATTATCAGCTTTTCGCTTGGTACGACTTATGGATTGATTTAATCTATCCATAAAAATGGAACGATTAGGCAGCCCTGTTAAAGCATCATAAAAAGCATCATGTAACAGCTGATCTTCTGCTATTTTTTTATAATGCTTTGTTTCTGAATACTTTAGCTCTCTTTTTATGATAGGCACTAAACGAATAAGATCATCTTGTAAAATATAATCATAAGCACCTGCTTTAATCGCTTCTGCAGCAATATTTTCAGCAGCATTTCTTGAAACAATAATAAAAGGAACAGCGCCTTCCATGCTTTTTATTAAATTAATAGCATTCTTATTTTCAAAAGTAGAAAGATGATAATCAGAAATAATTAAATCCCATTGCTTCTCTAATAAAGCTGTCTTCAACTCCAAATCATTCTTAATAGCTTTAATTTCCAATTTATCATAATTATCCTGTAACCCTTCTAAAAGAGAAACTAAATCATTTGTAGTATCTTCAATATATAAAAGACAAAGAGGCTTAGAATGTTTATAGTGAGCGTTCTTATTTATAATATCCATATATTCTACTTATTTATCCATTAATCACTAAATTTGAAATATTAATATATTTACATATGATAACATACAATACCTGAAAAAGCCATTTTTTATTAAAAATTTTAATAAAAAAATCTTAACATGACGAAATAAATTGATAATTATCGTTCCACTCGCTTGTTAATAATACTTATCTGCATACTCAACCCAACCACCAGCTTTAACTAATGCACTATCATATTCTGATATGGATAAATCAATAGTTTCTTTTTCTCCATCAGCTTCTATCTCTATAATTTGATCTGTAACATTCACAGCTAAAAAAGTATCTTTGTTTGAATATCTAGAAAACAAATGCTCTATTTTTTCTTCGCTAAGCTCTATTGCACACATGCCACAATTAAATATATTCTGCCTGAAAATTCTGGCAAAACTTGACGCAATAATCACGTTAATATTATTCACTTCTAAAGCCCAGGGAGCATGTTCTCTTGATGAACCACAACCAAAATTAGCTCTTGTTATAATAACACCTTTTTCATTAATATCTTGATTCGGGTTAAATGTATCCAATGTTAAATCTTCTAAAAGATATGATTTTAATGCTATCTTTGTGATTTCAGTCAAATATCTGGCAGGAATAATTTCATCTGTATTTATATCAGATCTATCTAAAAATAAGACCTTCCCCTTGAATTCTTTCATTCTCTTTCTCCTTTCACTCTACTCGTATATATAGATGAATTGGTTATCTCTCCTGTTATAGCAGATGCAGCGGCGGTGGCAGGACTCATCAAATGTACCATTCCTCCTTTTCCCATACGTCCATTAAAATTCCTATTAGTTGTAGAGGCAGCTACTTCACCAGAAGCTAATACACCATTACTCATGCCAAGACAAGCACCACAAGTAGGATTAGTTACACAAAAACCCGCATCCATAAAAATTTTGATTATTCCTTCATCTAATGCTTGTGCATAAATATCTGGAGTTGCTGGAGATACAATACCTCTTATTAAATGATGAATCTTATTGCCTCTAAGAATCTCAGCTGCAATTCTAAGATCTTCAATCCGACCATTAGTACAAGATCCTATATATACCTGATCAATTTTAGTGCCTTGCATTGCAGTCACTGATTTTACTTGATCAGGCTTATATCCAAATGTCACATATGGTTCTAATAAGCTGACATCATATTCTAAAACCTCTTCATATTCAGCATCTGAATCAGATATAAGATTCTGAAACTTTAATAAAGCTTCCTCTTTACTTGAATATTCATCCTTAATAAAAGGCCAAAGATAATCGACAGTTTTTTGATCTGGATAACATATTCCACTAGTGCCTCCCGCTTCAATTGCCATATTACAAAGCGTCATCCTGGATTCCATACTCATTGCTTCTACAAGAGGTCCTGTAAATTCCATTACCATATTAGTAGCTCCATTAACAGAAATCTCTCGAATAATGTATAGGATCACATCTTTAGCGTATACTCCTTCAGGAAGTTCTCCCTTTAAAACAAATTTTTTAGTCTTAGGAGTTTTAAAAGCGCACACACCTTTTAAAATACCCACTTCCAGATCTGTAGTTCCTACTCCTGCAGCAAATGCACCAAAAGCACCATGCGTACAAGTATGAGAATCTCCCATAATGATAGTATACCCAGGTCTTACAAATCCTTTTTCAGGAAAAAGAGCATGACAAACACCATTTTTACCTATATCAAAAAAGTCTTTAATATTATGTCTTCTCGCCCAGTCTCTTAATATTTTTCCCTGCTCAGCCGTTTTAGAATCTTTTGCAGGAGTAACATGATCAATGACTGCTTTTATTTTATCAGGATTAAATACTCTATCTTTCCCTCTTGCAATAAGATCAGTGATTGCTATTGGAGTTGTGATTTCATGGCAAAATACTGCATCTAGTTTTAATACATGAGTACCATCAAATGGCATATCCTTTTTTTTATTATCAAAAATTTTTTCTGCTATTGTTTTTCCCATTATTTACTCCTTTCTCTAGTGTCGCTTATTTAATTTTGTAAATAGTATGAAAACGACACTATTTACAACATCACATAAAGTGTTCATCATGATTCAAGCACAAGGTCTAATTTTATTACAATGTATAAATAAAAATATTAAATACCTTTATTATCAAAGATTGCTTATCATTTTAGCAAAATCAGTGTGCTATATTCGAGATTACAAAACAATGAAAATTATAATAATAATTACCCTGAAGATTTATTCTATATTTTTACCTAATTTAACTTTATTCCTTCCCTCTTCCTTGGATTGATAAAGTGCCTCATCCGCAATTTTTATCAACTGTTGATCTATAATACTCAAAGAATCAGAAAAGTTTTTAATTCCAGAAATACCAAAACTTGCAGTAATATTAATAGAAAGCTTATCTATTTTAATTATTTTTGTACTGATATCTTGTCGCATTCGGTCTGCTACAATATATGCATTTTCTGGAATTGTTTCTGGAAGAACAATAATAAACTCTTCTCCACCAAACCTGGCAATCCAATCAACATGTTCACGAATATGATTTTGTAATAACAACGAAAATTCTTTTAGAACTACATCTCCAACATTATGCCCATATGTATCATTAATATTTTTAAAAAAATCAATATCGCAAAATATTATTGATAAAGAGAGTTTATACCTCCTTGATCTTTTAATCTCCTTAGGTAAAAATTCTGTTAAATATCCACGATTATAGACTTGAGTTAAAGTGTCTGTAATAGATAAAAGTTTGATTTGATCATTAGCACTCTTTAGAGACTGTTCCAGTTGTAAAATTCTAAGACCTGCGTGTAATCTTGCAAGTAACTCTGCTTTATGAACAGGTTTTATTAAATAATCATCAGCTCCAGATTCTAATCCAACCACAATATCTTCTTGTGTATTTTTTGCTGTTAATAAAACAATAAACACATAACCATCAAATTCTCTCTCTCTAATAATTTTACATAACTCCAGTCCATTCATTTCTGGCATCATCCAATCCGTAATCACTATTGGAAAAAAAGTTTCATTAAATAATTTTATAGCCTGAGTACCATTTTCTACAGCAGTGACAGAAAATCCCGATTTCAGTAAAACTTTTTTAAGAAATAAGCGAGAAACAGCTTCATCTTCAACTAATAATACTGGAAACTTATTTGCAAGTTCTTTCATGATATTTTCATAACAAAGATAACACTTATGGGTTAAGTTAAATAAACAGCTTATCCACCTCTTTAATAAATTCATCAGGAGGAGTAATTTCTCCTTCTAAAATATAACAAGGAATATCAAACTCAATATCCTGCATTCTCATCGCGTCTTTTTCAGTAGTCACAATCACTTCCAACTTATGTATACTTATAAAATTATTAATCTCCTTAATATCATCTTGCTTCAATTGAAAATGATCTGGAAATGATCTGGAAATACCATAAATATCTAAAGCTTCTAAAGAGTTTTTAAATGATTCCGGATTACCAATTGCAGATAAAATCAATACTTTTTGCCCTTTTAGTTCCGATAATTCAATTATTGTCAAAGAACTTCTTAAATCATATGCTCCAATAATTCGATAATCACAAGCATAAACCACTTGTGACTCATCTTCTAATTCCGCCATCACTTTGGAGCGAGCTCTTTTTCTGGGATATCCTTTGCAAAATACAAAATGAGTACCTCTATTTAATGCATTGGGAAATTCTCTTAAATTCCCTCTTGGTAATAGATACCCGTTTCCTAGCGGCCTTAGAGGATCTAAACATACTATATCCATACATTTAGGTAATTGTACCTGCTGAAAACCATCATCTAAAAGAATAATTGAACACTTGCATTCATCATTAAGCCTTTGAATTGCTTTTATTCTATCTGCACAAACCATTATTGAAGCATGAGGTGCTAATTCATTTAAAAGTAAAGCTTCATCTCCAAAATATTTTACTCGATTCTCTTCATTTAAATAATCTTTCTCCAGCAGGAGAGGTTCCTGACTTGTCTTAGCTCTTGCATAGCCTCTCAATACAATCCCTACTTTTTCTCCTTTTGAAGCCAAATAAGCAGCTAGCCACCCTGCTAAAGGAGTTTTTCCCGTCCCTCCAAAAGTAATATTCCCTAAAGAGATAAGTTTAGATGTGAAATGTTTAATATCTAATTGCTTAATATGTTTAATTCTCGATTCTACTATCTTACCATAAATAATAGAGAGAATGGTTAAACAATATAAAAATAATCCAATTAGAGAAAAATCATTCTTTCTACAAAGAATAGAATTATATAATTTATTCAGTTGTACTCGCATGTTTCACCAAAAATATTTATGAAATTTGTCAGTATATCAAGAATCAATAAATCCTGAAGTTTTAAAACAATTTACAATATTTTGTACATCATTTACAATTTCCTGTCTATCTACATCATACATCGATACAAACTTTTTTATAATAGTTGCTTGATCATCTCCAGCAAGAAGCCTTTTCCAAATTATAATACCACTTTCATTAAGCCAGGCTGTTAATAAACTACTCGGATCAAATAATATTGCCTCTCCATCTTCTTCCTGTAAAATCATACCGGGTTTTATTTTCATCTATGTAAAATATCATCTATATATGTTTTAATTTTATTATATAATTCTCCATTCAAGGAGTAATCTACATCTGCAATAAAAGATACTCTCTGATCTGCTTTAAGTCCTTCAGCTGTAGACATTTTATTTTTTTTATAAACTCCTATACCATAACCTTTATAATGCTTTAAAAGAGCAAAACAGGGAATATCAGAATATCCATCACCAATATAAATCATATTTTTAAAAGGAATTGCAATATATTCCCGTGGAGTTTTTAAATTAACCTTAAAAGGATTATAATAACAGTCATATGAGGGAACTCCTTTAGATATAGCAAATAAGAATCTTGTTTTATCTGTAAAACTTACTACTCTTTTTGCATATTTAATTCTAGAAGATGAATGACAATAATGAAAATCTGAAGCAAAAACAGCTTCAAACTGTGAAGCAATTGAACTATTGCCAACAATATCTTTTAAACCACTGGAAATAAGATAAAATTTCAGTTCCACTTTTTTTTCATTTACCTCAATATCTTTCTTTAATTTACTGAAAAACCTTTTAACTCCTGGGAAAAATTTTATCGTTTTAGCATAAGCTAAGAATGAATCTTTAGTAAAAAATTGTTTATACTTTTTTGTCCCCGCTTTTTTGACCATTAAGGTCATATATGCTAATACAGGATCAAAACCTTCTTTAATCAAAGCATCTGATTTATGCCAAAACTCTTGACTGTCAATCCCACACCATTTTAAAAATCCAGAAGTAGAATCAGAACATAATGTATCATCAAAATCAAAAACTACTGCAATTTTTTTTACTTCCTGCATAACATCAATATCTTCCTTCATTTATCTTACAATCATTTTCAACAGTTCAACTTCTCTGTATACCCACCATTCTCTATGATTGAACCAAAATCATCCAGGTACAAGGCGTGTGAAAATTGAGTAACCGGAGCGTACTACTGTACGTGAGGATTACGCAATTTTTACAACAACACAGTAGATGGATAGTTTTCGTTCAACCATATTATAGGGCTCTTACCCTTACCCCAGCCTCTTTCAAAAGAGATAATTCCAGCTTATTCATAGAATACTCAGCTCCGTAAATGACTTCACTAATTCCAGAATTAATAATCATTTTTGTACACATTATACAGGGAGAAAATGTTGTATAAATAGTTGCTCCTTTAATAGCTACCCCATGATAAGCAGCTTGAGTAATAGAATTTTCTTCAGCATGAGAACAGATACATTCACCAAGATCTTTCCCAGATTCTCCAAAACTATTACATCTTGCGCATCCGCCTTCATAACAATTTCTAATTCCTCTTGGTGTTCCATTGTAACCTGTAGAAATAATGCGATTCTCTTTAACTATTACAGCTGCCACATGTCTCTTTACACAATTAGAACGCATTGCAACTACTTTTGCAATATTCATAAAATACTCATCCCAACTTGGTCTGTGCATTTTTGAAGCCCTATCTTTTAATAAAGCTACTGTTTGAGTTTCTAGCTGAACCAAATCACCTGAATTATCAAAATTATAATCAGCTAGTCTTGCCGTTTGCAATAATTGCTGAGCATTAGAATCCTTGCTTTCAAGTTCTTTTTCCTCTACTGCCTGAAATTCTTCAAAAGTAGTTTCTGCTCCCTCTCTAGCTCGTGATTTACATCTTTCAAATCTAATATCCTGAGGGGCTTCTACATTGATCAGATGAAATTCAGGCAACTGTTTAAGCCTTTCTGCTTCAAAAGGATTCCTGATAGAATCAACACAATAATTTTTATCAATATCCAATTTATTTGCTATCATATCTGCTAAAACAGATGGGCCATGCTCTAATCGAAGTCTATTCCCTATTTCTATCAAAGTGTCTCTTTTAATCTCTTTTTCCTCTTTCGTTAACTCTTCTCTTAAGATATCAGAAAGAGAATAATATTGAAATCCTCTTTTTATAAGCATTTCAGCAACAGAACCTTTGCCTGCGCCATTTGTTCCTGTTAGGCCGATAATCATTGTGTAATTCCTTTTTTATTTTAGTAGTTTTATTTCAGTACTAATCTAATGTAACACCCGCTATTTTAGAATTATTTCTAATTAACATTAAAACAGCAGAATGAGAAACAACATAATATTTTTTTCTTTTATATTGAATTTCGAAACCATGATCTTTTAAAAAAATACAATGATCCCCTTCTTTTGCTTGCAAAGGAAAATATTTATCTTTTGATGAAGTTTCTGACCAGGGATCCTGATTAATAAAAGACGGATCAACAACAGGATATCCCGGCCCAATTTTGACGATGATACCATACTGAACTTTTTCTTTTTCCCTTACACCTTGAGGTAAAAATAAACCTCCATCTGTTTTGTGATTAGTATTATCTGGTTCAATCAGAACCTTATCACCAACTAGCATTAATTCTTCATTCATTTTTATCTCTTCTATTTTTATTTATTAAACATCGAATAAAAAGCAAAAGTGCCACATTCGTATTATTATATTTCCCCTGAATATAACTTAAATATTATATAAAAGAAAACTATTTTCAAGAGGATAAGATAAAAAAGAAAATATTGAGAGCTACACACGAACATTACATGAATTGTTGGCTACAAACATTGTATTAAAGCTACTGATACTAAGCCGAAACTTTAATTGTATCAACTGCATATGAAAGATTAGCACTTTGTTCTAATATGGATTTTTTAAGAAAATCTAATATTACTTGAGCTATAAGAGATTGTTGTGTAGTGGTTTGAGATAAATATCCGCTATATGAATTCCGTTTATTATGCATATTTATAGTGTTGAAATAATGTTTCTCTAAATCAGATATGATTGTTAACAAGTGCTTATCCCAAAATTCCTGCGATACACTACTAAATTCATCTCTTAAATTCTGCAGTAATTGATTCATTCTGGCAGATAAATCTTTATATTCAAGGGTAACTGAATCTGGTCTAGCGGGAATAGAATTAGAATTTTTCACACTTCCAACAGGAACATAACTGATACTGTCAGTATTCACTGGTGCTGGCTTCAATACAGGAGGAACTACAATACTCCCTCCGGGAGCTGCGACACGTGTAGAATTTCCAGAAATAGTAACTATTAATGGTATGGAAGAAGTTGTTTTTTTGCTTTTAGACAACTTTACTGGCGTATCTATTTTATTATTCTGAATAAAAGATAAATCGCTGATAATCTTCTCCATCTGTACAACTAAAAAAAATTTTAACTGATTTTTATCAACCCAAGAAGAAGGTGCAAGATATCTCTCAGCATAGTTCGACAAACAAAAAAATATTAAATATAACAATATTATTATTTTTACCTTCATAAATTAAGCATACCTTGATATAATAATAAAGTCAACTAACCCAACAGGAAACCTGAATGAAAAAAGCCTTCACATTAATAGAGGTACTGGTCATTATAGCTATCTTAATGATTTTAATAGCTATGACTTTTGGTGGCATTAAAACAATTCAAACAAAAGCTAAAACTATTCATACGCGTAATACTATGGCAACTCTCCATCAGGCTTTAACTATATATGAACATCATACCGGAGAGTTCCCTATTATCAATTCAATTACTGAACAATACAAACTATATCGAGCTCTAACCCAAACATTAGAGATTAAGGATTTTAAAGGGAATCTTGTAGCAGAAATCAATACGCCTGCTTTGAATATTAGTAGTCTTATAGCAGATGGAATTATAAAACAAGATACTGACGAGCCAACACACTATTTTTTTCTGGATGGTTGGGGAACACCTATTCTTTATATGTTTGGTGAAATAGCAAACACTTCTGGATATAGTTACAATGCTCAACGAGTGTACGAGGATGGCATTGATTATAATGTAAACTGGTCTGATAGCTTTGATCTGGTTTCATTTGGCAAAGATACTCTTTCAGACACTGCTCAAACTCAGAAAAATGACATAACAAATTTTTAACCTGATGCAACGTTCGGGATCAAGCTTAATTATTTTCCTCTAAAATTTGTTGATCTAAAACTTCTTGCTGTAATAAACTGACTCTTTTTACAACAACATATTCAATTAACATATTTTTTTCTTTATCATTCAGATCTAAAAATTTGAACCCTAAGATAGTTTGTTTATTCTCATCTTTACCAATAGTTTTCATATGTACTACTCTACATTGAATGGAAAATGGATGATTGATTTGTTCTAAAGCAAATTTTAACTGTACTAAATTGTTTTTCCGTAATGCATTCATAGCATTAGCTTTTAAAGAGGGATTAACAGAAAGTAATACTCCTACTGCAGAAATATTTAAAACTTTTCCATGAAATATTTTAGACAACAAAAAGAATCTTTTAAAATCAGAAATAGAAAAACTTGCATTGATATCTACATATACTCTAGGAAAGAATCTCTGATTCTTTAATAAATCTGAAGAAGGTGAAGGTGCTTTTAAAAATTTATCTATCTCTCTATACAATTCTTGTGTTTTTGTAATAAATTCGATCCCTATGTAAGTAAAAGGATTATGAACATGATGACGCCTTCTTATCCACTTTACTTTTCCAGTAACACCGATGGATTTTAAAGATGGAGGCAGGAAAAATTCCACATACACATTACTTTTACCTGACAATAAAACATCTAAAAGATCATCTGGTAATTCTGGAATAAATATTAATCCCATACCACCAAAGCTAATATTAGCAATAATTGGTTTTAATGTCATACGTGGAGCAACATTAGCTAACTCAGAATGTAAAATACCAAGTTTAGCATTATGTTGCATATGCAATCTTTGATTAGTTCTGTTATTCATACTCATGATACTTCCAAACTATAAAATTTATTCATTAAATGCGATATTATAAGGAATTAATTCTCCTCTTAATGTCCCTATTTTTATAGTATTACATTTATAATATTTATATTTATTACATATATTTTTTGTAATTTCAAGAGCAACCTCTTTATCAGTGTCAGAAATAAAAGATTTTCTAGTTCGATAGATAAATTTTAATTCATATGTATTATTATTAAATGCATCATTTACAGCAAGTAACGTAGGTAAAGCGCTGGTTTTTGAAGATGTCTTTAATTTTTTAGAATCCACTATAATTTTTTCATGAGTCCTTGAAGCTATTTGACTTATTAAAAATTCCGGTAAAATTAATGGCTTTGCTATAAAATCATTGAATGGCCATGTAGAAGGATGCCCAAATTTCAAGATAATTTCATTAAATCTTTTATTATTCCCCATATCATCTGTAATAATAAAGAAAGTATTCATGGACACATTATAAAAATTATTTGAACTTAAAGCAAAAAGGAACTCCTGACTTTCACCAGAAGCATTACTGAAAATAAATGTTTCAAAACCATGTTTACACTCATACGTCTCTTTTATTTTACAATAAAAAAGGTAATTATATTCATCAATAGCTTTCATTCTAATTTCTATAATTTCATTTTCAATATTTTTTTTCATGGCAAATTCTGAAAGCCACTTAATAAAATCAGACGAGATATCAGCCCTTTTAACATTAGATATAAAATGGTGAGCAACAATCTTTTCAGGTGTTAATATACCTTGATCATTAAAAAACTGTCGAATTTTCCTCTTACCCAGATACGGAATATTGGTTATATTTTTATGCACCATTCTTTTTTTATAGTCACCCAAAGATATTCCCTGCAATCTAAAAATCTTTAAATCATGTACATATCTTAAAAGTGAAAGTTCCAGACCCGTATCTTCTCCTCTAAAATTAACCTGATAAAACTGTATATCTGAATTTGTGCTGAGAAGCACCCGACTTAAAACTAAAGAAGCATTTTGATGATAATCCCCTACTAACGGGGATAACTGCTGAGTTGATGAATATAGTTTAGGAATCGTAATACAAATGGCTAAGGTTGTTGAATCTTTTTTGACCATTGCATCAATATCAAATTCTTCTTTTAAAAT
>Ga0209633_10005135_pt1 | contig 11577 bp, 7 predicted proteins | sample Cruoilmetagenom1_FD_187290 | JGI IMG/M metagenome (GOLD analysis project Ga0209633, IMG submission 187290) | Oil polluted marine microbial communities from Coal Oil Point, Santa Barbara, California, USA - Sample 1 (SPAdes) (version 2) | ecosystem: Environmental > Aquatic > Marine > Oil seeps ... | reverse complement strand
AAAAAGCAATCCAAAAATGGATTGTTTTTATTATAATAAGAATAATACAGATAAATAATTTTTTTTAAATATTTTACATTATTTTTGTATGACAATTAAAATAATATAAAAACAAAAAACAAATAAGAAATGAGTTTTAAACGGCTCTAAAGAATAAAATAGCGTTATTAATTACGGTATTTAGTTGTTTCATTGTGGCTCTACACACTTCAAAAACAGTTTCAATTAAATAACAATCAGATAGAAATACATTTTAAACTAGAGCATATTCACAATAAATAAAGTAAAAACACTATACTTATAAAAAAACAGGAATATATAACTACTTTTAATTACTTTATTTCTTCTAGTAATTTTTTTAAATTATCCTCGGTAAAATTATATTTTGTGTTACAAAAGTGACATACAGTTTCTATATTTCTATCTTCTAATATTAATTCTTTTAGTTGTTCTTTTCCAAGAGAAATTAATCCTTTTTCAAATTTTTCTCTTGAACAGGTACAGAAATAATTTAGATCTAGTGTTTGTAGATGTTGATAACTATTTCCTGAAATTTCATTCATAATATCTTCTGGATTATATCCGTCTTTTATCATTTCACTTACAGGTTTTAGTTTGCTTATTATTGTTTCTATTTTATCTAGAGTTTCTTTTTTACACCCTGGCATAACCTGTAATATAAAACCACCACTACTTAAAATTTTATTGTCATCATTTACCAATACTCCAAGTCCAACTGCGCTTGGTATTTGCTCACTTGCTGTAAAATAATATGCGAAATCTTCAGCAATTTCACCTGTTTGAATTTCAGACGAGCTTGTAAACATATCTCTTATTTTTAGATCTTTTGTGACATGAATGAATCCCTTTCCAACAGATTGACCAACATTAAGTTTTCCACTATTATATTGTAAAAATACATGAGGATTATCAACATATCCTCTTACTTCACCTTTGTTATTAGTAGTTGAAACCATACTTCCTATTGGACCGTCTCCTTCAACTCTAATTGTAAGTTCTTGATTCTCTGCATACATAGCTCCCATTATTACAGAAACAGTTAAGAGTCTACCTAATGCTGCCGCACTAGTTGGCCATAGATCATGTATTTCTTGTGAATGTGCTACTAAATTAGTAGTCACAGCCGTATAAATTCTTACTGTACCATCAAATGCATATGCTTTTATTAAATAGTCTTTCATATTTATCACCTAAAATATTATACCACTAACAGTGATAAAATAAAATCAAACACGTTGCTTTTATTTAAATGTTTATGTAGAATAAGAAGTGAAAATTAAAGGGTGTGACATAATGTTTTATATTGGAGATATTAAAATTAAGAATAAAGTCGTTATTGCTCCTATGGCAGGAGTTTCAAATATTGCTTTTCGTACAATCATGAAAGATTTCGGTGCGGGGCTAATCTACGCAGAAATGGTTAGCGATAAAGCATTATCTTATCGCAATGAAAAGACATTGAAAATGATCGATGTTGTTGAAGAGGAAAGACCTTTAACGTTACAAGTGTTTGGAGGTAGTAAGGAAAGTATTGTAGAAGGCGCAATTATAATCGACAAAGAATCAGATTGTGATATTATCGATATAAATATGGGATGTCCTGTAAATAAAGTGATAAAAAGTGATGCTGGTGCAAAACTTATGTTAGATCCAAATAAAATTTATGATATTGTAAAGGAAGTTGTAAAAAATGTAAAAAAACCAGTAACAGTTAAAATGAGATCTGGTTGGAGTAACGATACTATTTATGCTGTGGAAATAGCTAAATTATGTGAAAAAGCTGGTGCTAAAGCAATTGCAATTCATGGTAGAACAAGAACTCAGATGTATTCTGGAAAAGCAGATTGGGATATTATAAAGCAGGTTAAGAAGTCTGTAAATATTCCTGTTATTGGTAATGGAGATATATTAACTCCAGAAGATGCACAAAGAATGTTAGATGTTACAAATTGTGATGCAGTAATGATTGGAAGAGGTGTTCTTGGAAATCCATGGCTTGTTAAACAAACTTTGCAATATTTGGAAACTGGAAAATATGATAAAGAGATTAATTTTAGCGAGAAGTTAAAACACATCTTAAATCATATGAATAGATTAATAGAATTAAAAGGAGAAAAGATAGCTCTTCTTGAAATGAGGAGTCATGCTTCTTGGTACATTAAAGGAATGAAAGGATCAACTTATGTGAAGCGGGAAATCTCTAAAATTAGACATAAAGAGGATTTGATACAGATATTTGAAGAATATAAAAAATACTTGGAAAAAGGACCTGAATAGGTCCTTTTATTTTATGTATTTTTTATATCTACCCTTTAAAATTGGGCTTAATTCAAGAGTTAAAATAGTACCTTCATTAACATATTCTTGTTTAATTATATTTGTATTTTCATTAAAATAGGAAACTAATTCACCCTCAGAAAAGGGGATTAACAAACTAACAATTTCATAGTCTTTAAAGAGATTTTGTTCTATTTTGTCTAAAATCAACATAATATCATACCCATTATTCATACTTACAATTAGGTTTGGCTTATGCCTAGTGATAATCTCATTATTGAAAGTATCTGATTTATTATAAAGGTATATTACTGGGATACCGTCTACACCAATTTCTTTTAGTGTATTATTTGTGACTTTGATTTGATCTTCATAAAAATCATTGCTTCCATCAACTAAGTGTATTAATAGATCAGCTTCTTTTATTTCTTCTAAAGTGGATTTGAATGATTCAACTAAATTATGAGGAAGATTTGAAACAAATCCCACAGTATCTGTTACAATAAATTCTTTATTGTTAGATAAAATAATATGTCTTGTTGAAGTTTCTAATGTTGCAAAAAGCATGTCTTCTACATATACTTTTTTATCTTTATTCTTTGAAGTAAATTCTAAAAATTTGTTTATAAGAGTGGATTTACCAGCATTGGTATAACCTACAATTGCAACTTTTCTTACATTACTTTTTGATCTGTTTTTTCTTTGTATTTTTCTTGCTTTCACAATTTCAGTTAGTTCTTTTTTTAGTCGAGACCTTTCTGATATAATTCTTCTCTTATCAAGTTCAATTTTCTTTTCTCCTGGTCCTCTTGAACCGATACCTCCTTGTTGTCTCCCTAATGACTCTGTTAAGCCATTTAACCTAGGCAACATATATTCTAACTGTGCTATTTCAACTTGCAACATTGCTTCTTTAGTTTTTGCTCTTGAAGCAAAAATATCTAAAATAAGCAAAGTTCTATCAATTACTCTAACACCTATTTGATCTTCTAAATTTCTAATTTGTGACCCAGATAATTCATTATTAAAGATAACCATATCTGCATTAAGATTGGTTACAAAATCTCTTACTTCTTTTACTTTTCCTGATCCAATATAGAGGTTTGGAGTTATTTTACTTACTGCTTGAGTTATTGAGTATAATACCTCAATACCACTAGCTTCAGTTAAATTTTTTAATTCTTGCATGTAATAATTTATTGATTCATTATTTTGTAAATCCGCTCCAACAAGAACCGCCTTGTACATAAGAATCACCTCGATATTTATTATATCATATTATGTATCTAAAAAAAAAGATGCTAAATAAGCATCTTTTATAATCCACATTTTAGTTGTGCATTACAGTTAGTACATGTATGACAACCACCAATTACTTCAACGGTTCCCTCTAAACATATAGGGCAAATATCTCCAGCTTCAACACCAATATTTCTATCTTGTCTATCTGAACGTAATCCCTGGGTTTTCGCTTCTTTTGGCTCTTTCTTCTCGCCTTCTAATTCTATTCCTAACTCTAGTAAATCGACTTGAATTGGAGATTTAATTTTTTCATCTTCTTCTTTTGATAAAGTTAGAACTTGAGAATCTCTAGATCCATCAACATAAACAGTTCCACCTTTTGCTCCACCTTTATACAATCTCATATATACTTGTTCAACTTCTTCAACAGAATAACCTTTAGGTGCATTTACTGTTTTCGATATTGAAGAATCAACCCAGTTTTGTATTACACATTGAATATCAACGTGTTCTTCTGGAGGTAATTCCATTGCACTTACAAAAATATCAGGTAAGGTTGATTTGCTGAATTTAGGATATGCAGCTAGATATTCTTCAACAATTGGGGCGTTTACTTCAATATATTTACCTAATCTTCCACTTCTAAAGTAAGTAAATGCAAAGTATGGTTCTAATCCAGTTGAAACGCCAACCATAGTTCCTGTAGATCCTGTAGGAGCAATGGTTAATAAATGAGAATTTCTAATACCATATTTAAGAATATCTTGTCTTATATATTCAGGCATTTTCTTCATATATCCACTATTAATAAATTTTTCTCTGCTTCCATATTTTTCTAAGAATGGGAAAGATCCCTTTGTTTTAGCTATTTCAATAGAAGCCTCATATGCATTTATTGCTATAAATTTAAATAATTCATCAACTAATAAATTACTTTTTTCTGAACCATATCTGGTATTTGTCCAAATAAGTAAATCATGTAGTCCCATGATTCCAAGACCAATTCTTCTTTCACCTAAAGCTTGGTTTTTATTATCTTCTAAGAAGTAATGAGTTTTGTCAATTACATTATCTTGCATTTTTATTGCTATTTTTATTGTTTTTTCTAATTTCTTCCAATCAACAGATTGTTTTTTTCTATTTACCATATTTGCTAGATTTATAGCAGCAAGATTGCACACTGAATAAGGCGCTAGTGGTTGCTCACCACATGGATTAGTACAAACTACTTTTTGTCCGTATCCTTTTGCATTTGTCATTGTATTCGCGTTATCGATAAAGAAAATTCCAGGCTCAGCTGAGTAAGTTGCGCATATATTTATAAGATTCCACAACTCTTTTGCTTTAATAGTTGTGTACGTCTTTACGCGGTATCCCATACTATTCCACTCTCTAACATCACCACATTCCATCCATTTATCATTGTAAATAGCTTTCTCTTCTGGTGTGTAAGAATCTACATCTGGGAATCGTAATTCATAATCAATATCTTGTTCAACAGCATCCATAAATTCATTTGTAATTGCAACTGAAATATTTGCACCTGTTAAAAAATCAGGGTTATTGATTTCATAATGCCCGCCCTTATTTATTTGTTCAAAGGCATTATCTACAATTTTTTTATTAAAAACATCATTTGAAAGTCTTGATTGTTCTAAAATGTATTCATTTATTTGAATTTCAGATTCTGTTAAAGGTATAAATTTAAGTTTTGCTCTAGCAGCTGCTACAATAAGTGGTTCTTTTATTGTTTCAATTAGGAATTGAAGTATTTTTGGATTTTGCATTTTTGAAATAATAAATTCAACTATATCAGGATGCCAATCAGCCATCATTATCATTTGTGCACCACGTCTTGAACCGCCTTGTTCTACGAGATGAGTTAATTCAGACAAATCATGAAGCCAACTAACTGCTCCACTTGACTTACCATTAACACCTCTAGCTAGGGAATTTTTTGGTCTTAGAGTCGAACCATTAGTACCAACACCACCACCACGGCTCATTATTTCCATAACTTGTTTACGGTGGTCACTAATCCCACCTCTAGAATCATGCATATGTGGCATAACAAAACAATTAAAGTAGGTAACATTTGTGTTACTTCCTGCTCCAAATAGAACTCGTCCAGCTGGGACAAGATTTAAACTTTCAACCTCATTATAAAAATCATCAATTGTTTGTTGATCTTCATCCTCACCTAAATGATTAGCTAGTCTCATAGAAATTTGCTCAAAAAATAGTTCCAAAGGTTTATCTATTTGTCTTTTTGATCTTACGATACATCCTGATTCATCAGCATCTTCAGCATTTCCTAATGAATCTAATTCTAATTTTATTGTAATATTATCATCATCTATATTAACAACATTACCTATACCCCTCGCAGGGAATTTAGGATCTTGTCTTACTACTGCGATAACTAAATCTCCAACACTAAGTGAGTTTAGAGATAAATCTTTTTGTGTATATCTATCTAGCATAACCAATCTAGATACTCCTTCAAAACTTTTAACCATGTTGTCAGTTATTGGGAACAAATGTGGAAAACCATTTGCTATATCTTTGTTAATTTTTTTAATGCTTTCAATACTATATTTTATCATAACTTTTACCCCCTATTTTCTAAAAGTGTATGTGGTTTAATTATAATATATAATTAATTATATTACCAGTCTTGACATTAATATAATAGTGTGATTTCGCATAACGAAGGGGTTTTGTAAAATAAAATTTTTTGCTTTTTTTTTATTTTTTTATTTTTTTAAATCAAATTTATAATTATAATAAAATAGGGCTTTAAAACGTTAAAATTTCAAACAATTTTTGAATATAAAAAGTTAATAAATATTGTTCTAAAAACCTTGCTATTTTTATGCTATAATTATAGTAGAGAGGAGTGATATAATGACAGATTTTGAATTTTTGATTATTAATATATACCTTTTATCAATATTTACTATATTGATTAAGACAAAAACAATAACTCAAATTTATAGATTTTTGAAGATTTTTATAGTCATTATGTTTATTTTCTTAATCTCTGAAGCAATTTACTTAAATATTTCAATTCAATTGATGTTGCTATATTTATTGCCTATTGTCTTACTTATAGTAACTATTACTCAATCTGAAGTTTTATTAATAATGAAAAAATTAGGGTTAAAAAAGAATAAATTATTTGTTAATACTCTTGAAGATAATATAAAAATTGAGTTAATTAAATCGATTGATCATTTAAGCGGTAAACAAATAGGTGCATTAATATCGTTTGAAAAGAATTCTTCTATGGATGAATATATTAATAGTGCATTCAAAGTTGACGCACCACTTAACAACGAAATACTATCATCTATTTTTTATCCAAATACCCCACTACATGATGGTGCAGTTATAATAAGAAAAAATATAATAGTTTGTGCAGGTGCTTATTATCCCCCAACAGAGAGATTAGATGTACCAAAACAACTTGGTTCAAGACATAGAGCTGCAATTGGAATTAGTGAATTATCAGACTCATTAACCATCGTTGTGAGTGAACAAACCGGGAATATAAGTGTAGCAGTTGATGGTTATTTAGATCTTGATATTAGTAAAGAATCTTTGTTGTTATATTTAGAAAAACATCTTCAAAACTAAAAGCCTAATAGGCTTTTTTATTTTACTTTAAAGTAAAAATAGAGGTCATGATTATAAAAATGAGTATGATTAAGAAGTGATACCACATACTTTGTTTGATAAATTTAGTTCGCGTTGTTATTTATGAAATATATGTATTTATTTTTTTATTGTGCGATTGGCTTGTATTATTTCTGAAATATTTATAAATATTAGAGTTTTTTAAAATTAATAAATGATATAAAATATTTAGTTATTGTTTAAATGAGGAATCACAATTTAACATTGTTAAATGCATATTTTTTCAATAGATTAAATTCCGGGTCTCTTTATACATAAAAAATAACGGGAAACCCTTTGTACATTGTATAATTTTTTGTTCAATTATGTGAATTTAAACCTAATATTAGTTTATTATTATATATATTTTTAAAATGATTTTTCACTAATAATTTGCTAGTTTTTCTAATTATTATTTAGTTCATAAATTCTATATTTATTATAAAAATATTACTTTTTATTTTAAGATATATTTTTGAATAATTATGACTTTTTTCTAGAATTTTAAACCATTTTTAATTTGATAATTTACATTTGATTATATTTTTATGATAGGTAGAATACAATTTAACAGTAGTACTAATAATTTATTGTTACAACCTATTAGTTCCAGTTTTGTAATTATAATATTATGATTTACTTATGATATGTTATAATAATGGGTGATAACGAAAATAAGGTGATATTATGGAAAAATATGACGTAGTAATTATAGGTGGAGGGCTTAGCAGCCTTACTACAGCAGCTTACTTATCAAAAAGATTACGAAATATAGCTGTATTTGAAGAAGGAAGTAGAAAGAAACTTCAAAAGTATACAACTAGACTTAAAGATGAATTTAACAATAAATTCGAATTTAAGTTATATAATTATGACATTGGTGGAATACACGAAGGTAATCTATTTTTTGAATATATTAAAGCATGTGGACTTGAAAACAACTTTAAATATACTGCCAATACATCTGTAACAATTGTTGATAAGAACAAAAGAACAGTGAAACGTCCAAACGATTTCGATAACTTTCTAATCTATCTTGTAAGATATTATCCTAAACAAAGAGATAATATTCATAGATTGTTCAATGATATATCTAGACATCACGCACACTATAAAGAACAGAAAACGGCTAGATTAAGAAACTTAGAGAATACGATACCTTCACTTCTAGTTGAGTGGGGAGATTTAAGTTTATACTCAGTACTTAGAAAATATTTCACAAACGAAGATTTAATTAATGAGTTTACATTAGTATATAATTCGATAGGACTACCAATTAAAGAGATAAATGCATACAACTATTTTATTAAGTGGTTTGATACATTTATTGATGGCGCACACTTTATTCAAACATCTTTTGACAAGATAGTTAAGGCGTTTGTTGATGAAATATCTAAAACTAAAGAGAAGGTTTTTACAAAAAGAAAGATTAAAGAATTTGTTATTGTGGATGGTAAAATAGATAAAATAATTGACAATGCAGGAGTTGAGATACAAGCAAAACATTATGTTATAAACATGAGAATTGATAAATTTGTTGATGAATATCGCCCCGAAAATTTAGATTTAAAAGAAAAATTCCTTGAAATGTATTCAACTAAGGAACTCGGTAGAACGATAAATCAAATTTATATAGGATTAAACAAAGATGCCAAAACTTTAGGCATCAAAGATAAACACTATTTGTTTAGTAATATAGCCACAGACGACGTTAGGTTGTTAAGTCTGGTAAATTACAAAGAAATTGATAAAACAAGCTGTAAGGACGGAAAAGGTGCAATATTAGTTGAATTTCTTGATGATGACCAACCAAGAAAAGAAAAATTAACACAAGTTATTGATCAAGTAGCTAAATACTTTCCTGAAATAGTTGATAATATCGCTGTGAGTAAGCTTGGTAAGAAAAGAGAATACTTTAGTGGGATGGCAAGTAAAGAGTATTGGAAGAATAAAACAGTTAATGATTTATTTGATCTTGATAACTATAGCGAATTAAATTTATTTGAAAATGGATACTTTATAGGATCATGGGTAAAACCAGAAGCCGGTATTACCGGTATGATACAAACTGGTGTAGAGTATGGAGACAAAATTGATGAATTAATTTATCATGGTGACGATGAAGAGTATTTTATTAATCATGACGAGCTGTTAGCAATAATCTCTCACCAATTCATACCTAATGCTTTAGGTAAACAAGAAAAAAATATTCAGTTTAGAGTAGGTAAAGATAGCTATTTTATAAGAACAAAAGCAAAACACCAAAGCCTTTACAAAGGGATTAACCCCTTATCTGATTTAATTATTATAGCTACTAATGATTGTTTATATGATCTTAGTGTTGGAAATACAACATTAGAAAATGCTTTATTGAGTGGAACATTGGAATATATAGGTGAAAAAGCATTTTTAGAAGAAGTAATAAAAGCTTTTGATATGGGTATTGAAACTGAAAAAATCCAAAAATATGAATACATTCAAGGAAAATATGGACTTAAATTTATGCTAACTTTTATAGGGATTTTGGTTTTGTCTAACCTTTTAGCTAACTATTACAATTATATAATAGTAGCCCCAATTACTTTTGGTTTAATGGGAGTTGTTCAATTCTTTAGACACAGAATTTTGAAACAATTTAATATTTTTGAAATCTTTGTCATGTCTTTATACTTTGTCATATCCATCACAAGTATATTTGTTTCTGAATTAAATGAATTGCACGATAGTAAATACATGATTTTATTGTTTGCAGTATATTGGTTAGTTACTTGGCTAATAAATAAACCAATTGCTTTCAGTTATGTAAAATATGATTATCGAACAGATTATACAAGAACAAAATTATTTAAATCAATGGCAGGCGGATTAACATTTATATGGGGTATAATATTCCTTTTAATCGCCGGGCTAAGTTTTATATTGATTCAAAGCTATGCTGCATTAACATATTATTCAGCTGTAATTGGCTTTTATTTAACATATTACTATCCAAATTCGTATATCAAAGGAACGATAGATAAACATACAAGAAGGTGATTTTATGAATCTATATGTAGTTATAAGTATTCTAGTTACATGGTTATTATTCAATATCATTACAAAAATATTCAAAAGAAAAAAATCCGACTATAGTTTTATAGTCACTTTTACATTTATTCTTGGCCTTGTGTATTTTTTAATAAATAATGATTTGGATTCTGAAAATTTTGAATACTATTCTTATGCAACATTTGGAGTATTTGTATTATTTTTAGTTGTAAAGAGTTTTAAGGGCACTTTCAGAAAAGATATTTCAGAAGTAGATTATTATAAGCTAGAAGAAGAATTAGAGACATTAAATAAAGTATCAGAATTACTAAGAAAGAGATTTATATCAACTATAGAATTACTAAATGATGGTATATCTTTTAGTGACTCAGGAGAGAAATCTTTTGGTACGGATAGATATATTAGTATTTTGGGGTTGAAAAGTAATGAATTTAGCAAGGAAACTCAAGAGAATTTAATATATAGAGATGACCTTGTTCAATATAAAAATATACTTGGTAAATTAAGCAAAAGGAACCCAGTATATTCAACAACATATCGAGTTGAAAAAAACGGTTCAACTCTTTGGATAAAAGAGGTCGGGAAGAAAATATTTATGGATAAAAAATCATCGATAATTTCTATAATAAAACCTATGGATATTAATCAATTTCCTGAAACAGAAATTGAATTGTTAAACAACTTATCAGGGTATAAAAAAATGTATAATGAAATGCAAAGATTAATAAAAATAAAACAACCGTATAATTTAGTCTTAATTAGATTAACAAACATTCCTAAAATTAATGAAAAATATGGTAGAGATGTTGGTGATTTAATGATGGGAGAATATTTGAAAAAAACTAGATTTAATTTTATAAAAGACAATAAAAGTTTATATCGTATGGGTGGTATAGATTTTGGACTAATTATTAAGAATGAAAAGAAATACGAAATATTTGAAAGAGCTCTTGTTAATGGAGGGGATTTGCTTAATTTAAAAATGATATTCGGCGGAATAACACAAACAATATATCCCAATTTTGGAATTTCAGAAGCCCCTTATACAGGGAAAAATGCTGACAAAGTAATTGAAGAAGCATTAGAAGCTTTGAGTGTTTCTTTAAAAGATAATAACTCAGAAAACCATTGCTTTTATAAAGATTTATAAAGGATATTTTTAGTAATTAATTAACTTAGAAACAATAATTTTTTTAATCAATATCAATTGAGTAAAAAGTGTTAAATTTATAAGATTAGTTATATATAATAATTTTGAAAAACGTCTAATAAAAACTATTATTTTTTAGTAAATAAAAATGAAATTACAAA
>Ga0209633_10005133_pt1 | contig 11577 bp, 5 predicted proteins | sample Cruoilmetagenom1_FD_187290 | JGI IMG/M metagenome (GOLD analysis project Ga0209633, IMG submission 187290) | Oil polluted marine microbial communities from Coal Oil Point, Santa Barbara, California, USA - Sample 1 (SPAdes) (version 2) | ecosystem: Environmental > Aquatic > Marine > Oil seeps ... | reverse complement strand
TCAATACTACTCATAAAACTATTGTGTTCTTTTTCTCCTGAAGTGACCATTCCAATCATTGAGTATACAGAAACTTTTATCAAAGCAAAAGAAACACCAACTGAGGCAAATAATATTTTAGCCGAGTTAAACGAATTACCATAAAACATAGTTATACAGGCTACAGAAACAATACCAAGCCCAATAAGCATTGCTTTTTTATAACCAAGTCTGGGTAAAAAAGATGCAACAAAAAAAGATACAATGGCAATAGGTAAATCTTTAAAAGCTTCAAGAATGCTGGCTTGGACTTCATCAACTCCATAATTATTCTGTGATTTAAGAATTACAATCCCAACACTATTTAATAGTATGGCAAAAACAAAATAATTAATAAATAGTGATAGTTTTACACCTAAGTTTTTCATGATAATTTAGTTGGGTCAATTGAACAAATATAGGTAACATAAATTTGTTTATTATTGTTGAATAATTTGTCTCTAATAATATTACATTTAAAAACAGAATTAAATAGATCAACTTAATTATGGATAGTTATCAAGAACAATTTAGGCCTCAATTTCATTTTTCTCCTAAAGAGAAATGGATGAACGACCCAAATGGGTTGGTTTATAATAATGGTGTTTATCATTTATTTTATCAATACTATCCAGAAGATATCGTTTGGGGACCAATGCATTGGGGACACGCGATAAGTGAAGATTTGATTACTTGGAAACACAAACCGATAGGACTTTTTCCTGATAAACTTGGAGATATTTTTTCTGGTAGTGCAGTGTTAGATGTTACGAATTCAAGTGGTTTGGGAAGTTTAGAGAACCCTCCTTTAGTGGCAATTTTCACCTATCATTTAATGGAAGGAGAAAAAGCAGATAGAACCGATTATCAAACACAAGGAATTGCCTATAGTTTAGACAATGGTGATTCTTGGACAAAATATGATGGCAATCCCGTTATAGGAAATACTGGTATCAAAGACTTTAGAGATCCAAAAGTTTTTTGGTATGAGGAATCTAAGCATTGGATTATGTCTTTAGTAGCTGGTGATCATACTAAATTTTACAAATCTGATAATTTAAAAAATTGGATATATTTAAGTGATTTTGGTAAAGAAGTTGGAGCACATGGAGGTGTTTGGGAGTGTCCTGATTTGTTTAAGTTAAAAGTTAAAGATACCAGTGAAGATAAATGGGTGCTTTTGATAAGTATTAATCCTGGAGCACCAAATGGAGGTTCAGGCACTCAATATTTTGTAGGCAATTTTGATGGGAAAAGCTTTGTTGCTGAACATAATGACATTAAATGGGTTGATGTTGGCGCTGACAATTACGCAGGTATAACTTATAATAATACTCCTAATGATAAGCGAATTTTTATAGGTTGGATGAGCAATTGGTTTTACGGTCAAAAAACACCTACAAAACCATGGAGAAGCGCAATGACCTTACCCAGAGAATTATCATTAATAAAAGAAGAAGGTCATTATTTTTTAAGAAGCAATGTTATTGACTCTTTTAATAATCAAGTTTCAACGATATTAGAAAAAACGTATATTGATCTTGCGAATCCTTTTCTAATTAAACATCAAAATTTTAATCAAGCTGAAATAAAATTTACCACTAACCTATCAAAAAGAATTCAGTTGGAATTTAAGAATGGAAAAGATGAGTACTTTGTTTTTGAAATAAACCCTTCAAAAAAAGAAATGATATTGGATAGAAGAAGATCTGGTCTGGTAGATTTTGAAAATCGGTTTGCTGATAGTTTACACCTACTTCCATATAGTGTATCAAATAAAGAAGTTGATGTTAGAATTATAGTAGATTGGTCTTCTATTGAACTATTTATTGATAATGGTAAATATGTTATGACTGAACAAATTTTTCCAACTGAGTTTTATAATTCGTTAGAAATATCATCTGTTGATAGTATTTCTATTAAAAATTTTGATTTGAGTACTATTAGAACTATTTGGAAAAATGAAAATTAAACAAAAGTTAACTGTAACCTGTTTTGGGGAAGTGCTTTGGGATGTATTTCCAACACATAAAAAAATAGGTGGAGCTCCTTTAAATGTAGCTTTGCGATTACAGTCTTTTGGTATAAATACACATATAATTAGTAAGACAGGTAATGATAAAAATGGAAAAGAACTAGTACAATATATCAAAGAGAACGGTCTGGATACTACGGCTATTCAAATTGACCAGCTATATAAAACGGGTTGTGTGAATGTTACATTAGATGAGAGTGGTTCTGCATCTTATGAGATAGAACATCCTGTTGCTTGGGATAAAATAGAGATTACAAATGAGAATGTGGCCATAGTAAAATCTTCTGATGCTTTTGTTTTAGGAAGTTTAGCTTGTAGAGATGAGGTTACAAAAAACACTTTGCTAAGTTTACTTAAAATTGCAACTTTTAAAGTATTTGATGTAAATCTTAGACCGCCATTTTATTCGATGGATCTGTTGTTAGATTTAATGAATAGATCAGATTTTATTAAGTGTAATGATGAGGAATTATTAGAAATATGTAATGCTTTGGGGTTTAATTCAGTAACTATTATAGAACAAATCAAATTTCTTTCGCAGTATACCCAAACAAAACAAATATGTATTACTAAAGGAAAAGATGGTGCTATTTTGTTATACAACGATCAGTTTTATAATAATAATGGGTATCCCGTAAAAGTTTCAGATACTGTGGGTGCAGGCGATTCTTTTCTGGCAACTTTAATAAGCCATCTTTTAAACAAAACAAACCCTGATAAAGCCTTAAGTTTTGCATGTGCAGTGGGAGCATTGGTAGCAAGTAAAAAGGGTGCTAATCCTAAACTTACTAACTCAGAGATATTAGATTTTATAAAAAACTCTCATAAAAAAAATAGTTAAAATAGAATTCCGCAAACGTTTTCGGTGTATTCATGAATTAAATGAATAGAAGTTGATTGTAAATTACTATATATTTGAATCCAAAGTTTTAAGATTTATTTGAAACTCTTTAAATTCAGCAAGTATATTCCTAATAGTATATATTATTAACTGAATTGTATTAGTTTATCAGGCAATCTAGCCTGTTATTTGTAATATCGTGAATTAAATTATATAATAGCAAATGTCTATTAGGTATACCATTATTATCATAAAACAATTAAACTAACTTAAATAATTATGAAATTCAATTTACTTAAACAACTACTATTTTTAGGTATTATGCTGTCAGGCAGTATAATATTTGCACAAACAGTAACAGGTACGGTAACAGGGGACGAAGGTCCACTACCGGGAGTTAATGTTATTGAAAAAGGTACAACAAATGGTGTTACAACAGATTTTGATGGAAATTACTCTATTGACCTAGCTAGCTCTGACGCCGTGTTGGTATTTAGTTTTATAGGTTTTACTTCACAAGAGCAAGCTGTAAATGGACGTAGTGTCATTAATGTTCAACTCGCAGTTGATGCACAAGCTCTAGATGAAGTTGTTGTTATTGGTTATGGTCAAACTACCGTTAAGGATGCTACAGGTTCAGTTTCGGCTGTTAAGTCTGAAGACTTTAACAAAGGGGTAATTGCTTCTCCTGAACAATTAATACAGGGTAAAACTGCGGGTGTACAAATAAGCAATTCGAGTGGTGAGCCCGGTGCAGGAATTGCACTGCGTATACGTGGGACAACTTCTGTAAGATCAAATAATAATCCGTTATTCGTCGTTGATGGAGTTCCATTGTCAGGTGAAGCTAGTTCTGCAGAGGGAAGTGACATTGGTTTTGGAACCAGTGGTGCTAAAAACCCATTAAGTTTTTTGAATCCAAATGATATAGAAAGTATTAGTGTGTTGAAAGATGCATCTTCTACAGCTATCTATGGTTCTAGAGGTGCAAATGGGGTTGTAATAATTACTACTAAAACCGGCAAAGGAAGTCAAGGAGGTTTATTTGAATATTCAGCTGCCTTGAGTTTCGCTAAAGCTGCTGACACCTATGATTTATTGGGAAAAGACCAATTTTTAGCAGGTCTTAATCAATTTGGCCTTGATGCCACTGCTAATGATTTTGGTAGCAACACTGATTGGCAAGAAGTTGTACTAAGAAGTACAGTTTCTCATGACCAAAATATTTCGTATTCTAATAACTATGGTGACGGATCAATAAGGGCAACCTTTGGTTATGCACAACAAGAAGGAATTATAGAAAAATCGTCACTTGAAAGATTGACCGGAAGGGTAAATGCGAATCATCGATTTTTAGATGATAAATTAAAACTTACTGCGCAACTTTCTATATCTCAAACTAAGGATGAATCTCCACCGTTATCGGGTAGTGCAGGTTCTAAGGGTGATCTTTTGGGGTCAGCATATTCAGCCAACCCGACATGGCCAAATGATCCAACGTTTAACTTAGAAGGTAATAGAAACCCTATCAATTTCTTAACATATACGCAAAACGAATCTGAGACTGATAGACAGTTATTAAATTTTTCAGCTGAATATGATTTTACAACTGAATTGACAGCAAAAGTTAATGTAGGTTATGATCATTCAAATTCAACACGTGAGGCACTTGCTTCTTCACTTATTGATAATGCAGAAAGTGGTACAAGTGGCAACGGTGCAGGATTTATTAATGATATTGAAGTCAGTAATAAGTTGTTGGAATTCACTTTAAATTATAGTAAGGAATTTGAAAATTCCAAATTAGACGCTTTGGTAGGATACTCTTTCCAAGATTTTCAAAGAGAAGGTAGAAATGTTGAAGGTTGGGGATTCACTTCTGAAAATATGAATCAAATGGCTTCGGATATAACAGCTGCTGCGAATGAAGCACAAGCAAGAATAGATGGATCTTATCAGCAATATGGTTATGGGCCTAATTTGCCAAACGGTTTTATTAATAGATTGTTTCCAAATGAAACAAATGATCTCAATTATACCAATGCGACTGTAAGATCACTTGTAGGAAACACTTTTGACTTTACTGACGAATTACAATCTTTCTTTGGTCGCGTTAACTACACTATAGCAGATAAATATTTGTTTACGGCAACGGTTAGAGCAGATGGATCTTCAAAATTTGGTTCAGATAATCAATACGGTTATTTCCCTTCTGGGGCTTTTGCCTGGAAAATTAATGAAGAAGATTTTACCGGAGATACATTTTCTACTTTAAAATTGCGTTTAAGTTATGGTATAACAGGTAACCAAGACGGTTTAGGTTTTGGAAACTTTGTACGTAGAGAGCGTTATGCAGATCCTAGTATAAGTGATGGTGGTGATGTTAACCCTCCTGGTCTAACTTCTGTATCTTTTGCTAATGATAAATTGAAATGGGAAGAGACCACATCGTATGGTTTTGGTATTGACTTTGGTTTTGCAAATGACAGGTTGAAAGGAACCATTGACTTTTATAATAAACAAACTACAGATTTATTAATAAAGACTGTATCTGCGCAACCTGCACCTCAACCAACTGTTTTTGAGAATATTGATGCCACAGTGTTGAATCAGGGTGTAGAGTTTTCACTTGATTATGATTTTATTCAAAGCGATGATTTAACCTGGAACGCAAATTTCAATATAGCCTATAATGAAAATGAATTACAGGACTTTGACGGTGCAATCTCAGCTGGAACAATTCGTGGACCTGGCCTTTCTTTAGCATTTTCACAAATACTAGCCGGTGGCCATCCATTGTTCTCATATTTTTTAAGACAGTTTGAAGGGTATGACGCGAATGGTCAAGGTATATTTACAGGTGGAGTTGATAATCAAACATTTGTGGGTAAGAGTGCCTTACCTGAGGTGACTGCTGGTTTATCAACAAGTGTATCGTATAAAAATTGGGACGTTTCTTTATATTTCGCTGGTCAATTCGGACATTATGTCTATAACAATACGGCAAATGCATTTTTCACTGCTGGAAATTTTGGAACTGCAAGAAACGTAATCCCTAGTGTTTTAACTTCCGGAGAATCTACTTCTGCCGAAGCTTCTGTTTCTACTAGGTTTTTAGAAAGTGCAGATTTTATTAGACTACAAAATGCTACTATTGGATATCAAGTACCTTTAAAAGAAGACGGAGTCATTAAATCCTTACGTCTTACATTAACAGGTCAAAATTTATTTATAATTACAGATTATACTGGTTTAGATCCTGAAGTGAGTACAAATCCGGACAATGCCGGCTTACTTAATGATTTGCCTACTGCTGGTATAGATTATACTAGTTTCCCTAAACCCAGAACGTTTACGTTTGGATTAAATATGACATTTTAATATATAGAACATGAAAAGAGAACAAAATAATTTAAAATTTTACGGCCTGCTAATAGTTTTTGCAGTGCTAATGTACTCATGTACAGATTTGGAGATTGAACAATCCGATTCCATTATTCCAGAGGATACGGGTGGTGGATTTTCAGGAGTGGCTGATCCAGCCAGTTCTATTGGAGATTTATACAACAGTTTTTACAGTAACTTGGAAAGTCAGGAAAATTTAAACGCTGTAAATGTAGTTACAACAGATGAGCAATTGATCCCTACACGTGGTGCAGACTGGGGAGATAATGGGATATGGAGACAACTTCATCAACATTCATGGACACCAGCCCATTTATTTATTTTAAGAACATGGAACGATTGGAATCAGAATGCTTTTCGAGCTTCGGAAATTATTGAGACTAGTAGTACGACAGTTGCGGAAGCTGCCGAGGCTAAATGGCAACGAGCTTTAAGCATGTATCATGTTATGGACGTTTTCGGAGTAGTCCCATTTAGAGGAGTTGATGAAGGGCCTGAGATTGATCCAATAGTTTTAACAAGAACAGAAGCCCTTGATTTTATACTAGCAGATTTAAATGATGCTATTGCAGGATTACCTAGCAGAGCAGCCGGAGCGGAAGCTTATACAGCGTCAAAAGAAGTTGCTAAATTTTTATTGGCTAAAGTATTATTGAATAAACATATCTATAATGGGTCTGGCTCTGCAGATAATGCAGACATGCTTCAAGTAATGACTTTGGTAGATGAAATTGCTGCTCAAGGTTTTGCGCTAGAGGCAGGCTATTTTGATTTGTTTGCTACTGCACCAGATTCAGAATCTATCTGGACTATAAAGTCTTCTATAGGTAACAGGATTTGGAATGGAATGCACTATAAAATGACAGCTCCAGACCAGTCTGGTGGATGGAATGGGTTTAGTACATTGGCAGAATTTTACGATTTGTTTGAAGGTGATGCTAACACCAATTATGTGGGTGATGGCCAGGAAGAACGTCGTGGATGGGTTCCGGATGCAGGTAATGCAGATAATACGACGAATTTTGGAATTGGTTTTGGTTTCCTTATTGGTCAGCAATATGATGAAACTGGTGCAGCTTTAACTGATAGACAAGGTAACCCTTTGACACTTAAAAAGCAGTTTCCTGGAATAGTTGGTAATGATGAAACTACAGGAATAAGAATTATTAAATATCACCCGATAAATGGAGAATTTAACCAACATCAAATTGCATTTAGATATTCTGATGCACATTTAATGAAGGCTGAAGCTCTATGGAGAAGTGGAGGAGATCCTACTGTCCTTGTTAATGAATTAAGAACGTTGAGAGGTGCTCAGCCTATTACGAGTGTTACAGAACAAGATTTAATTGACGAAAGAGGTAGGGAATTATATATTGAACAATGGAGAAGAAATGACTTGATTCGTTTCGGACAATATACAAAGGATTGGGAATTTAAATTGCCTGCAGCTGTAGGTGATGAGACTAAGAATTTAATGCCTATTCCTGCCAGTGCATTACTATCAAATCCTAATTTAGTGCAGAACCCTGGATATTAATTTATCATATATTTGAATTAGTAGAAAAACGTCCTTTTAATTGAGAGGGCGTTTTTTTATGATACAAGACCAAATAAATTTAATGTTATTTTATTAATAAAAATTGAGTTTTCCATATACTTTTAACAGTTAATAATTATGAAATTAAACCACAATTGGGTAGCTTTGACGCCCATCTAGAAGGTGTCGATTATCACACCATTACAATTAATAGTATTGACCAGTTTTAATTAAAAAACAAATTATAAATGAAATTACAAGGATTCATAAAACTTGGGTGTTTCTTATTGGTGAGTATTTTTTTCTTTTCGTGCAATTCTAAAAAAAGTGAAGAACAAAAAAAGGAAGAAAAAAAGAGTACTTTATTTACATTACTATCTTCAGAAGAAACCGGTATAGATTTTATTAATAAAGTTGTAAACCAAAAAGACTTCAATATTTTTAAATATAGAAATTTTTATAACGGAGGTGGAGTTGCGATCGGTGATATCAATAATGATGGATTACCTGATATTTATTTGACCGGTAACATGGTTCCAAATAGACTTTTTTTGAATAAGGGCAATTTTGTTTTTGAAGATATATCGGAATCTGCCGATATTATGGGTAATAAACCTTGGTCAACAGGTGTAAATATGGTTGATATCAATCAAGATGGTTTATTAGATATTTACGTAAGTAATGCGGGAAATTTGAAAGGTAATAACCATAATAATGATCTTTATATTAATAATGGAGATCTTACCTTCACAGAAAGTGCTGCGGAATATAATCTAGCAAAAACAGGATTTAGTACCCATGCCACTTTTTTTGATTACGATAAAGACGGTGATTTGGATGCCTATATATTAAATAATAGTAATATACCTGTAAGCAGTTTAGGCTATGCTGAACAAAGAGAAGTCAGAGCCCAAGATTGGGAGGGTGTTCCAGCAATTTTTAGAGGAGTAGGCGATATGTTATTACGCAATGATAATGGTAAATTTACTGATGTAAGTGAAAAAGCCGGTATTTATGGAAGCCTTATTGGATTTGGATTAGGAGTTATGATTAGTGATATTAATGGAGATTTGTATCCTGACATTTATGTTTCTAACGATTTTTACGAACGGGATTATTTATATATAAACAATCAGAATGGAACATTTACCGAAGATATAAAAAGCTGGACATCGCATTTATCTCTTTCTGCTATGGGCATAGATATGGCAGATATTAATAATGATGGTAATGCCGATATTTTTATTACTGATATGCTACCTGAAGGTGATCAACGTGTTAAATCTGTAATGACCTTTGAAGGATACAATGTCTTTAAACTAAAACAAAGTAAAGATTTTTATCCTCAGTATATACAAAATACCCTGCAACTGAATAATGGTAATGGTTCGTTCTCAGAGGTTGCCAATTATAGTGGTGTTGAAGCTACTGATTGGAGTTGGGCCGGCCTGTTATTTGATATGGATAATGATGGTTTTAGAGATATTTATGTTACTAATGGAATAAATCATGACCTAACCGATCTTGATTTTGTTGATTTTTTTGCAAATGAAATTATTCAGAAAATGGCGCTAACCGGTAAAAAAGAAGCTATAGATTCTATAATCAATAAAATGCCAATTGTGCCTCAACCTAATTATGCTTACAAAAATAAACATGATATTACCTTTAGTGATGAGACTAAAAATTGGGGTTTTGATCTGCCAAGTTTATCAAATGGTGCTGCTTATGGAGATTTAGATAATGACGGAGATCTAGATTTGGTTGTTAATAATGTAAATATGCAGTCTTTTGTATATAAAAATAATACAGACAAATTCACAAATCATAATTATATAAAACTAAAATTTGAAGGTAGCCAAAACAATAGATTTGGTATAGGTGCGTCGGTAAAATTGTATTACGATAATAATATTGTATTACAAGAATTGATCACATCTCGTGGATTTCAATCTTCTATGGATCATATTATGACCATAGGTTTGGGTAACGCAAAATCTATAGATTCTTTGAGAGTAATTTGGCCGGATGATAGAACACAAAAGTTAACTAATTTAAAATCAAATCAGCAGCTTGTTCTAAAACAGGTAGATGCAAAAGAAAAATATCTCTTGCCAAAAAATGAAAATAGTAAAACATTGCTAAAAGAATTAAATAATACTCATTTGATAGCGCATAAAGAGAATGTTTATAATGATTTTGATAATGAAGGATTAATCTCTAAAATGCTTTCACAAGAGGGACCAACATTATCAATTGGTGATATTAATAATGATGGCAATGAAGATATTTATATAGGTGGAGCTAAGGATCAGGCAGGAATAATTTACCTTAATGAGGGTAATGGAAAACTGAGAAAGACACAACAGAATGCATTTAGGTTTGATGCGAATTTAGAAGATACCGCTTCGGCATTTTTTGATGCAGATGACGATGGCGATGTAGACCTTATGGTTGGTGCCGGGGGCAATCAATTAGGGGAAGAAGGCACCTATAAAGCGCGCTTGTACTTAAATAATGGGAATGGAACTTTCATTAAATCAAAAAATAATTTACCATCAACCTTTAAAAATATTTCTGTGATTTCCCCTCATGATTTTGACAATGATGGTGATATAGATGTTTTCATTGGTTCGAGAAGTGTTGTAAGTACTTATGGTATAGATCCTGATCATTTATTCTTAGAAAATAATGGAGATGGAACTTTTGAAAATTCTACTGAACGTTTAGCGTATGCCCTAAAGGATGCAGGTATGATTACTAATGCTATATGGGCAGATGTTGATGGAGATAACAAAAAAGACCTGGTAACGGTGTCAGAATGGGGTACACCGACCGTTTATAAAAATTCTGGCAGGAAATTGTCAAAATACCCTACAGATCTCGATAGACTAAATGGCGCATGGAATGTTATTGAAGCTGCTGATTTGGATAAAGATGGTGATGTAGATTTTGTAATTGGTAATCAAGGCAACAATACTGCTTATAAAAGCTCGGAAGAAAATCCGATGAAAATGTGGATTAATGATTTTGATAATAATGGTACTTTAGAACAAATTATTACACGGAACTTTATTGGAAAAGATTTCCCTATTCATATGAAAAAAGAGCTAACAGATCAAATGGTCTCTTTAAAAAAACAAAATCTAAAAGCATCAGAATATGCAAAAAGATCAATAGATGAATTGTTTCCTGAAGAAATAATTAAAAAATCAATAGTAAAAAAAGTTTCTCTTTCCGAATCAATTATTGCAGTTAACGAAGGGGATGGAAAATTTACTATCAAGAAATTACCTAACAGGTCACAATTTTCATGTGTATGTGGAATTACCTGTGCTGATGTAAATAATGATGGCAATCTTGATATTATTATGGCTGGTAATAATTTCGAATTTAAGCCCCAATATTCTCGTTTAGATGCTAATTATGGTAGTGTTTTATTAAATGACGGAAATCTTGGTTTTAATTGGCAAGATTATAAAGCTAGTGGATTCTTTATAAGAAATGAAGTTAAACATATAGAACAGTTTAAAGATAAAAGTGGTAAAGTTCATATAATTACAGCCATCAATGATGACAAACCTAAGGTATTTTCTATCAATGAATAAGCGTATTATAGCTATTTTCATTCTAGTATTATTAATTGCTTGTAATAAACAAGGTGAAGTATTTAAAAATTCTAGAAGTGAAAAGACGGGAATTACTTTTCAAAATACACTTACAGAAACGGATGATTTA
>Ga0209633_10005132_pt1 | contig 11577 bp, 13 predicted proteins | sample Cruoilmetagenom1_FD_187290 | JGI IMG/M metagenome (GOLD analysis project Ga0209633, IMG submission 187290) | Oil polluted marine microbial communities from Coal Oil Point, Santa Barbara, California, USA - Sample 1 (SPAdes) (version 2) | ecosystem: Environmental > Aquatic > Marine > Oil seeps ... | reverse complement strand
AGCCTCTCCAGGAAAACCACTACCAGTGGTCTCTCCAAAGCCAAGCGCCTCTTGCATGTGTTGTAATGCCGTCTCGGGAATAGCCAGGGCAATCTTACTGGCGCCAACGTTGCTCGATTTTTGTAACAGCGTTTTAATATCAATCAGGCCGTAGTTCCGGGCATCATGCACCATGCTGGAACCGACTTTCATGTAACCGGGGCTGGTGTTGATCATACTCTGTGGCGTGAACATGCCGGACTGGAATCCGGCCGCTACAGTAAAAGGTTTAATGGTGGAACCCGGCTCAAAGGTATCGGTAACGGCACGATTCCGTAAATTTGATGCCTTGAGTGCCTTGCGACTATTCGGATTATAGGATGGCTGGTTGACCATCGCCAGGACTTCACCGGTATGCACATCCAGAATAACCACCGAACCCGCCTTTGCCTTGTCTTTAAATACCGCCTTCTTTAGTTCACGGTAAGCCAGATATTGCAAGCGGCGATCGATGCTCAGGGTAAGATTTTTTCCGGGTTGAGGCTTTTTAATAAGTTCGACATGTTGAATAACCCGTCCCAGACGATCCTTAATCACGCGTTGTATACCGGGTGTACCACGTAACCAGTTCTCATAAGCCAACTCCAGGCCTTCCTGACCCCGGTCATCGACGTTAGTAAAACCGACGACATGCGCAGCCACTTCCCCCATAGGATAGTAACGGCGATATTCACGTAATAAGGAAACCCCGGGGATCTCCAGCGCCATAACCTTTTCCGCCCATGGCGGGCTAATCTGGCGTTTAAGGAAAACAAATTCCTTGTTTTGTTTTTGCAAGACAAGTCGCCGCATATCACTGAGGTCGAGACCCAGCTGTTTTGCCAGCTTCGGCCATTGTGACTGTGCGCTAATGAATGTCCTGGGTTGTATCCAGACAGAATCGACGGGCGTACTGATTGCCAGGGGTTCACCCTCTCGATCGGTAATCATGCCACGGTGCGCCATCACCGGCTCATCGCGCAGCGCACGGGCATCCCCCTGACCCTGTAGAAAGTCTTTACGCAATACCTGTAGGTCAAAGGCGCGTCCGATCAACACTGCCGCACTACCAAGTAGTAGCGTTGTCACAACGCCGAGACGAAAAGCACTAATGGGGTTGTGTTCCTTTTCTCTCATGGTTTTATGATTACCACTTTATCTTGCGGCACATTGACCATGCCCAAACGCTTTCTCGCTAGTGCCTCAATACGACTCTGCGTTGCCCAGGTACTTTGTTCCAGTTGTAATTGACCCCATTCAATGTCCATATCATCGCGCTGTTTTTGCAATCCCTCGAGCTCAACAAAATATTTACGATTTTCGTGCCTCACATACACCAAGGACAGAGCTGAAAAAATTACCAGCAGTGTCAATATCGCGGGTATTAAATACACCTTCATGCTATACGCTCCGCTACGCGTAGCACGGCACTGCGGGCACGTACATTTAGTTTCACTTCCGCGTCACTGGCATGGTGCGCCTTGCCAATCGCCTTCAGCTTCGGATGTAATTGGGTATGGGTAATCGGCAGGTCAGGTGGAAAATCATCACCCCGACTCTGTTCACGTATAAAACGCTTAATCAAACGATCTTCAAGAGAGTGAAAACTGATCACCACCAGGCGACCGCCGGGGGCCAATAGCTCGATAACCTGTGAGAGCGTATTTTTGATATCGTCGAGTTCCTGATTAATAAAAATCCGGATGGCCTGAAAACTACGCGTTGCCGGGTCCTTACCCTTTTCATGCTTGGGGTTGGCCGCCGCAATAATCGCTGCCAGACGTTGTGTCGTATCAATCGGGGCCTGTTCACGTTCACGCACAATGGCATTGGCAATACGCTTGGCAAAGCGCTCTTCACCATACTCCCTTAATACCCGGGTGATCTCGCTGGCCTCGGCAGACGCCAGCCACTCGGCGGCACTCACGCCGTCCGCGGTATTCATACGCATATCCAGCGGGCCGCTTTGCTTAAAACTGAAGCCACGCTCTGCATCATCGAGTTGTGGCGATGAAACACCCAGGTCCAGTAAAATCCCGGCAACCTGTCCATCCCATTTCAACTCGCGAGTCACACCGCCCATCTCGCTAAAAGAACCGTGATGCAACGTAACGCGTGGATCCTGAGCAATACCCTGTTGAGCAAAACCAATGGCCTGCGGGTCTTTATCCATGACCAATAAGCGCCCACTCTCTGAGAGCCGCTCTAGAATTGCGCCGGCGTGACCCCCTCGACCGAGGGTGCCGTCGATATAATATCCGTCTGACTGAATATTCAGTCCGCTCAAGGCTTCCTCCAGCATCACCGGATGATGTTGATTGTGCTGCATCATGGTCATTTACAACGAAAGGGTTTCCAGCTCTGTCGGCAGTTCCAGATCATCACCGTCCACCTCATTCAGCCAGGCATCACGACGTTCGTTCCAGGTGGCCTCATCCCACAGCTCAAACTTATTACCCTGACCAATGAGTACCGCCTTGCGGTCCAGCGAGGCAAATTCGCGTAGTGGAGGGGGCACCAAAATCCGGGCATTGCTATCCAGCTCGCACTCGGTAGCATGACCGATTAATAGGCGCTGCAGACGGCGTGCCTGCTTGTTCAGCGTTGGAAGCCTGACGAGCTTGCGCTCAATAATTTCCCATTCGGGCAGGGGATATAAGAGCAGGCAGTGATCGCGGTCTACCGTGACGACCATCTGGCCCTCACTATGAGTAAGTAGTTGCTCACGGTAACGCGTAGGCATGGCCATGCGCCCCTTGGCATCCAACGTCAGCGAATTCACGCCTCGATACAAGCTTATTCTCCCCAGTGTCTGGATCCACAAAATCCCACTTTGATCCACTTCAGTACACTATAGGTAGCAAAGGCAAATACGTCAAGAGACCTGTCGCACAAATTTCTTTGTAGACAGTAACTTAGCGCACTTTTAGAGATATTAGAGCAGATTAATAAATGAAGGGAAATGGCTATTTTTCAGCCTATTAATGCGAAAACTTAAAGTAAAGTATTAAGATGGAGTCGGCCGATAAGCCGGGTTCTGTCGAGGACAATCATTCATCTGGGCTATGCGTCACCGCATGCCTCAAGCGACCTACCCGGGAGCAGCGCGGGCCGCGCCATTGCTCCCCTATTTGGTCTTGCTCCGAGTGGGGTTTTCCATCGCCGCCGAGTGTTGCCACCGACGCGGTGCGCTCTTACCGCACCATTTCACCCTTACCGGTCCCGAAAGACTTAGGCGGTATACTTTCTGCTGCACTTTCCGTCGACTCACGCCGCCCAGGCGTTACCTGGCACTCTGCCCTATGGAGCCCGGACTTTCCTCCAGGAAACGGGGTCGGAGTCAATTAAGAAAATTGACTCCGACCCCATTTCCCAGCGATTGCCTGGCCGACTCCGAGGCGCAGTCTAACGGTCCAGGCTTTCCACCGCCAGCTATTGCCGGGGATTTTTACCTAATATATAGAGTGCCTGTTTATACAGGGCATTCTTCTTGCCACCCGTAATTTCAGCCGCCAGTGTGGCGGCCTCTTTGACGGGCAGGGATTTGAGTAAAATCGTCAATACCCGCTCAACCTCGGCATCCTCCGGCCCGCTGGCCTCGGCCCCATGGACAACCAGCACGATTTCACCCCTTGACTGATTTTTGTCCTGCTCAAGCCATTCCAGCAATTCCAGCAGGGGGGCCTGTTTTATGGTCTCGAAGGTCTTACTCAGCTCCCGCGCCAGCACCCCCACTCGCTCCGCACCGAATACCGCAAGCATATCGGCCAGGGTCTCGACGATACGGTGCGGCGACTCATAAAACACCAGGGTCCGTGTATCGGCTTGCAGTATTTCCAGGCGGGACTTGCGGGCCTGTGTCTTATTGGGTAGAAAGCCCTCAAAAATGAAGCGATCCGTTGGCAAGCCAGAGGCAGACAGGGCGGCAACCACCGCGCTGGGGCCAGGAATCGGTGAGACCGGGATACCCTCAGCATGGGCCTGACTCACCAATGGATAACCAGGATCGCTAATCAGGGGAGTACCGGCATCGGAGATCAGGGCAATCGACTCCCCTGCCCGCAGTCTGGTCAACAATTTTTCACTGGCCAGGGTTTCATTGTGTTCGTGGTAGGCCATCATTGGCGTTTGAATGCCGAAGTGACTCAGCAGCTTATTGCTGTGGCGTGTGTCTTCGACGGCAATCAGGGAAACCTCTGCCAATACCTCTTGCGCACGCTGTGACCAGTCTCCTAGATTACCAATAGGCGTGGCGACAATATATAAAGTACCCTGAGCGTTTGACACCGCTGCATCCTCCCCAGATACTTGTGCCCTGGAAAATTGAAGAAATTGACTACGATTATGCAACTAAAGCGCTTTATCTCTCTGGCAGTACTTGCGGCAATATTAACGGCCTGTGCCACCACCCTGCAGCTTTCGGATAAAAATATTGCCGACGCTGAACTGTTGATCCAACAAGGTAAATATCAGGAGGCCGCTACACAGCTCTCACAACTCTCAGCCTCTGCCACTGGAGATACACGCCAACACCTGTTACTGCGCTATGTCGCGGCCCTGGCGCGGAGTGCGCAATTGGCCAGGGCAAAACAACTCTACCAAACGCTCACACCAGTATCGACTGAGCCGGAACTTAATTTACTCGACCGTCTGGCCCAGGCAAATATTGCCATTGCGGAACGACAACCCACTCTTGTTCTCAATGCACTGAAAAAACCGGTCACACCGACAATGCCCGCCAATCTGGTCGCAGAGTATCATGATCTTCGTGCCCTTGCGTACACCTTATTGGGTAATCGGATTGAAACTGCTCGTGAACTGGTTCAGCGGGAATTATTTTTACATGACCCGGCGCTCATCAGTGCCAACCAGCGCGACATCTGGCAGGCACTCTCCCCTTTATCCGAACGGGCACTGCAACAATTACGTACGGCACCTCCGCCAGATATCCTTAGTGGCTGGATGCAGTTAATCCAGATTGCCAAGACCGACCAGTTACACCCTCTTGTCCTCAAACAAAAAATACAGGAATGGCGTCAACTCTATCCCGACCATCCGGTACGCAAACAGCTGTTAGCCGGATTAATGGAACGTCGCGCAGAAGATGTCGCCTACCCTGACAATATTGCCCTGTTGTTACCCCTGACAGGCAAGTTTAATCAACCTGCACACGCGATTCGAGATGGTTTCATCGCCGCCTATTATTCGCGCACACAACACGCTAAACAAACGATTCGTATTTATGATGTTGGTGACTCGGTAGAGAACATACACAAGGTCTACCAGAAGGCATTGGATGATGGCGCCAAAATGGTCGTTGGTCCACTGAATAAAGAGGCGGTATTAACACTCGCAGAACACGATCGTATCCCGGTACCTACGCTAACGTTAAATTATCTACCGGAGGGAATAGAACCACCCGCCAAATTATATCAGTTTGGTTTATCACCGGAAGAAGAGGCCCGGCTGGTCACAGAAAGAACCTGGCTGGATGGCCACGTCAATGCCGCCGTGCTTGTCCCTAGCGGCCCCTGGGGCGAACGTGTCTACAATGCCTTCAAGCAACGCTGGGAGAATATGGGCGGTAAAGTTATTGAGATGCAAACCTATGATGCAACCCGCAATGATTTTTCCAGGCCCATTAGTCGGCTGCTGAATATTGATGACAGTCAACGCAGACGCAGACGCATTGCCGCGCTCATACAACAGCCCGTAAAATTTACTCCACGCCGGCGTAAGGACATCGACTTTATTTTTATTGCAGCCTTCCCAAGGCAGGCGCGCGCCATACGACCTCAGTTAAAGTTCTTTCATGCCGGTGACATCCCCGTTTATGCTACATCCCATGTCTTTACCGGCAACCTGGACCCTGAGCGTGATCGAGATATGGATGGCCTCATTTTTGGTGATATGCCCTGGGTACTCACCGAGACCACTGCACACCGTGCCATGCATACAAAACTGGAAGGTCAGATCTCCGCTGCCGGCAAAAACATGCAACGACTCTATGCCCTTGGTATCGATGCATACGATATTATCGGTGCCCTGAATACACTCAAGGCCTACCCTTATGAGCGTTTTGATGGCGAGACCGGTAGCCTGAGCCTGGATGCCAAACAACGCATACACCGGCAATTAACCTGGGTGAAATTTCGCAGCGGTCGACCCGTGCCTCTGGATAGCGAACTACAATAACAGGCAAACATGACGACTCGACAACAGGGACAGAACGCCGAGACACAGGTCTACGACTATTTGCAACAACAGGGGCTTAAACCCCTGGCCCGCAATGTTCGGAGCCCCCGTGGTGAGATCGACCTGATTATGGAAGAGGGTGATACCGTTGTCTTTATTGAGGTTCGGCTGCGGACTCGTACTGACTTTGGCAGCGGGGCCGAGAGCGTGACCCGAAGCAAACAGATAAAACTGATTGCCACAGCGGCTTACTTTCTGCAACAAAACAAACGTCTGTCGAAACGCCCGGCACGTTTCGATGTAGTCTCGGTCAGTAGTCAGGAAAATATGGACTGGATAAAAAATGCATTTGAGGTTTAAATAGCAATATGTCAGTGGAAAACAATATCAGCGCCATATTTCAGGCCAGCATTGAAATCAAACAACTATCACAGACCGTACTGATAAAAACAATTGCCGATGCCTCGCAGGTAATGATCAAGGCATTGAAGACAGGTCATAAAATCATGAGTTGCGGCAACGGCGGCTCGGCAGCCGATGCACAACATTTTTCCTCAGAATTATTAAACCGTTTTGAGATGGAGCGACCTGCCCTGCCGGCTATTGCCCTGACCACAGACACATCAACACTCACCTCGATTGCCAACGACTATGCTTATAATCGTATTTTTGCCAAACAGATCGAGGCCCTGGGGCAAGATGGTGACGTACTCCTGGCGATCTCGACCAGCGGCAATTCAGCAAATGTCTGTGAGGCCATTACCTCAGCCAAGACAAAAGGCATGTCCGTTATCGCCATGACCGGGCGGGATGGCGGCGGCATTGCAAAACTCTTATCTGCGAATGATGTTGAGATCCGTGTACCCTCCGATGTCACCGCCCGCATCCAGGAAGTCCATCTCCTCAGCATACATTGCATATGCGACCAGATCGATAAAACCCTGTTCGCCTGATACGAGACCCAGCCTTGAAGCAAGACTTTCTTCAGTCCCTGGCAAATTTTCTAGGCACAGATCAACTCCTGACCAGTCCCGATGAGTGCTGGGCCTATGGCTATGACAATAGCCGTCGTCATGCTCAACCCGGTGTGGTGGTATTCCCAAAATCGCATAATGAAGTGTTACAGATCGTGCAGCTCTGCAACCAGTATAAAGTCCCCATTGTCGCGCGTGGACGTGGAACCGGTACGGTCGGCGCAGCTGTGGCCATAGAGCAAGGATTGGTCTTGTCTACCGAACGCATGAACCGCATCATCAATACTGATGCCGCCAATCGCTACATGGTGGTGGAACCCGGTGTGTTAAACCAGTCGGTTCAGGATGTGGCCGCAGAACAGGGATTCTTCTGGCCACCGGACCCCAGCAGTGCCGCCTTTTGTAGCATAGGCGGTAACCTGGCCTATAATGCCGCCGGACCGCGTGCAGTCAAATACGGCACACCACGTGAGAATGTCCTGGGTCTTAAGGCGATCACGGGTGACGGTAGAGAAATTAAAACCGGTGTCCTCACGACCAAGGGTGTTGTCGGTTATGATCTGACGCGTTTGTTGGTCGGCTCTGAAGGTACACTGGCCATCATTACCGAGGCAACACTTAAACTGACACCGCTGCCGGAGGCCAAGCGCACCCTACAGATTATCTATGCCGATATTGAATCCGCGGCACAGGCCATCGCCGGCATTATGCAACAATCCGTCGTCCCCTGTGCGCTGGAATTTATCGATGCGGCAGCCATCGAGATGGTGCGTGAATATTCGAATGCGGACCTAGCGGAAAACGCGGGGGCCATGTTAATGGTGGAGGTCGATGGTCAGGAAGCCACCCTGGACTTCGCCAGCGCCTCGATTGAAAACGCGGCGCAACAAAAGGGACTGATCTCTTTTCAGGTGGCCAGGACCAAACAGGCCGTCGAAGCCCTGTGGCAGACGCGCAAGGCCCTCTCGCCCGCGCTACGCAACCTCGCCCCCAAGAAAATTAATGAAGACGTGGTTGTCCCGATTACAAACATCCCGGCCCTGATTCATGGCCTGGAGGGCCTGTCACAAAAACATGGCATTCCGATTGTGAATTTTGGCCATGCCGGCAATGGTAATATCCACGTCAACCTGTTATTCGACCCTGACAATATAACCCAGGCCAATAACGCCCAAGCCTGCCTGGATGAAATGTTTACTCTGGTTCTGGAATTAGACGGCACCTTGTCGGGGGAACACGGCGTCGGCCTGGAAAAAAAGAATTATATTGCACGTGAGCTGGACCCTGTCGCCTTAAGTCTTATGCGCAGCATCAAACAGGTCTTTGACCCAAATAACATCCTCAATCCTGACAAGTCGTTTCCTCTCTAAAATAGTAGGTACATAGTGCGAGTGAATAACATTATCAGCTCATCCATGAGCGTTCATTAGAATTTGTAATTTCTATGGAATGGTTACTGCTACTCGTTCTGTTCGCCTTGTTATGGTTTTGGTGGGATGCTGTTGGCACTAAAGAAATTGCAGTAAGACGGGGTAAACAGTTATGCCAGCAGGCCGATGTTGTATTCCTGGATGATACCGTCGCACTGAACCAGCTTAGACTACGCCGCCAGCTTTCGGGGTCGATTGTATTTTACAGGCGCTTTGTATTCGAATTCTGTACCGATGGTGAGAATCGATACTCGGGCTATATTGATATGCTGGGCAGGCTTATTCAGCAAACACATATGGATGTATATCGTGTGTCGGATAATTCCTGGGATTAACAGAGCAATCAATTTAACCTGCTTTTGCCTGAATACAGCCACGGTACTCCGTTAGTGACAGGCTAAATATCAGATAACGGCTATACTGTCTGAATGATTATTTAACCAGCTTCAAATGTGGTTTATCGGGCTTATCGTCAGGCGCTGGTTCTGGTGGTGGGGTATTGTCATCATCGTGTTCATCAAAGACCATCCCCTGGCCATTTTCTTTAGCGTAGATAGCAAGCACCGCAGCAATGGGGATCCCCACCTCCATGGAGCGTCCATCAAAGCGGGCATTAAAATGGATGTGGTCATTGCCAAGTTCCAGATCATTTATCGCCCGAGGCGCAATATTTAAGACAATCTTACCGTCCTCAACAAACTGGCGCGGAACCTGAACATAATCATTCTTTGCATTGACCAACAAATATGGTGTGAATTCGTTGTCCATAATCCACTCATAAATTGCCCGGATAAGGTAGGGTTGTGTAGACAGCATAGCGGCGGGATAATCAGAAGCTCGATACTGAACTCTAGTTCAGATCACGAATTTCCCTTTCTTCCTCTGTAAGACTATTCTTGAATCCTTCTCTTGAAAACAGGCCATCCATGTAACTTAGCAAACCTTTCGCCTGGGAAGGAATCTCAATACCGTAGTACGGCAGACGCCATAATAACGGCGCCAGGGAACAATCCACCAGACTATATTCATCGCTCATAAAAAATGGTTTGGATTCAAAAATGGGGGAGGCGCCAACAAGATTGTCGCGTAGTTCCTTGGCAAACCTGTCCGCCGTCTTATTACCCGGTTTGATCTTGTCCGCCAGAGAGTACCAGTCGCGTTCAATACGATGAAAAAACAGGCGACTGCGTGCACGCGAGACCGGGTCAACGGGCATCAAAGGTGGATGGGGAAAACGCTCATCCAGATACTCCATAATGACTCTATGATCATACAACGCCAATTCACGATCGATCAACGTGGGTGTTTCATTGTAGGGATTTAAGTCTTTCAGGTCTTCAGGGGTGTCTTTCGGATTCACCATTTGCAACTCAAAACTGATGCCCTTCTCCGCCAGGACAATACGCACCATATGGCTATACGGATCCAGAACGGTAGAAAATAAAGTCATTGCTAAACGTCGATTGGCCATTTGTGCCATACGTATATCCCCGTAATTTAAACCAACTTCAGAAAAATGAGGGGGACATAAGTCCCCCTTTTGTACTTATTCAATCTTTAAACAGTTACTTAGTTCAATGGATGTCTTTCCAGTATTCCTTTTTCAAGGCATAGGCAACGACAAACAACAGGGCCAAAAAGAGCATTGCCACGATACCCCAGCGCTGGCGTTCCAGTTTGATTGGCTCACCCATGTAGGTGAGGTAATTCACCAGGTCTGTGACCGTATCTTTAAACTGAACCGCAGATAACTTACCTGGAGCAACGGTTTCATAGCCGACCAGGGTCTTCTCTTCGTGACCCGCATGATCCAGATGCGCTTTAAAAACCGGCCTCTTAAGACCTTCCAGTTCCCACAGGACATCCGGCATGCCAACACTTGGAAAACGTGCATTATTGACCCCCCATGGACGTGACGCATCCGTATAGAACGTCATCAGGTAGGTGTATAACCAGTCGGGACCACGCGAACGAGCAACCAACGTCAAGTCCGGTACCTTGGTGCCAAACCAGTTCTTTGCATCATCCTTGGTCATGGCAACGGTCATGGTATCACCCACCTTATCCGAGGCAAACATCAGATTCTTTTTCACCTGCTTGTCGGTCAGACCCAGGTCAGCCCCCATGCGGTTGTAACGCATATATGCTGCTGAGTGACAACTCAAACAATAGCTTGTGAAAAGACGTGCACCGCGTTGCAGAGACGACTTGTTATGCAGGTCGATGTCGGCCTTCATGTTTTTAATACCCTCGCTGCTCGCGTTAGCCAATAACGGTATTAACCCGAAAATCAAAACAATGAGTAAATTCTTCATTTTGTTGTCACCCTTTCTGGAACCGGCTTAGTTTTCTCAAATTTTGGAAGAAACCAGAGCACTACAAAGAAGGCAAAATAAACTGACGTGAAAATTCGTGCCAGTTCCGTTTTAGCGCTGGTTACCTCTTGGGTACCTAACCAACCCAGGAAGATAAAGCTGATAATGAATACCACCAGTGCGATTTTGTAACTCATGCCACGATAACGAACCGATTTAACCGGACTACGGTCAATCCATGGCAGGAAGAACAGAATCACGACCGCGGCACCCATGACGATAACGCCGGGGAATTGTGAGTCAAACAATGGCGGCACCGCACGTAACATGGCGTAATAAGGTGTGAAATACCAGAGAGGCGCAATGTGCGTTGGTGTCTTCAGTGCGTCAGCCGGAATGAAATTGGCGTGCTCAAGAAAATAGCCACCCATTTGCGGCCCAAAAAAGACAACCCCAAAGAAGAACATCAGGAAAACCACAACACCGACAATATCCTTCACGGTGTAATAAGGGTGGAAAGGAATACCATCAAGGGGAATACCATCCGGACCCTTGTGCTTCTTGATTTCAACCCCGTCCGGGTTGTTAGAACCCACTTCGTGCAAGGCAAGGATATGCGCAACAACCAGACCCGCCAGGACTAGA
>Ga0209633_10005131_pt1 | contig 11578 bp, 11 predicted proteins | sample Cruoilmetagenom1_FD_187290 | JGI IMG/M metagenome (GOLD analysis project Ga0209633, IMG submission 187290) | Oil polluted marine microbial communities from Coal Oil Point, Santa Barbara, California, USA - Sample 1 (SPAdes) (version 2) | ecosystem: Environmental > Aquatic > Marine > Oil seeps ... | reverse complement strand
CGAAGTTTAATCTGCTTAAGGGCGCATCGTCCCATGAGCTCTTCAGACGACAGCCAAAGTTTAGGCTTAGGTACCCAAAGGGCCATTTCTGGAGTCCTGGGAAGTTCTATCGAAGCGTGGGAGATGCGGATCTCCCCACTGTAATCGGATACGTTAGAGAGCATGGTGTCCTACAGATGAGTCTATCGGATTTCGGGACAGTCTCAGGAAGCCCCGCCCTTTAGGGCGGGGAGGAGGTCACTAAAAAGGCCATTTATCTAGGTTACTATTCCGGAGGAGTACCCATTTGCACTCTTATCTACGCTGGCATTATCGCAATGCCAGGTATTTATATCGAGTTTCCATTTCAGATCTATGTTTCTCAGAGAAGAAAGCTGGATGTTAAAAAAGTGGAGGGCAAACCGAAGGGTTATGCCGACAGAAAGAATCTGAAAGAACTGGAAACTGTAAAGAGACTGGCGGATATAGCGTGCACCGTCAAAAATTCCATGAGCTCTGACGTCGTCGTGACGGTAAAAAAGGTTAGTCTACTCCTTCTATCTTCATCCAAGATCCCCCTCTAAGCTGATCGACGCCAAGATCCCCCTCTAAGCTGATCGACGCCAAGATCCCCCTCTAAGCTGATCGACGACATAACAACTTTTAAATATAGAATTGCATTTACAGGTAAAAATGCGCGAGGTAATTAAATGATGGGAACTCAGCCAGTAATAATACTTAAGGAAGGCACTAGAAGAGAGAAAGGCAAAGGGGCCCAGGAGAACAACGCGATGGCCGCTAGAGCTATAGCTGATGCGGTGCGCACCACCCTGGGACCAAAGGGAATGGACAAGATGCTGGTCGACAGCATGGGAGATGTCACCATAACGAATGATGGCGTTACCATTTTGAAGGAGATAGATGTCGAGCATCCGGCCGCGAAGATGATAATAGAGGTCGCGAAGACCCAGGACCAGGAGTGCTACGACGGCACGACCACGGCCGTGGTGATCTCGGGGGAACTTCTGAAGAACGCCTCCGAGCTGGCGAACCAGAACGTCCATCCAACGATAATAACCGAAGGATACAGACTTGCGGCCGAAAAGGCCATGGGGGTTCTAGACAGTATTGCGGTGAAGATCGCCAAGGAGGATAGATCCATGCTCAAGAGCTTGGCTGTCACCGCGATGTCGGGGAAGAGCGCTAGCGGTTACAAAGATCTCCTATCCGATCTCTGCATAAAGTCGGTATTGGCCGTGATGGAGGAGGAGAACGGAAAACTGGTCGGCGACATAGATGACATAAAGGTCGAGAAGAAGCAGGGAGGTTCTGTAGATGATACGACGCTTATACAGGGCATAATAATAGACAAGGAGAGGGTTCATCCAGGGATGCCAAAGAAGATAAAAGATGCTAAGGTAGCTCTGGTGGATGCTGCCCTGGAGGTAAAGAAGACCGAGGTAGATGCCAGAATCCAGATAACAGATCCGACTCAACTGCAGTCGTTCCTCGACGAAGAGGAGCACATGCTAAGATCCATGGTCGCTAAGGTTAAGGACAGCGGAGCCAGCGTGCTCATATGCCAGAAGGGCATAGATGACGTAGCTCAACACTTCCTCGCCAAAGATGGCATATACGCGGTGAGGAGGGTCAAGAAGTCCGACATGGAGAAACTGGTAAAAGCGACGGGAGCCAACATGGTCACGAGCCTTGACGATCTAACCCCCGAAGATCTGGGAAAATCCGGTGTAGTGGAGGAGCGCAAGATAGGCGATGACGAAATGACATTTGTGACGGAGTGCGCAAATCCGAAGGCAGTCTCGCTCCTGGTGAGAGGAGGAAGCGAGCACGTAGTCGACGAGGTGGAGAGGTCTATCCATGACGCTCTCGGCGTTCTAATCATTGGCCTGGAGGACGGTAAAGTTATACCTGGAGGGAGCTCCACTGAGATCGAAGTGGCCCTCGGCCTTAGAAGGTACGCATCATCGGTGGGTGGAAGGGAACAGCTGGCGATCGAGGCTTTCGCCAACTCGATGGACATAATCCCAAGGACGCTGGCCGAAAATGCAGGGCTGGATTCGATTAACACCCTGGTAGACCTCAGATCGACTCACGAAAGCGGCAACAAGACCTTCGGTCTGGACGCCCACACGGGGAAGGTCGTTGACATGGTGAGTAGCGGCGTCATCGAACCGTTGAGGGTTAAGGCGCAGGCCATAAAATCCGCGGCAGAAGTCGCTAACATGATAATGCGCATAGACGACGTGATCGCCTCCAAAACGTCAGGCGCAGGGATGCCACCGGGTGGAGGCATGCCAGGCGGAATGCCAGGCGGAATGCCAGGCGGAGAGGAGTACTAAGCCCCTCCCTCTGTTTTTATTTTTTTTATTTTTATCTTTTTATCTGGAATTACATTAAATCGTCAAACCAATAGGCATCTTCTTTCAACGGTAGGGAGAAGAACCTGCCCACATCCTCGGGGTTCTTGGCCTGATGGTATTTAAAATAAAATCTGCCATCCTCTATCCCAACTGTCGCGATCTTGCCCGTTGTATGGGACATTATGTATCTAGCGGTCTTGGCCAGGCCGCTCATCCCTTTTTTTGCATCCTCGAATATTCTGTAGCCTTCAGCTAAGGGCACCTGGAAATATTTGCCGCCCTTTATCGGTCTGCACTGGAACAGATAGTAGGGGGTGACGCCCACGTAGCTCAACTTGTTGAATAATTCCCGTATAGTTTCCGGGTTATCGTTTACCCCTCTGAGCAGGACAGTCTGGTTCCTCAAAATCACTCCGATCTCGCCCAACATCCTCAGGCCCGTTATCGCCTCCTCTGTCAGCTCTCTAACGTGGTTAAAGTGCACGACGAAGTATATCCTGCGGTCCTCCCTGTTGTGGTTCGATATAATGCTTCTGAACTCTTCGTCCGCGATTATCCTCTGCGGGAGATAGACGGGCGTTCTGGTGCCGATCCTGATCATCCTGACGTGTTCTATGTCCCTCAGTCCATTTAAAATGGTGTCGAGCCACCCGTTGCTCAACATCAATGGGTCCCCGCCGCTGAGCAGGACGTTATCGATCTCTTTATGCTCTTTTACATATTCCAGAGCGTTTTTCAGGTGCTCCGGGCTCTCGATGATCTGGTCAGTCTTTCCTTCCACCTTTAACCGCCTTCTAAAACAGAATCTGCAGTAGCTGGAGCACATGTCGCTCACCAGGAACAGGGCCGTGGGCCCATATTTGTGTTGAACTCCCCTTAATCGGGTGATAGTGCTCTCCAAGCTCGGATCCAGTGAACCCGCCACGCTGAGCTCATCCGCCACCGGGATGACCTCCTTCCTTATCGGGTCATCCGGGTCGTCCCAATTTATCAGGTTGAAGTAATAGGGGGTTATCTGCATGGGGAAAATCTCGATAGCCTCAGCTAACCTCTTCTCTTCTTCTTGTGGCAAATTGACCCTCTTTTTGAGATCGTCCATCGTCCTTATGCTGTTTCTCAGTTGATCTTTCCATCCGTCCATTTTTTACCTCTGCGCTTTGTCAGACAATCGTTTCAAGCTTATAATTTTTTTGAGGGACAAATTATTTAGATTGGATCTTTTTAAAATAGATAAAGTAAAATAGACCGGCCACGATTTTGGGGAGCATGATTGACTTCGATGTCGAGCTTGTACAATTAACTCCAACGATCGGAGATAAGAGGGCAAATGGGGATAGGATGCTCGAGATAGCAAAGGAAAGTCAAGCAGATCTCATAGTATTCGGGGAGTTCTCTGCTACTGGGTACTCTTATGACGTTGATTTGAGATCTCTAGCCGGTGGGATCGAAGATCTCGTGAGGCTTGCAAAGCAAGAGAAAAAGTACATAGTGTATGGAGCCCCCATCATAGATGGTGAGAAACTCTTCAACTCGTTGATCTTCGCAACCCCGGAGGGAGAAAAGATCTACAGAAAGGTTCATCTGCCCCACTTTGGCCCCTTCAGAGAAAAGGATCTCTTTACGGAGGGCGATGACGTAAAAGTGGTGGGTACCGAGCTGGGAAAGATAGGATTGATGATCTGTTACGACATCTCCTTTCCGGAGTTGGCTAGAGTTCTCATGATGAAGGGAGCCGAGGTAATCATATGCATATCCGCCTCTCCTGTACAGAGCAGGCCTTTTTTCGAAAAGGTGATGCCGGCCAGGGCGGCGGAGAATTCTTCTTATCTCATCTACGTCAACCTGTGCGGGGCGCAGGGCAATCTTTTATTCTGGGGGGGGAGCAGGGTTCTGGACCCATGGGGAGAGGAGGTCATCAGGGCAAAATATATGGGGGAGGACAGGGTGTGCGCTCACCTCAATAGTAAGGATCTGGAGAGTGCCAGGAAGCAGAGGCCCATGAAAAAAGACGTGAAGAGCTGGTTGCTTCCCTTTTCATAGCTATTAAAATTAAGGATTTACCATTATGTCCTTATCTGATATCCCTCTTCTTTTGTCCTCTAATTCCCTTAAGAAGATCTCCAGCCTATCCGCACAATCTTTTTTGCAATGGCCGCAGAGCCTTTCTCCACTTCTGCAGGAGTTGTATATATCCGCTAGCTCTTCGTCGCTCTTCACCATATGGTAGAGCAAGAGCTCGTACACGCAACAGACATCTGGATTCCCCCCGTCCTTTCTCTGTTCCTCGACCGAGACCGCCCCACCCGTTTTACACCTCATCACCTTCTTCCTCGCTTCCTTAGGGCTGTCCGTCAAAAAGATAGCGCTGTCGGGTTTCGAACTCGACATCTTTCCGCCGGTTAAGCCGTGCATGTGTCTGTGATAGGTGGAGGACGGAGGATAGAAACCATAACCTCCCAGTTCACTTTCGAGATCCGCTACCCTCTTCTCTAAATTTGTAACCTTTTTCTTGAGGTAGAGCGCTCTATATTTTCGGTTCTCTTTGTATTCCCTTTTTTTCAGGTTTAGAGCACCTATGAGCCGATCCATCCTGGGATCGATCTCCTCTTCGCTTCCCCTCACGAAGATGGCATCGTCTTGAATGTTGAACATCCTGTTCCTGGCGGCTAGATCTCTGGTCAAACGTATGTGGGGGTCCTGGTCTATTCCAACTGGCACCAGGGTAGGCCTTGGGCCCCCATGCTCTTCCAGCTGAACGTGGAGTATATCCCCCACCTGTATCAAAGGCGTATAGATGTGTGATAAAGAGGTGGAATTTCCAAATCCATAGATGGCGTTGGCCTCGCTTAAGGTAACGCTTCTGCCCATGGCAAATGCCAGATCCAACACTTCTTTTCTCCTGGACTGGGGGTAGAACTCCGTTTTGGGGTCCAGCCCAAGAGCCAGGTAATTCTTTATATATTCTGATATCGCCACCTTTCCTGATTTCTCCAGAGGTACGTTCCTGGTGGCGTATGCCTCCAGGTCGGCCACTGCCAGAAAGACCTCCCCACCCAGAGATTGAAAGTATAAGACCTGGTCTATTACCATCTTGTGGCCGAAGTGCATCTTGCCCGATGGCATTAACCCGGTTAGAACAGCGAATTTTTTCTTCTTTTTTTGCTTGATCACCTCTTTAATCCTCCAAAAGTCCCTCTGACCAAACACTATACCCCTCTTGAACAGGGGTGCTGGATTCGGTAAGCCCTTCGCATCGAAATCTTCGATGCCGAACGATGAGAGCTTAGTATAATCGACCTCCTCACTCGACCAGGGATCAATAGGCATGGTGAGTTAGCGGAATGGCGTTTTTTATCTTTTCCTCTCAAAACCGATTTAGTAACGCCTAAAAGATACGCACACGTTAATTATGCGGAAAAAAGAGCTACTGCGATCTAAGTTAAGATAAGGTAAATCAAGCTCAAAAAGTTAAACTTTAAACTTTTTCTCCTATATGGGTGAAGGAGGTGCCAAATGGGCGACGATACTGAAAAGGTATTTAAAAAGGCGATAGAGTCCCTCGATGATGGGGAGGATATAGTGCTGGCCACTGTGGTTAAAACCGATGGTCCAACTCCCAGCAGGGAGGGGTTTAAGATGCTCATTTTAAAGGACTCCGTATGCGGAAGCGTTGGCGGAGGAGAACTGGAGAAGCTGGTTATCGAAAGAGCGAGAAAACTGGGGAAGGGAAAAAGCGCCTTAATTGAGGCGGATCTGGGCGACATAGGGATGAGCTGTGGGGGCGAGGTGTCCGTATTCCTTGAGCACATCTCCGGGGGCGACGAGCTCCATATATTTGGGGGCGGCAATATAGCCTTTCACCTCTCCAAGATCGCGTCTGAGATAGGATTTAAACCCTTGGTACTCGATTATAGAGAGGATGTTAGAGTGGAAAGCACGATGATCAACCCCTACCCAAAATTACTGGAGATGGTTCCATCGTTGAATCTGGAGCAGAAATATGTGGTTATCGCCACTGATTCGCATGAGAAGGACTACGAAATCGCAAGGGTGATATTAAATGGCGAAATGCCCATATACCTGGGGGTAATAGGCAGCGAGATCAAAGCGAAGGAGCTCAAAACTCGTCTAAAAGAGAGCGGCATCAGCTCATCAAAAATAGATAAAATCCACTGCCCAATAGGTCTTGTGAAAGCAAAAACACCAGCGGAGATAGCCGTGAGTATAGCGGCTGAGCTGATACTAGATAGGTCGCATAAGATGGATTCAATTTAACCTTCGTAACCTTCCTCTACGGCTTTCACCATCTTTACCAGAACCTCATTCACTGGAGTTTCTATTCCATATCTTTTTCCTTCTCTCGCGATCGCTCCATTGATGTAGTCTATCTCGCTTGGCCTTCTGTTTAACACGTCCTGGTACATCGACGAAAGATTTCCCGCCGTGTTTCTCGCCACCTGTTTACAGTATTCTATGGGATCGCGTTCCAGTTTTATGCCCTTGGCCCTGCAGACCTCTACACTCTCTTTTAGGACCATCTCCAACAATTTCTCTGCGCTTTTATGTTTGACCAGATATCCGTTAGGAACTCTCAACACTGCTGTAAGAGCGTTTATCCCCGCGTTTACCAAAAGCTTATCCCATATCGTACTTGGGACATCTGTGGATAGTCCAGTGTGAAATCCCGCTTTTGTGAGCAGATCTGCCGTTTCCTTCACCCTTTCGGTCATTTCTCCCGTTAACGGTCCGATGGTGGTGCTCCCAAGAGCGATGTGCCTCACATGACCCGGACCCAATAGAGTGGCCCCGTCAGAAGTCACTCCTGCTATGACCTTTTCTCCACCTACGATCTCCGCTATTCTCTCCGCGTTTCCCAATCCATTTTGGAGGGTCATCACCAGTGTATCGTTACCTATTATGGGCAAAGCATCCTCGATAGTGGTTTCGGTGTCCATGGATTTAACGAGGATTATCACCAATTCCACTTTCCCTTCCACCTCCTTTGGAGAGGTCACGGCTCTTACCGGTATTACTCTACTGCCCCCAACGCCCTCGATGTTTAGACCGTTATTATTCATCTCATCGACGTGCTCTCTCCACGTGTCTATGAGTACGACGCTCTCCCTCGCTTCGGTTAATCTCCCTCCAAAGATCGAGCCTAAGGCTCCTGAACCCAGAATTACTATCATGGTCTAAGCTTTCTCAGCTCCTCTTCTTTCATCGTGTAGCTATGGGCCTTGCCGGGAAATTCTCCAGATGCGACTTCTTCAGCGTATCTGTTCAGAGCTTCCAGCTCCAGCTGCCCGATCTGAGCGTATTGCTTGACGAATTTGGGAACGAACCTGTCGAAAAGGCCAAGAAGATCCTGCGTGACGAGCACCTGCCCATCACAATATGGCCCCGCCCCTATCCCTATAGTGGGTATCGCGAGTCTCTCCGATATCATCTTCGCCAGGGGTGAGGGGATGCACTCCAGCACTATCGCAAAAGCGCCTGCATCTTCCAGGGCCACTACACTATCGATCAGTTCCTGGGCCCTCTCGGCGTCTTTGCCCTGAACCTTGAATCCCCCGAGGCTCGAAGCCGTCTGAGGAGTAAGGCCTATATGTGCCATGACTGGCACTCCCGCCTTGACTATGGCTCTAACGGTAGAAGCATAATTCAATCCCCCCTCGAGCTTGATGCTGTCAGCCCCCCCCTCTTTGATCAACCTTCCGGCGTTCCTGATCGCGTCCTCAGCCGATGCCTGGTATGACATAAATGGCATATCTGCTATGATGTGGATGTTGGGGGCTCCTTTTACCACGGGTTTTGTATGGTGCAGGATATCCTCAACTGTAACGGGAACAGTGCTATCGTATCCCAATACCACCATGCCGAGGGAGTCCCCCACCAGTATCATCTCTATCTCCGTCTTTTCTACGATAACTGCTGTGGGGTGGTCATAAGCTGTCACCATCCTTATCTTTTTGCCTTTTTTCTTCATTTCCCTAAATTCCTGTATCGACGCCTTTCTCTTTTCTGACATCATTATCCTCCAGTTTGGTCATTCATCCGCAAACAGGTAGTTTATAATGGCCTGGGTATAAATCTTTGTGGTCTCTATGAGCTGATCTATCTCGACATACTCGTCTCTCTGGTGCGGCACATCCCTCTTTCCCGAACCGGTCACTACAACGGGTATATGCTTCCATGCCCATAGAAACGTTCCGTCCGTTGCACCTGGAACCCCATTATAGACGGGCTCTTCTCCCTTTATTTCCCTATATGCCTTATCCACCGCCCTCACTATCAACTCGCCCTTATCGGTGTGCGTGCATGGTCTTTTCTCAATGACCTCCATTTCAGCCCTGAATTTCTCATCGGAACTCTTGAGCTCTTCAAACATCCCCTCGATCCGCCCGATTAAAGACTCGCCATCTTGACCGGGTATGGTGCGTATGTCCAGGGCGACTAGACTCTCTTCCGGCACTACGTTCAACTGACCCTTACCGTTGGGGGGGGACATGACGACGGTAGGGGTGATGCTTGGATAGCCCAGATACTCATGATAACCAAGTCTTTCGATCTCCCTCCGTTCAAAATCCTGTAATTTTAATATCAACGCCGCCATTCTGGGGTTGGGATTTATCCCCGTAAGGGGCATGGCACCATGTGCCATCTTTCCTTTAATTTTTATGATCGCTCTGATCGCCCCTTTTATGTCCGGGCACAAATTGTTGTCCTCCGGTTCACATATGATCGCGCCGTCCACATCGTCCGCCCATCCCCGTTTTATGAAATGCTTTATCCCAGTCATCATCCCCTCTTCATCGACGGGAAAGCACAGCACGATTTTGCCCGGGAAATCTATTCCCGAATCTTTTATCGCCTTAGCTGCTATGATGGCGGAAGCTAGATTGTTCTTGGTGTCGCAGGCGCCTCTCCCATATATCTTGCCTTCTATCAATTTGGCCTCGAAAGGAGGATATCTCCACTCGTCAACATCCCCAGTGGTAACGACGTCCGTGTGCGCTTCCAGGAGAACTGTTCTTCCGGGTCTGCCGCCCTTCAATATCGCTATCACGTTTGGCCGGTGTGGGGCGACCATATCGACGTGCACTTCAAAACCCTCTCCGACGAGCCTATCCCTGACGAACATGGCTGCCCTTTCCTCGTTGCCTCCCCCCTCAGGATCATATACGCTAGGGATACTAACCAGCTCTCTTGTAAGAGTTACCACCTCTTCTTCATCTACATGCTCGATCGCTCTTTTATCCATCATTCGATCACCTTTAAGCCCCCCAAAATTTCTCAATAGTCTCGTCGCTAGGCGGGCTGGTAGCGTATGTCGCGATGACAAACGCTATGAGCGCCAGAATCAGCGCCAAAACTATGGGGTGAGCCCCAAATGGCCTTGGCCACAACTCGCTTATCAGCAAAAAGCTGATTATGCCAACTCCCATAGATGCGATAGCTCCCTGTGCATTGGCCCTCCTCCAATATAGCCCTAGAACGAGGACCCAGAAGAAAGTAGCCTCCAATCCACCAAAGGCGTAAAGGTTTATCCAGATGATCAGGGATGGAGGGTTCAGGGCGGCTACGATTATTATCAGACCCAGAATTGCCGTTGTCAGCATGCTCAGAACCTTTAACTTATCGCTCGAGAGATCCGGGTTTACATAGCTGATGTACAGATCCCTCATTATGGTGCTGGACATCAGAATAAGCTGGGAATCCACCGTTGACATTATAGTAGCCAAAGGCGCGGCTAGAAATATACCGACCAGCCAGGCAGGGAACAGATCCATCGCTAAAAGGGGCATTATGCTATCCGTCGTGAGTCCCTCGGGGACAGAGATTAAAACTCTGGCAACGGACCCAGAGAGGTGAAGCCCCAGCATTAGCACGCCCGATACCACCGTGCCGATCACTATTGCCCTGTGCATGGACTTCGAATTTTTATATGCCATCGCCCTGATAGCGTTCTGCGGTAGCCCCAATATGCCTATGCACACCAGGATCCAGAAGGAGGATATCCAGGGAACGGTGATGAAGTTATCGACGCCGAAGGGGGTGATCAGGTCCGGGTCTGTGTTGTAGAGCTCCTGCATAACGCTTGAGACCCCACCACCGGCCATAAAAGCGGCGATCAATATAATGATAGTACCTATCAACATGACGGTTCCTTGTAAGGTGTCAGTCAACACGACAGCTCTGAAGCCCCCCCATGTGACGTAAATAAGAACTATGCCCCCAAAAAGGACAAGTCCCACGATGTAGGGCAGGCCGGTTATGGTCTGGAACAGCCTTGCCCCACCCACAAATTGAGCGATCACGGCCACGATCAAAAAAGAGACGGTCGCGACCGAAGTCATCAACACCACAATGGTGTTGTTGCCATACCTCTCCTTTATCACGTCGATTACGGTTACGGCTCTCACCTTTCTGGATACGATCGCGAACCTTTTGCCCAAAATACCCAATGTTATGTAAGCTGCTGGGATTTGGGTCATGGCCAGCAACACCCAACCCAGCCCTTGAGAATAAGCGGTTCCAGGCCCTCCCAAAAAACTCGATGCGCTTACATAAGTGGCGACCAGGGTCATGGCCAGCACGTATCCTCCAAGCCCCCTGTTTCCAAGATAATATTCATCGATGAACCTGTCCCCGGCTTTTCTCACCTTTCTAGTGCTGTAATAGCCTATAAGGATAACTATGCACAGGTAAGATATCAGCGGAACCCAGAGTTGGATCAGATAGGACAGCTCTCCACTCAACTGGCCTCTCCCTCTTCACCATCTGTTTCTTCGAGTGGCATGTCCTTGAAGACTAAGGAGACGATGATCCAGGTCAGAATGCTGAATAGAAAGACGCTGACAATACAGCTCAAAAAGAACCAGGCGGGAAAGCCGAGGATGTAGACGTACTGTTCTGGATCCACAGAGCCGAACCCATAAGCAAATGTGAACCACCAGACGATATTGGCAATGAGAAGAACGATCATGGATATGGTTTCCTTCCTGGTCTGCTTGTATCTTGAGTCCTCCCCAAACCTGCTTTTCATATTGGGTCGCGATAGCGTCCGATCTATTTAAAGCCTGTGCCTTAGGGTACTCCTCCAAATTTAAACCATTTATTTGAGATCTCGGGATTTAAGGAGTGAAGAGATCTTCTTTTCCAAATAGGAAACGAGAGAGAAGAGGAAAAATTTTTATTAGCCCCGATATCCTGTTTCT
>Ga0209633_10005129_pt1 | contig 11579 bp, 9 predicted proteins | sample Cruoilmetagenom1_FD_187290 | JGI IMG/M metagenome (GOLD analysis project Ga0209633, IMG submission 187290) | Oil polluted marine microbial communities from Coal Oil Point, Santa Barbara, California, USA - Sample 1 (SPAdes) (version 2) | ecosystem: Environmental > Aquatic > Marine > Oil seeps ... | reverse complement strand
CGGTTCTGCCCCGTCAACACCGTCCGGTATCAGATCCATCACGCTGATACTGCCATCTTCACTCACCCAGGCCTTAATCTGTGGGTTTTCAATAGCCAGACTGCTGAAATGCAGGCTTTGTTCCGGATAACGCAACTTGCCGCCAAGCAGAGAAATTTTCGAAATACCGACGAAATCCGTTGCCGGTGTCAGACCATTGACCAAAAGGCTATCTACTTCAACTTCCAGTGCATCAATATCGGCATCGAGTTGACCATCACCGTCCAAATGCAGACGGTACTGAAAACGACTGGACAACTTCGCGCTGAAAGATTGCAAAGGCAGCATGGCCTTAAGGTAGGCAATCACCGGATCCAGGTGCAATCCTTGCAGAACAAGCTCACCTTCTGAATCCAGTGGCGCCAGGGTCAGGCTGCCACTCCACTGCAGACTGGCATCATTTGGTAAACGGATGGTCACAGATTGCTGACCATGACGGTCGGGTAACGTATTCAACTCCTGGATTGAAATATTGATTGGAGATAACTTTGTTTCAACCGCTGTTTCAGGCACATTGTCCTTCACGTCCACATGACCTTCATTCAGACCCAGGTTCTGGATTAATAAGCGCGGCGAGCCATCTTCCTCCTCAGCGCCTTGTTCATCATCCGGTTCAGCCGGAAAGTTACTCGCAAAATCCGCCAGCAGATGATCAAGCCGGGAGTCACCTGTCTCAAAGCGTTCAAAATAGAAATAAGGCCCCGTAAGCTGGATCTCACTAAAGGTCCATGCCCAGTTGAACAAACTGGAAAGCTGGAAATTGACAAAAAGCTCGTCAAAAGCCACCAACTTGGCATCGTCTTCATCGTTTACCTGAAACCCCTGCACCCTGAGGCTCAGCACATAGGGGTTGACTTCGACCTTTGCGATCTGCGTGACTCTACCAAGATCATCCTGAAACAGACCAACAACGCTATTCTTGATAATCAACGGGGCCGCAAAGAAACCCATCAAGGTATAAAGCAGAACCATCACAATGGCCCAGAATCGTTTTCGGCGAGGGTTAAGCCAGCGTGCTTTGATCAACTCACCCAGGGAACTACCGGTCTCAGTGGAAGCTTGATTCATAATCGTCATACTTTTATAAAGTTGAAGGGAATGATTTCTTAGATTATCACGAAAAGCATCGCCAAAATAACCGGACTGGTGCAATCATGTAAAAATATTACGGGATTCACTAATTACCCTGAATGGGGTACTACGACTGACGATAAATGCAGAGGTTTTTCGGTATGATGTACAAAAGGTTTAATAATTAGATGACACAATGAAAATAGCCTCAGAACAGATCGATGTTAATTGTCCCGAACCCGAAATTTACAATCGACTATTATCACTGGATAACAAGCATATTCTGGAGTTAGGCTGCGGCGCTGCTTTCAAAACCCGAAATATTGCGACAACCGGTGCCAACCGTAAGCTTACTGCGTTGGAAGTTGATGAAATTGCGCATCAGAAAAACCTGCAGATTACGGATTTACCCAATGTGACATTCGGTCTTGCCGGTGCGCAGGATATCCCGCTGGATGATGATTCGGTCGATGTGGTGTTTATGTTCAAATCACTGCACCACGTACCCCCTGAACTGATGGAGCCGTCAATGCGCGAAATCAGGCGTGTATTAAAACCGGGTGGCCTGGCCTATATTTCCGAACCAATTTTCGCCGGTGAATTTAATGAAATTCTGCGCTTGTTCCATGACGAGCAGAAAGCTCGTGAAGCTGCTTTTAAAACGATAAAAAGTGCAGTTGATGAAGGTCTGTTTACCCTGCTTGAACAAAACTTTTTTAATTCACCGACGAGTTTTGAAAGTTTCGCTGAATTTGAAAGCAGAATTATCAATGCCACCCATAGCCAACACGCACTCGATGAGGCGTTATATCAACGGGTCAAACAAGATTTCGAGGCACACCTCGGTGATGATGGCGCACACTTTTTCTCGCCTGTTCGGGTCGATCTATTACAGAAACCAGCAGGCAATAAGGATGTGTGAACGATGACCGACCCATTCTGGCAGCACAAATCGCTGGGTGAAATGACAGCCGATGAATGGGAATCACTCTGTGATGGCTGCGCTTTATGTTGCATGCACAAGATCGAGGATGAGGATACCGGTGAAGTTTTCTATACGGATGTTGCCTGCAAATTGCTTGATCTGTCGACCTGTCGTTGCTCGGATTATGCAAGCCGGGCACAAAAAGTTACCGACTGTTTGCAGCTAAAACCGGACAGCATCGAGGCCTTCGAGTGGTTACCGGCCACCTGTGCTTACCGGCGACTGGCAAAAGGGCAGGATTTACCGGATTGGCACCCTTTGATCAGCGGACGACCCGATTCAGTGCATGAGGCAGGTATATCCATGTTGGGCGAAGCGGTCTCCGAAGAAGATTTCGACGATTTCAACGTACTTCAATTACTGGGTTAAGCCTGATCGGTTATCCACACCGCCTCGACAACTTCACTGATCCCCGCTTCACGAAACTTTGGTGGGCTGTTTTTAGTGTCAGCCCGGTCTCCAGCGCGCCTAAGACCGGGCCAATAACTTTTAACCTCATTGGACAGCACCGAAAATGGCGGCCCGTTTGCCTTTGACTGGTTGTACTCCAGGGTGAGCAACAGTTGAGAAGCATCCGGTTTCAACAATGTTTTGGTATGTTGAATGTATTTCGGACGTACATCCGGTGACAGTGCAACCAGTGCTGCACGGTCATAAAGCGCATCGAATGGTTTATCCGAAAATCTGAAATAATCACCACAGGCGATTGTTATATTTTGCTGCAGGTTTCGAAACCACTTAAGTCCCCCGGCTTTCGTAACTTCAAACTCAAGACCAGCCTCATCGAAAAAGGCCCGGGCAGCTATTTCCGAGAGTTCGACACCGGTGACTTCGTGCCCCAGTTTTGCGAGCCATAAGAGATCGGGTGATTTTCCGCACAGGGGCACCAGAACGCGATGACCACACCCTGCCCCTGGCCAGAACTTGCGCAGTGCCGCACTACCACCGGATTGATGCCAGCCGATACGACCACTGTCCCAGCGGGACAGCCAGTCTATTGTCATAACACTGACATCGCTAACACCCGATACTCAGAACTGCTCCACATCCAGCGCCATCATGCTTTCGCTACCGGACTTGACCGTTGCAAGGTAACTGGCGGTACGTGGCGACAAGTGGTCGAAATAGAACTGTGCTGTCACTAGCTTGGCCTTGAGGAAGGCTTCATCGCCTCCACCGGCCTCTAACAATTGCGTCGCCTTAAGTGTCGATTGACCCATGACCCAGCCACCACACAAAAATCCTAACAGCATCATGAGGTTAACACTGGCACCACCGGCCACATTCCGGTCCTGCTTTGCGTTCTCGAGCAACCATGCCCTGGCCTGCCCGCCTGATTCCACTGCCTGCTTCAAAGCGGCAGCCATAGCAGAAAGGCTGTCGATGCTGGACATTTCCTGGGCTGTAGCCTGGATCTCGTCCAATAAACCTTGCAGGGCCTCGCCATTGTCGCCAAGTATTTTGCGACCAACCAGGTCCAGACCCTGGATGCCCGTAGTGCCCTCGTAGATGGTCAAGATGCGTGCATCACGGTAATACTGGGCACTGCCGGTTTCCTCAACATAACCCATACCACCGTGAACCTGGGTGCCCAGGTAGGTGACTTCCTGGCCAAACTCGGTAATCCAGCCTTTGACGATGGGGGTGTATAAACCGGTTCGTGTCGCGGACCTGTGCTTTTCTTCCGGAGTCTTTGCCGCACGCTCCCGGTCACCTTCTGCTGCAGCTATATAAATAAGGCCACGCATGGCCTCGGTTGCCGCTTTCATCACCATCAGCATACGTCGCACATCCGGGAATTCGATGATCGGGTAGCGGGAACCATCACTACGGGTACCCTGCAGGCGTTCCTTGGCATAGGCCACCGCCTGTTGGTAGGAACGCTCGGAAACACCGAGACTTTGTATGCCGACACCCTGGCGGGCTTCGTTCATCATCGTGAACATGGCCATCAAACCATTGTGCGGCTGACCCACCAGGTAACCGACCGCACCACCGTTATCGCCGAAATTTAATGTGCAAGTGGGGCTGGCATGAATACCCAGCTTGTGTTCAATGCCCACACAATAAGCATCATTGCGCTTACCGGGCTGGCCGTTTTCATCCAGCAGGAACTTTGGCACGAGGAACAGGGAAATACCCCTGACACCCGCGGGAGCATCCGGCAGACGGGCCAGCACCAGGTGAATGATGTTTTCCGTCATTTGATGATCACCCCAGGTAATAAATATTTTCTGGCCTGTAATAAGGTAGTGATCACCTTCCGGTACTGCCTTGCAGGCCACTGCCGCCAGGTCGGAACCCGCCGCAGACTCGGTAAGGCACATCGAACCAGCCCATTCACCACTGACCATATTGGGCACATAGGTGTTCTTCAGCTCATCGGAGCCATGAGCCACAATGGACTCTACCGCGCCGGTTGTCAGCAAAGGACACAAGGAGAAAGCAACATTGGCAGTATCCCAGATTTCAACTACAGCAGCCGCCAACAGCCTCGGCATGGCCTGACCACCATACTCTTCTTCGCCGGAGAGCGAGGCCCAGCCATTGTCCACGTATTGACGGTAGGCTTCGGCAAAACCCGGGGTCTCGTGCACCCCGTCTTGCTCCAGCTTGGCCCCCAATTCATCACCAATTGAATTTAATGGTGCCAATACTTCACTACCCAATCGGCCAGCCTCTTCCAAAACGGCAGAAGCAAACTCGGCATTCACGTCCTCCTGTCCTGCATCCAGACACATCTGGTCAAAATCGAGTACATCATTGATCAAAAACGCGGCATCTTTGTAGGGGAAACTATAATCGCTCATGAGATACAATTCCTGATTGAAAAATATTGTGATATAACGCTGTCGTATTATGAACAATTGATGCCAGTGGGGAAATAACCTATGTCAAGAAATCCGTCATTTGATGTTGCTATCGTTGGTGGCGGGCTAGCCGGCATCAGCGCGGCGCTTGAGCTACTGGATCACGGCTTGAAGGTAGCCATTATTGACCGGGATTCCGAGCAGAACTTTGGTGGTCTTGCCGTTGAGTCCCTCGGCGGCATGACACTGATCAATACCCCCATACAACGCCTGAACCGTATTCAGGACAATCCCGAACGTGCCCTGAGAGACTGGCATTCATTCGCCCAGTTCTCCGAATATGATGAATGGCCAAAGAAATGGGCCGAACTTTACGTCAACCGCAGTGTTGATGACATTTATAACTGGTTGAAACCCAAGGGAATCAAGTTTTTCCCGATCCCCCATTGGGTGGAACGGGGAGAGTTTGGCGAAGGCAACTCAATACCCCGCTACCACATCATTTGGGGCACGGGTTTACACCTGATGCGCACCTTGATCAATGAACTCAAGCATCACCCAAAAGCCGCTAACCTGACCTGCCTTTTTGATCACAGGGTCGAATCGCTGATATTGCAAAACCAGGCGATCGCCGGGGTACGGGGAAGTCACGAAAAATCCGGTCACGAGTTTGAGATTGAAGCCCCCGTCGTACTGGTCGCAAGCGGTGGCATCAACGGTGATATCAACCGCGTAAAACATGAGTGGGACAAGTCCTGGGGCGAAGCGCCTCACCACATCCTCAATGGTGCTCACCGCTATGCAGATGGCACCGTTCATGATGCTGTTGAATATATCAACGGCAAAGTCACCAACCTCTATCAAATGTGGAATTATGCAGCGGGCATTCATCATCCCGAACCACGTACTCCCAAAGAAGGTCTGAGCTTGATCCCGCCAAAGTCCGCGCTGTGGCTGGATGCAACCGGCAAGCGCTTTGGTCCGCTTCCGCTGGTAACCGGCTTCGATACCCATCGCATATGCAAACGCATCGCACAAGACCCGTATGGCTATAGTTGGCAGGTCATGAACTGGAAAATTGCCTTGAAAGAGATCGCAGTGTCCGGTGCCGAGAGTAATCCGGCATTTCGTGACCGAAAGATCATACAATTGGCACGTGATATTTTTTTCGGCAACCACAAGCTGCTGGAATACCTGGTTGACGAATGTGAGGATGTCGTGGTTGCCGACAGTCTTGAAGAACTCGTTGATAAAATGAATCACCTCAATGCAAATAGTCAGACGGTTGGTACAGGCACAGTTGATCTCGCCAACATCCGAAAATCCATCGAACGCTATGACGAACAGATCGATCTTGGGGAAGAGCTTCATAACGACGACCAGTTGAGACGTATTGCACAGGTGCGACACTGGCGCGGGGATCGCTCACGGACCTGCAAATTTGAGAAAATCCTGGAGAAAAAATCCATGCCACTGGTGGCTTTCCGTGAATTTATCGTCAGCCGTAAAAGCATGGGCGGTATTCAGACTGACCTGGAAAGCCGGGTGCTTTCCAACAGCGGAAAACCGATACCGGGCCTTTATGCAGCCGGCGAAGCCGCCGGGTTCGGCGGTGGCGGCATAAGTGGGTTAAAATCACTGGAAGGCACGTTTATTTCCAACTGCATTTTAAATGCACGGATGGCCACGCGATCCATTACGGATCAGCCGCTAACCCCATAACCACTTAGTGAGATCATCAATGAAAAAATCGGGCGCATGGTTGGTACGCTACGCTCTTGAGCAAATAGGCGTCAAATACACCTTTGGTATTCCCGGGGTTCATAACACTGAAATATACGATGAACTCAATAAATCCGAGCTGATTCGCCCTATTCTGGTTACCCATGAGGGTGGTGCTGCGTTTATGGCAGAAGCCCTAAGCCGGACATCTGACAACATCGGCACCATATTGATAGTGCCGGCCGCCGGGGTTACCCACGCAGCCAGTGGCATCGGTGAGGCGTTCCTGGATGGTATCCCGATGCTGGTTATTTCCGGTGGTATCCGCACGGATGTTGATAAAACCTATCAATTGCACGAGGTAGATCAACACGCCCTGCTCGCGCCTATCACCAAAAAGACCTATAAAATTGAAACACATGAGCAGATCATCCCGGCTATCTTTGAGGCTTATAAAATCGCCAATGAGGGGGAACCGGGCCCGGTTTTTGTCGAAATACCGGTTAATTTACAGCTCTTCCCGGGTGAGGTTTCTGAGCCTCAAACATTTATCGAAGAAAGTGAAAAGGTTGAACCGGATCAGCAGGCAATTCAACAGGCCGCAGAAAGACTGTATGCAGCCGAGAACCCCGGACTGTTTTTAGGCTGGGGTGCCGTTGACGCCAGTGAAGAAGCCATAAAAATTGCCGAATTCCTTAATTCGCCGGTATCAACCACCTTGCAGGGCCTGAGCGTTTTCCCTGCAAATCACCCCTTGCACACTGGTATGAGCTTTGGAAAGGCCTCGGTTCCCGCATCCGAAAACGCGTTCAGGAACTGTGATTGCATGCTGGCCGTCGCGACCCGTTTTGCGGAAATTGCCACTGGTAGTTATGGGGTGAGCCCACCGGAAAACCTGATCCATATCGACATCAACCCAAAAGTTTTCAATGCCAATTACCCCGCAGCCATCACCATTGAAGGTGATTCAGGGGCGGTATTGAAGGAACTTCTCAAAGCACTGCAGGCGCTGGGCGAACCCAAAACTGACAAGGGCGCTTTAAAATCCGCCATTAAAAAGGACAAGGCTGCCTATTTTGAAGAGTGGTTCAAACATGACAGCAAATATCGCGTCAATCCGGCCCGCTTCTTCGTCGAACTGCGCAAACAACTCGATGACAGCGCCATCGTGGTAGCCGACGATGGCAATCACACCTTCCTGACCGCCGAGTTGATGCCCATTCATTGTGCGCGGGGTTTCATCTCCCCCACCGATTTCAACTGCATGGGATATGCCACTCCGGCTGTAACTGCCGCTAAACTGGCCAACCCGGACAAACAGGTTGTCGGCATCATCGGCGACGGTGCATTTTTGATGACATGCATGGAAACCCTGACCGCCTCTTCACTCGGGGTCGGTGGAGTTTACTTCGTGTTTAACGATGGTGAACTTTCACAAATATCCCAGGCCCAGGAGATACCCTACAACCGCAAAACCTGCTCTGTTTTACACCAGGCACAATTTCGAGGTGTGGCTGAGGCAACGGGCTGTGAATTTATCAGCATCAGGGATGATTCCGACTGCGAAGAAGGCATCCAGCATGCCCTTGCATTTGCTGCCCGGAACAAACCGGTCATCGTGGATGTGAAAATTGATTATTCCAAACGCACCCGCTTTACAAAGGGCATCGTGAAAACGAACCTGGAGCGTTTCACCATTGGCAATAAAGCCCGCTTTGTGGGCCGTGCATTACTCCGCAAGGTAACCGGTTAACGACAGGTAAACTGCTGCGACTGACGTTAATCTCAGTCAGAGTCCGGCGGATTGACAGTTCCGGGTTTTCCACCGGGCGGATGATGGCCAACTTTTCTGATGCGGTATACATCTTCAAATAATCACTTTATTTGTAAATGAGCGCGGACTGAACCACTACTGGACAGGTAGATTATCAGATTCCTATTTGCAGACATGTATAAATAATCTCATTGTGAAAAAAGGTTCAAGAACGCTCTCTAAAACATAGACCATAGCCTGTAATTTTACGAGTTGACTCGAGCAGCGAATGACTGCTCCTTGCCGAGTGCAGCCATTAGTAGCTTTGGAAGTCATGCCTAGTCAACAGCCACTTATTGGCGGGAAGGGAAGCGAAGACATCCACTTCTCCTGACTTCTGGTTCGAGAAACTCATGACCCGGCCAGACCTCGAAGAAATTTTCAATGTCTGCTTCATTTAGCAATGTGGTACTGTTTCCAAACAAGCAACCGGAAATTTGACTCATGGCACAAAACCAGGTGAATAGCACAGGTGGAATGATAAGAAACCTGTTAATTAATACGATCAGCATTTTTGCTGTTAGCTACATTCTTTCAGGTATTGAGGTCGATTCTTTTATAATCGCCCTCATTGTGGCGGTAGTAATGGCGGTTCTTAACGTCACCCTCAAACCCCTGCTCATTTTAATCACGATCCCTATCACTATAATTACATTTGGGTTGTTTCTGCTGGTTGTGAATGTGCTGGTTCTTTATGCTGCTGAAGCTTTGATTGATGGTTTCCACATTGCTGGTTTTTGGTGGGCTCTGGCATTTTCACTGCTTGTTTCTTTTGTAAACAGCATTCTTTTTGGGCCTGGAAGACACTGAGGTCTGCATTTGACTGCGATTTCAACCGCTCGACGCAACACTTTAATCTCTTAGAATAGAGAAAGGAGTGCTAAAATTCGGCAAGCGAAATTTTTCAATACACCTTGTCAATGGATGTTCCAATGAAGCCAATTCATCGAGTGATTGCGTTAGTTCTTGTTCTGATTCTGGTGGCCTGTGAAGAATCCTCAACTGCCCAGGTGGATACACCGGAACAAATCGATACCGGCACCGTGCAATTGGCAGATAAGGTAGCTGAAGACAAACCATCCCCGTCTGAAGCTGAACGGATTGAAAAGTCATTTGCAGATATCGAGTCCCAGATGGGTATTAATATATGGTCGGAGCCATGGACGGGTGATCTTGATGCCATGGTTGAACACCGCGTTATTCGCGTACTAACCGTCTATGGCCTGGGGCGATACTACCTGGAGGCAGGACAGGAGCATGGCCTGACCTATGACTGGTTCCAGATGTTTGAAGAATTTATCAATGACAAACTCAACACCAAACACTTGGGGGTCCATGTGGTTTTTATTCCGGTGGCCAGGGACCAATTGATTCCGGGTCTGCTCAGCGGTCGGGGTGATATCGCAGCAGCGGGTCTGACCATTACCTCTGATCGTAGTGACTTGATTGATTTCAGCAATCCGATAAGCAGGGAGCTATCTGAAGTTATGGTCACGGGTCCAAATGTGCCACCCATTGATACGATTGATGACCTTGCCGGACATAAAATTTATGTGCGGACATCAAGTAGTTATTACTCCAGTCTCAAGTCTTTAAACCAGCAATTCAAGCAACAGGGTCTGGCGGCAATCGACATTCAAGCCGCACCCGAGGAACTGGAGGATGCAGATCTTCTGGAAATGGTCAATGCCGGTCTGTTGGACTGGGTCGTGGTCGACAATTACAAGGCCAAAATATGGGCAGACATATTCCAAAACCTCAAGGTTCGTGATGACCTGGTATTTCGTTCCGGGGGACGTATTGGATATGCCATGCGGAAAAATAGCCCGCAACTGGCAGAGGTGCTCAATGAGTTTGTAAATACTCACAAACAGGGCACTCTCAAAGGTAATATTCTTATCAACCGTTACCTGAAAAACTTTAGCTGGGCCAAGAACTCTCTCGCGGCAGACGACTATCAACGCTTCCAGGATATCGTTGACATTTTTTTGAAATTCGGCAATCAGTACGGTGTTGATTATCTAATGGTCGCGGCCCAGGGCTACCAGGAATCACGCCTGGATCAGAATGCCAAGAGCGGAGCCGGTGCTATCGGAATCATGCAACTATTACCAAGTACCGCTGCTGATGCCAACGTCGGGATTCCCGATATCAGTACGGCCGAGTCAAATATTCACGCCGGTGTGAAGTACCTGGATTTTATTCGCAAACGTTATTTCTCAGATCCGGAAGTTAATCGATTTAACCAGACCATGTTTTCTTTTGCCGCCTACAATGCCGGGCCCGCACGGATTCGGCAACTGCGCCAGAAGGCAGCACAACAGGGTTACGATCCCAATGTATGGTTCGATAATGTTGAAGTGATGGCAGCACAGAATATTGGCCGTGAAACGGTTCAATACGTTGCAAATATATTGAAATACTACCTTGCTTACAGCCTTACTATCCAGCAACAGCTTGAAAGGCAAAAGGCACGCGATAAGGTTGGGATCAAGCGTGGGGATTAGTGCGTGAAAACTGATTCACCAGCCAAAATACCTTGATATAGATCAATTTTAGCAAGTTGCTAACCGGTTAGTATCTATGAATGTTTAGCCCCGTCACAAGACCTTGCAGAAACTGTCAGGAAGTGAATACCCATACTTTCCTTGGCAGTCGTTGTCCTTCCTGTCAGGTTACCAATTGGAAGTACCAAAGCTATGTGATGCCCATGGCTATTATGGTAGGTATAATTATTGCAATGTCTGCTGTTGTTTTTGTCCTCACCAGGTCCTAAGCCATTAGTTGTGTGACACCAGCCCATAACCGACCAATTTACCCACTTCGTTAAACGACTCAGCGGTGCAGGGTATCAACAACGGTATTAGCCGCAAAATGGTACTCTATCGCCCCATGGGAATTTACGAAAAATACTTACTACCAAAACTGGTACATGCCACCTGTGGTCAAATCCCAACCATGCGACAACGCGAAAAGGTTGTGCCGCTGGCCACAGGCAGGGTGCTGGAGATCGGTATTGGATCCGGGCTTAATGTCCCGTTTTATGACGCACAGCAAGTCACCCACCTGTGGGGACTGGATCCATCGGCCGAGATGTGGTCGATTGCGAAAAAAAATGCCGAAGAACATCATCTGGATG
>Ga0209633_10005128_pt1 | contig 11580 bp, 13 predicted proteins | sample Cruoilmetagenom1_FD_187290 | JGI IMG/M metagenome (GOLD analysis project Ga0209633, IMG submission 187290) | Oil polluted marine microbial communities from Coal Oil Point, Santa Barbara, California, USA - Sample 1 (SPAdes) (version 2) | ecosystem: Environmental > Aquatic > Marine > Oil seeps ... | reverse complement strand
CTAATGCATGCTGTAAGAACTTTCATGGCTTGTGTGTCACCGTATCCGGGTAGCCCTGTGCAAATAGCTCAGGCTTAATGTGTAGGGGAATTAGGATCATGTATTTAGCATTTTTATATATTACACCGTTGTAGCAAACAATACTGCTAGGCAGTAAAAGCTAGCCTTAAAAGCATGTTTCCAGTTTCTTCATGCATTTTTTCGTGCAGTAATTGAAAACCGTAACGATCATAAAACCTACGGCCTATAGCATTTTCCTTAAATACTTCAACTTCGAGTTGAGAATGCAGGCTATAAGCTTTGTCCATCAGTGCCTTTCCAAGGCCGCGACCATGATAGCTTGGGTCAACAAAAATCGCCCCAACTTCGGTACCAATTAAGGCAATAAACCCAATGACTTTGTCATCATCGACCACTACCCATGTATCCGCATTTGGTATGTACAAATTTGGAATATTATATCGTTCTTGTTCAAGAAATTCTTTTGTCAAAAAAGGATGTGCTGTCTTCGAAGCATTCTCCCACGCAGTTAGTAAATCGCTTAAGTCTCGCTCTTGATAATGTCTGATTGTTGCTTTCATTGTTAATCCTGTCTTAATCATATCTATTGTCATGCGTATTTACTTCATAAACACCGTATATCCAGGATCTGAACTTTAATGGTAGCAACATGGAAGTGATTGAAAAAAAACGACAGTTTCGGGATTATTCAAAATCCCCATATACATCAATGGCTAAATCACGTTGCTTGGCATAGCCTCCTGGCGTTGCTCCGATATTGCTTTTAAGGTAACGAATCAAATGTGGTTGGTCACTGAACCCAAATCTGTACGCTATATCTATCCAGTCTATATTTCTACCTTCAAGTTTATGGATATAAACTAACATCGCCTCCAGCCTGTTCATTGACTGACATTGTTTTAAGGTAAGTCCTGTTACCCGTAAAAAGCTCCTTTCAATTGTTCGCTGAGAGCAGTGTAATGCCACTCCCATTTTGGAAATGGGCGTATCTGACAATAATGACAACGTGCTATACACTAATCTACTGTGTTTATCTTGATGGCTATCTAATAACCATGGCATAAGTAGCTTATCCATGATGTCACAGCATAGTTCGGGGTCATGTACCGCCTTAGTCAGCAGATCTGGTTCTTCAAATGTTTTGGATTTAAGTAAGGTACTAAAATCAACGTTAATAACTTGATCAAGGATCGGCTGTGTAGGATTGATCTTTAGTGAATACAGCGCCCCTATATGAAATTTTATGCCCAGGACCAGAAAGGGTTGAGAATGATCCATCAGAAGTGTTTTGCAATGTGGGAAGATCCAATGGCTGCCCTTCCCTTTTGCGGACACAGTGTCTTGATCGTATTGGTAACCCTGCTCAGCTGCTGTAAGAATTAGATGCCCCGCTGGATCGGGATTCAATTTAGGGTGATCAGGGCTGCTATTGCCTTGTTTTCTTTCCAAAAACCAATAACAGTCAACATACCTGGCCACATCAGAGTTTTGAGGAAGAAGTTTCCAGTTTCTCATTTCATGTATCTAGATATTAGTGGAGTGGCTAGCGCTTAACGTTAAGCATGTGCTGCGGTCAACTGCGAAGCGGAGCGCAGCAGCTGGATGTTAGCACGATGCGCTTGTTTGCTAGTCCTGTAATCGCTGCCTAGTAGCATTCGAAACTCTGTTTCAACGGCCATTCGGAACTGTGGCACGTCATTTTTGACTGAGTCCCAGGCCGCGCCCCATGCATCGTTTTTCTTTAACTCGGAGTTGTGATGGGTGTCCAATTAAGCAATTAAGCAGGAAATTTCTTTTTTAGAAAGTCGACCATTACCCTGGTTTTGTTGGGTAAAAAACTGCGCGATGGGTATAGTAACCAGGCAGCTGTATCAAAATCTTCGGCAGTAACCTGATATTGGTCTAATAATGAGATCAACCTTCCTTCTGCAATATCTTCCCCAACCAACCAATCAGCCAGCAATACTGGCCCCATACCGGAAAGTGCGCATTCTCTCAATGCTAGAGCACTTGATATGGAAAGATCGGAATTTATTCGAACTCTAATTAAGTTTGAATCCGCATCTTTGAATATCCATCGTGAACGGTATTCCGGTAAAGTAAACACCACACATTTGTATTGCTCGAGATCTTCTGGACGAGAAACATTCGGCATGGATTCATAATAGTCGGGGCTAACACAAACGTGATAGTGAGTGTCAAACAGTCGAGCTCCCACTAACTCAGAGTTAAATTTTGGTGCCAATCGACAGGCCAGATCTATTCCACCGGCAACCAAATCAACAACGGAATCTGTCAATTGAAGTTCAAGTTTAATACCTGGAAACAGGCTTCTAAATTCCGGGATATAAGGTAGTAAGCATATTTGCCCAAAGGCTACCGAAGCCGTTATGCGTAAGGTCCCACTGGGGCCCTTGCTCACTTTATGCGCCTCGTCCAGTGCGTATTCAAATTCGTTGAGTAATGGAGCTATTCGTTTGAGATAAATTTCACCCGCTTCGGTGACCTCGAGTCGCCGAGTTGTGCGTTGAAACAAGCGTAGGCCGAGCTGTTCTTCAAGCGCAGCAACCGTTCGAGACACCGAAGAGGGGTCCAGGTCCAGTTTACGTGCTGCAGCGGCAAAGCTGCCTAGCTGGGCCACCTCCACAAATAACTTGAGTGAGTCTGTATTCATTAATGCATTATATGCATGAGACTCGTGAATATAATAGTATTTATTGCGTGATATACACCAAATAAGCTGGCACTTGTCACTTACGAAGGAGGACATCATGAATATAAAGAACGCTGTAGCGCTCGTCACTGGCTCTAACCGAGGTATTGGTAAAGCATTGGTCGAAGCACTCATTGAAGCCGGGGCAAGAAAAATATACGCCTCAGCCAGAGATATTGCCGCGCTTGATTTTAACGGGGGCAATACCGAAATTGTACCGCTCCAGCTCGACATTACTGATCGTGACAGAATCCCGGAAATCGCTAGCGAAGCGAAAGACATTACCTTGCTGTTTAACAGCGCCGGTGTCCTGGACTTTGGCGACATCCTTGACGTACCGCTTGATCATATCAAACGAAACTTCGATACAAATTTTTACGGTACGTTAGCGGTTTCAAGAAGTTTTGCACCCGTGATTGAAGCTAACGGCGGTGGCGCTATCGTAAACACCCTCACGTTATTATCACTCGCCAGTATGCCCGGGCTTGCCGCGTATAACGCATCAAAAGCGGCCGCCTGGTCGATGACCTTATCACTGAGGGCTAGTCTCGCTGACAGAAATATTGATGTGCATGGCGTATTTCCTGGTGCTGTCGATACCGACATGCTGGATGGTGTTGAGATGCCTAAAACAAGTCCGGCAGATGTGGCTCAAGCGATCATTAATGGGGTAATCGAAGGCCAAGAAGACATTTTCCCTGATCCCATGTCGGTCGAGGTCTATGGGGCCTGGAGCAAAGATCATAAAGCTGTCGAGAAACAATTCGCACAAATGTGAAGCGCAAATTCATAAACACGTTCACTGTTAATCAATGAGGATATAAACAATGGCAAATATCGCCTTCATCGGAATGGGCGCCATGGGTTCTCGCATGGCGCTTAACCTTATTAACGCGGGTCATAATGTCTGTGTATGGAACCGTACTGCTAAGCGCACAGCCCCATTAACTAAAGCGGGTGCAAGCGTGGCAAAGTCGCCGCGAGAAGCATCTGAAAACGCTGACTTTGTAATCAGCATGCTGCGTGATAACGAAGCCTCTATGACAGCCTGGAGTGATGTTAAGAACGGGGCGCTGGCCGGGATGAAACCTAACGCTGTAGCCATAGACTGTTCAACACTCACGGTTGAATGGGTGCGAGAGTTACACCAACGCTGCGCCAAGAAAAACATCGCTTTTCTTGATGCGCCTGTAGGGGGTTCCCGTCCGCAAGCAGAGGCCGCACAGCTCATCTTTTTTGTGGGTGGAGACAGAACCGCCTTCGAGCAGGCTCAACCTGTTTTAGAAACGATGGGAAGTGCTGTTCATTACGCAGGATCTACCGGTGCCGGGGCAGGCGTAAAACTCGCAGTTAATGCATTATTTGGCATTCAGCTAGCTGCAATGGCAGAGTTAATCGCTTTGTTTAAAGCCACGGGGCTTGATGCAAGTCATGCTGTCGAAATACTCGCTTCTACACCAGTATGTAGCCCTGCTGCAAAATTAGCGGCCGGTGCGATGTTGGCGGAAAATTTTGCGCCAATGTTTCCTGTCGAACTGGTCGAGAAAGACTTTTCCTATACTATTGCAACGGCTAAAAAAGATGGTCTGACCGTACCCATGACTCAGGCAGCATGGAACCTGTTCAAACACGCCGTTGAAAAAGGCTTCGGTGACGACAATATCACCGGAGTAGTACAATTATACATATAGAAAATATGTGTTGCACCTGGTTAAGCTAAATGCAAGGTGTGATTTACATACCCTGAAACATAACAAATAACTATACGGACTCGTTCGGTCCGTATAGTTAACTTCATTAATTCCCAATATAGCATTTTAACGTCATGTTTTATAAATATATCGTATTACACCTGTATTTCTATCGTGCGGAACATAATCAGGCTGGTATCAAGCCTTTTCTTCGAATGCAAAATCCTCAGTATGGGGTATATCAAACAGGCCTTGTTGAAACTGTTCGGGCAGGGCGGTGAGTTTTCGTTTTTGTAGATCCATCCACGCGCCATCGACCGTGATGCGGGCGGCATCTTTGCCGTTTTCTTTGTGGAATACGTGTACGAATGTCCAGCGGGATCCATCGCGGCGGGCTTTTTGTAGTTTGATATCGACACTGATGGTTTCGCCCAGCCCCATTTCACGCAGAAAGATGGTTTCTTCTCGAAACAGGACGGGGCCAAGGTTGAGTTCTGCCATGGTGGCCAAATCAAGGTTGATTGCCTTCAATAGTTTGACGCGTAAGTGAGCCGCGTAATCATTGTAGGCGGAATGTCGCATATGGCGATTGGCATCCAGGTCGGCCCAGCGAACTTCAAAACTAAGTGAAAATTCTCTCATCTGTTTTTCCGTGTAGTGCTTTATTGTTGGTTTAGGTATCGCTCTACCGTTTCCATGACCTGTTCTGGCGAGATAATGCCATCCTTCTTACTGTAGATTACGCCTTTTGATGTTCCTTCCGCCACAACTCGATCGCCGACATGGAAGGTATGCACCATATCAAAACTGCGTTCGTCCCAACCGGTGACGGTCATGGTGACGGTGTATTTCTGAAAGAGTTTGAGGGCCTTTTTATATTTCATGGTGTGTTCGGTGATGATGGGCATCCAGTGTTGCTTGAGCATGGTTTTGCCAAGCCCGGTTCTGATGAACATATCGACACGGGACAGATCGCAAATTGTCAGGTAACGACCGTTGTTCATGTGCAGGTTGATGTCGAGGTCGTTGGGCAGCACCATCATGTTTAATTCATTGACTGGCTTGATATGGGGCAGGCGTGGTTTGAACCGCGAGCTCAGCAGCAGCCAAAACATCCTAAATATTAGACTCATGATTTTATTCCTTTATGCGGTGATCAGTTGGCCAAACAGATAGCTCCATTGCGTGAATAATATGAAGAGGCCCAGCGCAAAACTGTTTCGTCGCCATAGAAGCTTATTGAGTTTGATATGAATATAGCCGTGCAAAAGGCGGCTTGCGATATATGCCCATGCCAATAGTATCAGTAATAAGTCAGACTGGCCGGTAATATAAACCAGGATACAGCCGACATAGAACAGCATGGGTTGTTCAAACAGGTTGTCATAGTGATCTGTGGTGCGCAACAGGTATTCTGGTGGTTTGCCGCCACGATTGTGTTTGAAATAACCAGGGCTCAGACCGTCATTCACCACGGCACGTTTACGTTGTAAGGCCAGCCGGATGGTGATGTAAAAAGTAATAAGGAACATGATAAACAGGGGGTAGAGGATCGCTTCTTGCGTCATTTCTATTTTCCTGAAATAGCTGATATCTGCTTTAATCATATGCCAATATAATATATGTTCAATATCATATTTAAAACGGAGTATCGATATGCCCTATACCAAGTCGCATAAGGAACAGAGCCGCCTGCGTATTCTGGAGAGCGCCGTGCGATTGTTCACCCGCCAGGGGTTTGACAATACCTCCATCGACGAGGTCATGGCCAATGCCGAGCTGACCCGGGGGGCGTTTTATACCCACTTCAACAGCAAGCAGGATCTCTATGCTCAGGCAATTGCCAGTACCCCGGTGTTTTCCATCTTTGGCAAAAGCAAGTCTGATGGTATTGATGACAAAGACTGGTTGGCGCAACTGGTGGGAGGCTATCTGAGCCAGGCCCATGTAGCAAAGGCTGATCTGCCTTGTCCCCTGGCCTTTCTGGTCACGGATGTGGCGGTGAGTGAACCGGCAACACGGCAGGCCTATACCGATGTCTACCTGAAAATGAATCAGTTGATCCGTAGCTACACAAAACGGTTTTCGGCGTGTGACCAGGAATCTGTGATGGCAGTGACGGCCATGATGATCGGTGGTGTAGCCGTGGCGCGCACCCTGGCGGACCGAAAGTCGCAGAGCAAGTTGCTGAAAAGTTGTCGACGCGTGGCGCTGGATTTATTGGGTGCCGGGTAAAACATTTCACCACGAAGAACACAAAAAAATTAACCACCAAGACGCCAAGGCACCAAGAAAATCAGAATAAAGCCAATGATTTCGTATGCGTTCCCACGTAGAGCGTGGGAACGAGATGAAGGGGGTTCTTGGTGCCTTGGTGTCTTGGTGGTAAAAGGTTTTTAATGTTTAATTACTTACTTTTTTTTTATCTTTTCCTTTAAAACCCGGCGCCTTGGCCATGAACTTGTTGTTTTTGTCAGACAGAGAGACGATCAGGCGATCGAGGCCATTGGCCGTGATTTCACTACCGAAGCTGGTGCGGTAGGTGGTGATGACACTGATGCCTTCCACTGAGACATCGTAAACCCTCCAACCCTTCTTGGTGAGGTGCATGTGGTAATTGACCGGTATGGGTTTGCCACTGGTGGGGATGACATCAGAACGAACCGTGACCTCGGTATCTTCCGGGGCGGCACGCAGACGTTTGAACTTGATCATGCCGGGGTCGAGTTTTTTACCCTTTTCGTCAGCCAGATATTCGGCCAGTGCGGTGGAATAAAAACGTAGCAACAGATTGCGAAACTGACGAATGAATTTCAGTTTCTGATCCTTGCTGGCCGTGCGCCAGTGCTTGCCCAATACATATTTGGAGGCGGTGATGATGTCGATGTGGGGCAGGAGGATTTGCTCAATGACTTTTTGCACTCCGGCCGGGTTATTACTCAACGTTTTGCGGTTTGAATTGAGTTCGGTGAACATTTGATCGGAGGCCGTTTTCAGCACATCCAGTGGCGAAGCCGTATTGGCTGAAGCCGTGTGGTTGAATAACAATGTTGCCATCGCCAGGCAGGCAAGAATAAGGGGGCGGGCTTGAGCTCTCATGGTGTAATTCATCCTCTGATATTGCATAATCGACTCTACAGATTTCCTTTAGTATAGGTGTTTAGATTTTAATTTCGCCGATTGTTTCATAAATAAACCGAGTTTGAAAACACGATGCGATAGTTGGCAAGCCTATAATTCCTTATTAAGTTCAATGAAAAAGAGAGCGTTCAGGAGTCACCATGGCAGGGTTTGAGACCGGCAGAGGTCATTTTTCACGTATCCGCATGCGCCGTATGCGCCGGGATGACTTTTCACGCCGCTTGATGCGTGAGTCAGTGCTTACTGCGGACGATCTGATTTATCCCATGTTCGTGCTGGAAGGTAAAAAACAGCGCGAGGCCGTGACCTCCATGCCAGGTGTCGAGCGGGTCAGTATCGATGAGCTATTAAAAGAGGCTGAAGAACTGCTCAAACTGGGCATCCCCGCGGTGGCCCTGTTCCCGGTGACGCCCGCCGAGGCCAAATCACTGGATGCCAAAGAGGCCTTTAACCCCGATGGCTTGGCGCAACGTGCGGTGCGTGAACTGAAAAAGAATTTCCCTGAATTGGGGGTGATCACCGATGTGGCCCTCGATCCCTTTACCACCCATGGTCAGGATGGGCTGATCGATGACAGCGGTTATGTCATGAACGATGAAACCGTGGAGGTGCTGGTCAAGCAGGCTATGTCCCATGCCGAGGCCGGGGCCGATGTAGTGGCCCCTTCCGATATGATGGATGGACGTATCGGTAAGATACGTCATGCCATGGAACATGGCGGTCATATCCATACCCGCATCCTCGCCTATTCGGCCAAGTATGCCTCCAGCTTCTACGGCCCGTTCCGCGATGCGGTGGGTTCATCGGCCAATCTCGGCGCCGGGAATAAATATACCTATCAGATGGATCCGGCCAATAGCGATGAAGCCTTGTGGGAGGTGTCGCTTGATCTGGACGAAGGGGCCGACATGATAATGGTCAAACCGGGTATGCCTTACCTGGATATTGTACGGCGGGTAAAGGACCAGTTTGGCGCCCCGACCTATGTCTATCAGGTGAGTGGTGAATACGCGATGATCATGGCGGCCGCACAAAACGGTTGGCTGGATGAAAGAGCGGTGATTATGGAATCCTTGCTTGCATTCAAGCGTGCCGGGGCCGATGGTATTTTGACCTACTTTGCCAAAAAAGCCGCAGCGTGGTTGTAAAGCATTGTGTGTCTTTGTTGGTGTTGTACAAAAAATTATTTTATAAAACGTTCTTATTTCAATCGATTAGCACTGTCATAAATTTGTAAAAAAAGTTTTGTAATTGATTTTTTACAAGTTATACTGCGCGCAAATTAATGGTCAAAAATATTCTCCGGTGCTGATTGGCAGCATCAATGAAAGAGGACATCAGTATGGCAAGAACAACTATCTCCAGCCTGTTCGGCTCATCTCCTGTACGCCCCCTGCAACAACATATGGAAAGTGTTCAAGAATGCGTTGTTGTGCTTGTTCCGTTTTTTGAGGCGGCGCTTAAAGGGGACTGGGCCGAAGCAAAAAAACAACAGAAATTAATCTCAAAGCTGGAACGTCAGGCCGACAAATTAAAACGCAACCTGCGTTTGCATTTACCCAAAAGTCTATTCATGCCCGTGTCACGCCGCGACTTGCTGGAAGTCTTGCGCATGCAGGATAACGTTGCCAACAAGGCCAAGGATGTTGCCGGGTTGATAACCGGCCGCAAGATGAGCTTCCCTGAAGCCGTCAGTACAAAAATGCTTGATTTTGTAAAGCGTTGTATTGATGCATCAAAGCAGGCGCAAAAGGCGATCAATGAACTGGATGAACTGGTTGAAACCGGATTCGGTGGTAGTGAAATCAAGCTGGTTCAGGAAATGATTACAACGCTCGATGAAATTGAATCGGATACCGACAGGATGCAGATCAAGATTCGGGCCGAGTTATTCAAACTTGAAAAAGATCTGCCGCCGGTAGATGTAATGTTTATGTACAAGGTCCTTGACTGGATTGGCGACCTTGGTGATTTATCTCAACGCGTAGGCAGTCGCCTCGAACTCTTGTTGGCTCGCTGATTTTTCCGGGGAGGAGTTATCGTGGAATTTGAATTTTATTACATTGCCATGGCATGTATTTTCGGGCTGTTCATGGCCTGGGGGATTGGCGCCAATGACGTGGCGAATGCCATGGGTACCTCGGTGGGGTCGGGGGCTATTACCATCAAACAGGCCGTCATCATTGCGGCCATTTTTGAATTTGCCGGCGCCTTTTTGGCCGGCGGTCAGGTGACCAAAACGATTCGTAAAGGCATTATCGATGCGGAGTTGTTATCCGGTACACCGGATTTATTGATCTTCGGCATGCTGGCAGCACTACTGGCTGCCGGTATCTGGTTATTTGTTGCCTCACGCCACGGCTGGCCGGTTTCCACCACGCACTCTATTGTTGGTGCGATTGTCGGTTTTGCCGCAGTGGGTATCGGCGTCGATGCGGTCAAGTGGGGCAAGGTCGGCTCAATTGTCATGAGTTGGGTGGTCTCGCCTGCTATTGCCGGTATCATTTCATACTGGCTGTTCCGCAGTGTGCAGAAATTTATTCTGAATACCGACGATCCGCTGGCTAATGCCAAAAAATATGTGCCGGTTTATATTTTTATGGCCGGTTTTATTATTGCCCTGGTGACCATGTTCAAGGGCCTGAAACACGTTGGCCTGGATCTGACAACGCTGCAAAGTTATAGCATGGCCGTGCTGGTTGGTCTAATCATTATGGTGCTTGGTATTATTGCTATTCGTCGTATAAAAATTGATCCCAGTGCCGATCGTGATTTTCACTTTGCCAATGTCGAGAAAGTCTTTGCCGTATTAATGGTCGTCACCGCCTGCGGCATGGCCTTCGCCCATGGTTCAAATGATGTGGCCAATGCCATCGGCCCAGTGGCGGCCATCATCAGCATCGTTGATAGTGGTGGGCAGATCGGTCAAAAATCCATATTGCCTGTCTGGGTCCTGTTACTCGGTGGCGGTGGTATTGTCGCCGGCCTGTTGATGTATGGCCGACGCGTGATTGCCACCGTGGGTAAACACATCACCGATTTAACGCCGAGCCGTGGTTTTGCCTGTGAGCTTTCTGCCGCAACAACGGTGGTCATCGCCTCGGGCACAGGTTTACCCATTTCTACAACCCATACCCTGGTGGGGGCGGTGCTCGGTGTCGGCCTGGCGCGTGGTATCGGTGCTCTCAATATGAACGTGGTGCGGACCATCTTCCTGTCGTGGATCGTGACCCTGCCAGCCGGTGCGATCATGTCTATCGTCTTCTTCTTTACTCTAAAGGGCATTTTCAGCTAAAACTATGTCGGATTTATTCGACTTTGATACGCGCAAGGATCAGTATGCAGTGATGGGTAACCCCATCACCCATAGCAAGTCACCACGCATTCACACCCTGTTTGCCCAACAAACAGGCCAACGACTGGAATACACCGCTATCCAGGTGGATGTCGGTGGTTTCTCGCAAGCGGTTGGCCAATTTGATGCCGCCGGTGGCAAGGGCCTGAATGTGACTGTACCCTTTAAACAGGAAGCCTGGCAACGGGTGTCGGAACGTAGTGAGCGGGCCGAACGGGCCGGGGCGGTCAACACCATCAAGTTCGATGGCAACAAACTCATCGGCGATAACACCGATGGTGTGGGTCTGGTGAATGATCTCACAACCAACAATCACATCGAGATTAAAGGAAAACGTATTCTGTTAATGGGGGCAGGGGGTGCCGCGCGGGGCGTACTGGCACCCTTGCTGGCGCAACAACCCACACTGCTGGTCATAGCCAATCGCACGGTCGACAAGGCTGTGGAATTGGCCACGGCCTTTGCCGACCTGGGTAATATCAAGGGCACGGGTTATGACGACCTGGCGGATCAACAATTCGATATTATCATCAATGCCACTGCCGCCAGTCTGCAAGGCCAGCTGCCCAACATGCCTGATACGGTTATCGCGGCGGAGGCCTGTTGTTACGACATGATGTATGGCGCCGAGCCGACTATCTTCATGCAGTGGGCGGCAG
>Ga0209633_10005127_pt1 | contig 11586 bp, 10 predicted proteins | sample Cruoilmetagenom1_FD_187290 | JGI IMG/M metagenome (GOLD analysis project Ga0209633, IMG submission 187290) | Oil polluted marine microbial communities from Coal Oil Point, Santa Barbara, California, USA - Sample 1 (SPAdes) (version 2) | ecosystem: Environmental > Aquatic > Marine > Oil seeps ... | reverse complement strand
GCCCATGTAGGAGAGCTTTTTGCCAAACTTGATATCTTTCTTCCAGAAATCATGCTCTCCGGAGAGGCGCTGACTGAAGCCGTAAATATTCTTGCGCCCTATCTCGCAGCAAGCGGAGGACGTGAAGTTAAGGGAAAGGTCGTTCTGGGGGTGGTCAAGGGAGACCTTCATGAAATAGGTAAAAATATCGTTAAATTGATACTTGAAACCAACGGGTTTGTTGTCAAAGATCTGGGCTACAATGTAGATTCTCTCACCTTTGTCAAAGAAGCTGAATCGATGGAGGCAGATTTTATCGCCTCATCTTCCCTGATGACTACCACAATGCCCCGCCAGTTGGAAATTATAGAAATACTTAAGTCAAAGGGAATTCGAGACAAATACAAAGTCGTCATCGGCGGTGCGCCTACATCTCAATTGTGGGCGGATAAAATTGGCGCAGACCTGTTTTGCTATGATGCCAAATCAGCACCGGAGCTCTTTACTGCAATACTGGCTGATAAATAGTTCCTATTCAATAAAAAAGGATATTTTTAATTCAAGGTCTGTTTCAAATAAGATCAGGAGATAATACATGTCAACACTCTATCGGCACTGGGAAATAATTGATCGCGCAAGGACCGGAAAATTTATGGAGGAAGAGGACTTTTTACCAAAACATTTCTCTCCAACTTTGAAAAAACTCATTAAGAAATATGAAATCAAATATGATCCCAAAAACCCCAGTCCCACCGATGACGCCATGGCGGATCGAATCTGGCAGGCGGCCTGGGACTTATTCAGAGAGGTAGGTTATTATAACACCGACTCCCACCGTATTATCGAGGTCACCGACGAAGAGATTAAGGAAGCCCTCTATATGGCCAGTGATCAATACGTGGTAGGTGGCGGAAAAGATGCCCGTGTAATGAGGCATCGTTCGGTAGAAGATCCTGAACCACCTTTCTGTATCATGAGCCCGGATATCACAGTGGATGAAAAGTACCACCAGTCCATGTGTATGGCTTACCTCAAGGAACCACTCCTGGACGGCCTCTGCGGTCCTATTTTGGAAGAAACCTTTGGCCACCTGATCGAATCAGGCGGACCAACCGAAATTTCGGGTTGCATTCAGCATATCCAGAACCAGAAAATGGCTGCACGCCTTCTTGGACGGCCCGATACTTTTATGGTTGCTGTGGGAACGGCAGAACACGATTCAGGCCAGATTGCCGTCTCCAATGATGAATGGGGGGTTCAAAAAACCGACGCCCGGCTGGTGGGTTCTTTAACCGAATTCAAGACAGCTGATACCTTGTTGAACAGATCTCTTCACTATGCCCAATATGGCTGCTACACAGGAAATCTCACCGGTGCAATCTACGGTGGCTGGTGTGGCGGATCGGAAGGTACTGCCATCACAACTGTTGCATACAGCCTTATTGGACTCGTCATCCATGGAGCAATGTTCAATCAGCATTTTCCTTTTCATCTAAATTACGTTTCAAATACTACCCGGGAACTTCTCTGGCCGATCTCCATGGCCGGCCAGGCTCTATCCAGGAACAGCAATCTGCTTTATACCTCTAATGGTTTTGCAAATGCGGGCCCAATGACCGAAATGCTCTTCCGTGAGGTTGCCGTTCACGCCATGGTTTCAACGGTTTCAAGCTGGCACCTGTGGGAAATGGCTTCTACAAGGAACAAGTATCGCAACCGTGCAACTCCCCTTGAAGCTCGCCTTGGCTGTGAAGTAGGCCATGCCGTTGCCAGGCAGAAAATGTCCCGTGAACAGGCCAACGAGATCGCCAACAAGCTGCTGGCAAAATATGAGGATCATGCCGCAGATGCTCCCATGGGATCCGAATACCATGAATGTTACGATACCGCAAAAGCTGTTCCGACTGTTGAACATATGGACATGTTCCGTCGTGTTAAAGATGAAATTGCTCAGATGGGAGTTGAGTTCCCCTACTAACACATGATGGCTTCATAAAAACCCAAGCTCCACCCATCCCGTCATTCCCGCCTGCGCGGGAATGACGAAACAGGAAACTTTTTACAAAACCATCAAACATACGTAATAAAATAAAGACAAGAAAACCTCAATAAAACCTTTTGCCAAAACAAATCCCTGGACTTTCGTCCATCAAATCAGATGTCTCAGTTAATTCAGTGGCCCGCTATTTCGGGGGGAATAATTATATTGCCGACCAAAAGACAACCGACCGGATTTATCGTGCAATTAATGAAGCGTCCAGCCTGATTTCACCTAAAGGAACCTATACGCTTTGTTCAGTTTCCCAGATGAAACCCGGTGAAGAAATGATTCTCGAAAACGGCTCGGAGCTGAGCCTGCCTGAATGCTTTGTTGATCCCGGCACCCGCCTAGTCGCAGCCGCCATCGGAACTCTTGGAATCAAACTGGAAAAACAATGCCGACAACTGGCAAACGGGGGTGACGTATACGAGTCTACCCTCCTAGATAGTGTCGGCACTGCTATGCTTGATCTTTTGGGTGAAAAGATTTCCAATGCAATTGAACAGGACGGCAAACGAATTGGCCTGGCCAGAGGGTTGCGTTTTGCTCCCGGGTTAGAGGGCTACCCTCTCGAACAACAAGGGCCGCTGTTTGAAATAGCTGACGATGAGTCTGCAGGTGTCTTTTTGAATTCATCGGCTATTATGATACCGACAAAATCGATTTCTTTTTTCCTGCTGCTGACTACAACAGTTCTAAAGAATAAAGAAACAGATAAGTGTAATTCCTGTCGACTGGTCGGGTGCCAATATCGTTTAGTAAAAAAGAAGAAATAATCTTTCCTGAGAAAATGCACTATGCAAATTGTTATAATCGGGAATAGCGCTGCAGGGTTAAGCGGTCTGGAAGCCTTTCGGAAAAAGGATCAATCCTCTTCAATTACCATTGTTGCCGAAGAGGGTGAAATTCCCTATTCCAAAGTGTTGCTGCCCTATTATCTCCTGGGAAAAATTCCTTATACAAACCTCTTCACCCGCGACAAAGACTATTACGCCCAACTGAACGCCAAATGCATAACCGGCAAAGTTGTTAAGCTGCTGCCGGAGCAACAGGCTGTCCTCCTTGAAAGCGGAACCCTGCTCACTTATGACAAGCTGCTCATTGCAACTGGTTCCTCACCGGTAAAGCCACCGATTCCCGGGCTGTCAGGCAAGGGAATTTATCACCTCTGGACTCTGACAGATGTCAAAAATCTGTCTCCATATTTTAAGAAGGGCAACCGCGTTGTAGTTCTCGGATCCGGTTTTGTATCACTGCAAGGTGCCTGGGCTGCACTCTCCAGAGGACTAGATGTCTCTGTTATTGAATTAATGGATCGGATTATGCCCAGGGTTCTGGATGATCATGCAGCTGATCTCCTGGCCGCCCGGATGATAAAATCAGGGGTTGATCTTCGTGTAAATACATTTACCCGGGAAATAGAACGAACAGGCGATGGAAAGCTTGTACTTCATTTTAAAGACGGAAACAGTCTGACGTCGGATTTTATCATTGTAGGCACCGGTGTACGACCCAATGTCGAATTTACAGCGGGAACCGGAATCAGAATAGATGCCGGAATAATTGTTGATAAACAGATGGAAACAACTCTCCCGGGAATTTACGCTGCAGGGGATGTGGCACAAGTCCCTTCCGCCTCCGGAGGAGATCCCGTGGTCCATGCGCTTTGGCCCACAGCCATTGAAACAGGCGGCATCGCAGGCACCTGCATGGCTTTGGGGAAAAGCCATTATGGAGGAAGCCTGAACATGAATGTGACCCAGATGTTCGACATAACCGTTGCGGCAATGGGTGAATTCATGGATATTGAGGGAAGTGAGAGCTGGATAGATGAAAACCTCCCGGAAGATCAGTACTTGAAGATCGTTTTGAAAGGTGGTGTGCCAATCGGTGCAATCTGTGCAGGCGGCTCCGAACTCATATCGACACTCGGTATGCTGCGGCCATTGATCCGTGAAAAAGTTCGACTCCAGGGAAAACCGGGGATGCTCAAATCAATATTGGCCAAAAATATAGCGCAACACCATCAGGCATTTGTTAAATAGTGATGGCGTCGTAAAAACCCAAATATTTCACCATTCCGTCATTCCCACGCAGGCGGGAGATAAGCACAGACTTGGATCCAGTCATTTCAATACGTTCTGGATTCCCGCCTGCGCGGGAATGACGGAGCAGATAAAAAGTCCGATCTCCTGCGCTGCAGGTTTTTTTTACAAGGAATAACCCATGCGTTTCATAACGATGGATATAACAAAATGCGTTGTCTGCCGTAATTGTGAATATGCATGTTCGTTTCAGCGAACTGGAGACTTTAGAAGAGAAGATTCTAACATCCGGGTCGAATACCATGACGATGTTAAAGTCTGCCTCCCGCAAACCTGCATGCACTGTGACGACTCCTGGTGCCTGGAGATTTGCCCGGCATCTGCAATAACCAGGAATGCAAGAACCGGAGCAATAGAAATTAACAGCGAACGTTGTGCAGGATGCAAAATGTGCATCCTGGCATGTCCTTTTGGAAATATCCATTTTGATAAAATTAACCTGGTCAGCCGGAAATGTAATCTGTGCGAAGGTGAACCAAACTGCGTCTCATTCTGTATTTCAGGAGCCCTGCAATATACAGAATCAGAAAACTACTATCAAAATAACCGCCAGATATTTCAGCGTTTTATTGAAAATTTATCAAAAGATGATCAGCAGTAATTCAAACGAACCAGGATAAGCCATGGCGGGATCGAGCGGAGAAAAAAAACATTACACGTCAATGTGCAGGATGTGTGATAACCGTTGTGGAATCAACGTCTATGTTGAAAATGGTCGCATTGTCGAAATCACAGGACTCAAAGAGCATAAATGGAATCACGGGAGGTTATGCGTAAAGGGTAGACTGGGAGTCGATCTTGTCAATGCACCGGATCGGATTTTGAAACCTCTTAAGCGGGTCGGTGGCAAATGGGTAGAGATCGACCTTGACCAGGCCTATGACGAGATCGCCGAAAAAATTAAGAAGATCCAGGCAACATGGGGTAACCGTGCCATGGGTGTCTGGAAAGGAGAGGCCCTGGGATTTTTGACCCAGGAGCAACTGTCCCGCCGTTTTATCCACGCCATCGGCTCCCCGAACTACTTCTCCAATGACTCCCAGTGTTTTGTGAGTCGGTGGATCGGCTACGCCCTGGTGACAGGAGACTGGGCAACACAGGATTTTATCAACTCTGATTGTGCCGTCATCTGGGGAAGTAATCCACCCTATTCACAACCGAATCTGACCCAATCCATTCTAAAGGGAAGGAAAAACGGCGGCAAGCTTATCGTTATTGATGTCAGGCTTTCAGCCATAGCCCGGCAGGCAGATGAGTTCATACAGATTCTGCCCGGAACCGACGGTGCCCTGGCCCTCGGCATTGCAAGACAACTGATTGAAGACAATACTATCTGTCATACGTTTATAGAAAAATATACCCTTGGGTATAAAGCGTATGCCCACTATGCAAAAGAGTTTACTCCGGAACGGGTGGAAAAGGAGACGGGAATTCCAGCTGAAACGGTTGTGCAGCTTGCAAGACTGATAGGAAGCTGCCGCCCCAGAGTGTGCATTTATGCGGGAAACGGCCTGGAACACCACGAGAATGGAATTAATAATATCCGTGCCATCGCCTGCCTTGACGGCCTCCTGGGAAACTTGGATGAAGTTGGCGGGAACTTTACAGCGGAAAGACCAAACCTGAGAAATTTGGCCCTGTACAAAGAAAAACCCCTGCGCCACCTGGGTCCCATTGGTGCGGACAAATTTCCTGTACTGTACGATTTTCGACAGGAATGCCATACAATGTCTCTCATGGATACAATCCTGAGCGGAACCCCCTACCCGCTCAAAGGAATGATACTTGGGGGAGCTAATCCGGCTCTGACCAATCCTAATACCCCTAAGGTGATCAGGGCTCTTAAATCCCTGGATCTTTTTGTGGTTCGGGAAATTTTTATGACTGAAACCGCAGAACTGGCTGATTATGTTTTACCGGGGGCAACTTATCTGGAGCAGTCTGAACTCCACTACCACCCCATCCATCAGATCATTGGTCTCTCTCCGGAAATTGTGACATTTCCTGACTGCGACAATGAATATATCTTCTGGAAAAAACTTGCCTCCAGACTGGGAGTTGAAGATTATTTTCCCTGGGAAGATAAGGATGCTTTGAATAAATGGATTTTAAAGGATACCGGAATAACTGTTGAAAAATTATTCAACCACCCTGAAGGCTATGAGTATAAGCCCAGACATTTCCATAAATATAAGGAGAAGGAGCTGCCTACACCGTCTGGTAAGTTTGAGTTTGTTTCAAGTTATCTGAAAGAGTATGGATATCCCTGCCTTCCTGAATATATTCCGCCGACATATATGAGCGAGCCCGACCCAAGCCACCCCTATATTCTGGTAACAGGAGCCAGGAAGGTATTTTACACCCACGGCCGGAACAGGAATTTCAAACGTTGCCGAACAGCCATTCCTGGCCCGGACATAGAAATTCATCCCATTGATGCTGAGAAACTCGAGGTTAAGACTGGAGATATGGTAACCGTGACTTCAACGGTCGGATCTATGGACATTCCTGTTAAAGTTGTCCACAGTTCCAATATCCTGCCCGGAGTAACGCAGATTACCCACGGCTGGAAGGAAAGCAATGTCAACCTGATCACCCATGATGATCGAAATGACCCGATTAGCGGCTTCCCCCTGATGAAATCAGTGGAGGTTAAAATTGAACGCAAAGCAGACGAGGTGAATAAATAAAGATTTTTTTTGGGTTTCTTGTTTTATTATAGGGTCTCAGCAGTAAGGTACTGCATTCGCCTGGTACTGATTATTGAAGATATCTGAAAAGACTGCTTTTGAATTCCAAAGGAGATATTAATGGATAATGGCACACCACAGAGCGCGAAAATTGGTGCCACCTTTTCAAAAGAGGCTTTTTTTACCCTATCGAAAATTCCCGTAAAGGATATTATTGCTTATATCCTGGTAGTGACAGGTATTATCTATGTGATTCTTCGAGGAGCCTCTGAGCAGGGATATTTTTGGCAATGGTACCGGGTTCCCCAGTTTTTATTTACCATGGAGGACGGAACATTCACCATCGGTCCATTGCTTGAAGGGTTAAAAATCACCCTGAATATCACCTGGATCAGCATGATCCTGACTTATGCTATCGGTTTGATCACAGCACTTTTGCGTTTGTCTGATTCGATTATTGGACGGGTATTTGCCCGTGTGTACCTTGAAGTTGCCCGCAATACACCCCTGATCGTCCAACTTTTTTTTATTTATTTTGTTATTGCCCCGATTCTCGGAATTGATCGTTTGTTCGCAGCCATCCTTGCCTTAAGCCTGTTCGAAGGTGCCTATGCCTCCGAGATCTATCGGTCAGGAATTGTTTCACTACCCAAAGGTCAGTGGGAAGCTGCCCACAGCCTGGGGTTGACCCGTTTTGACACATATCGAAAAATCATTCTTCCCCAGGCCATCCGGAGAGTACTGCCCCCGTTGACAAGCCTGACAATTTCTCTAATCAAAGATTCATCTCTTGTCAGCGTTATCGCTGTTTACGAGATGACTATGCAGGCTAATGCTATTGTGGCCGAGACTTTTTTAACCTTCGAAATCTATTTTACCATTGCAGCTATTTATCTTTTTATAACAGTCTTTTTATCCCAGTTAGTGGCCTTGCTGGAACGTAAATCCAAAATCTACAACTAACCCGAATAAATATGAATTTCACAACGATGCATGAAAATAATGTAACCGAAAAAGACGCTTATCTTAAAATTTGAAAACGAGGACCCATGACTGAAAAGAAGTTTGGAGACTATATCATCAATGTGGATAATATCTGCAAAACCTTTCCAAACGGTGTTAAGGCTCTTTGCAATTTTTCTACCAATATCCGCAGGGCAGAGGTTGTAGTGGTAATAGGTCCGTCAGGATCAGGGAAATCGACATTCCTCAGATGCCTGAACGGCCTCGAAGAGATAGATTCAGGCAGCATCATTTTTGATGGTATCCCTTTAGACGATGACAAAAATAACAGATTGAAAATCCGTCGGGAAATGGGAATGGTTTTTCAGTCTTTCAACCTGTTTCCACATATGACTGTCCTGGAAAATGTCACGCTGGCCCAACAGCTCGTGCGAAAAAGTTCCGCAAGCGTTGCGAAATCAGTTTCCATGGAGCTTCTGGAAAAAGTCGGTATCGAGGACAAGGTGGCCTCCTATCCAGCCCAGCTCTCCGGCGGACAACAGCAGAGAGTTGCCATAGCAAGGGCTCTTGCTTTAAAGCCCAAGGTAATGCTGTTTGACGAAGCAACGAGTGCCCTGGATCCTGAGATGATCGGTGAGGTTCTCGATGTTATGAAGACACTTGCAAATGAAGGCATGACAATGATCTGCGTTACCCACGAACTTGGGTTTGCCAGGGAGGTAAGCGACTGGGTCATCTTTATGGATGAGGGAAGGATTATCGAAGGGGGAACGGCGGAGCATTTTTTCTCGGATCCCAAAGAGGAAAGAACCAAAGGATTTCTCAATCAGATTTTATAACACCATCAGAACTAAAGAAAGGAGGTGGTAAACGTTTTTTTCGGCAATTGGTGAAGACTGGATATTAACATTCAAGATATTGGAGATCAGCATGAAATCTCGTTTAACCGGACTTATTATAGCACTGACATGTATGCTGCTTGCAATCAGTGGCTCGTCAGTTATTGCAGCATCAGATGTGCAGAAAGAACTTGCCAGGGGCAGCACAATAGAAAAAGTACTCCGCAGTGGAAAACTTAAAGTTGGAATGGCTACCTTTGTTCCCTGGGCAATGCAAAGTAAAACTGGAGAGTGGATAGGGTTTGAAATCGATGTCGCCAGACGCCTGGCAAAAGATATGGGCGTTAAGATTGAATTCATCCCGACTAAATGGGACGGACTGATTCCATCCCTCCTTACAGGAAAATTTGACATTGTCATTGCAGGTATGATGGGAACCCCTAAACGGGCCCTGAAAATCAACTTCACACAACCCTATGATTTTACAGGCACCCAGATCTGCATCCATAAGGACTATGTTGACAAGATAAAAACCCCTTTAGATCTTAATGACCCTGCATATACCGTAATTTCCAGAGTTGGAGTGACTGCAGCTGAAACCGCTAAGAAGTTTCTGCCAAAAGCACAAAAAAGACTTTTTTCCGACAATGGGTCCATGGTTCAGGAGCTGTTAAACGGTAAGGCAACAGCAATTATACAATCGTTGCCGGAACCTGCACAGTTAGTTGCAAAAAACCCTGAAACACTGGCTCTTGTCGAAGGAACTCTTACCAAGGAGCCTATCAGCATGGGCGTCCGCAAGGGAGACCCCGATACCCTGGCATATCTCAACAACTGGATTGAGGTGGTCAGAGCTGAAGGATTTCTTGAAGAAAAGGCCGATTACTGGTGGCGCAGCATGGAATGGTCATCGCTCCTTGAATAAAAATATACCGGTAGTAACAGCCTGAACGATGACCACAGATGTGGTGCTGCCAAAAACAGTGCCACATCTTCTTCATATGCTTTGCTGAAGGATGCCTGGATCGATGAGAAAAAAACGCTTTTTAACTTTAACAGATCTGCTGGTCGGCTCCTTTCTTTTGTTAGTGTGCTTGTTTTTTGTTTACCGGGTTAAGGTTGGCTTGAATTATAACTGGGCCTGGGACTCCATTCCTCAATTCATATTCAGGTTTGATAAAGAAAACAACGAATGGGTGTCCGGCATCCTGATGACCGGTTTTTACACGACCATTCGCTTAAGTTTCTGGGGCATCATCCTCGCTACTGTTTTCGGTGTTATCAGTGGCATTGCAAAAACCAGCAGTATCCTTTTTCTCAGATGGCTTGCAACAACCTATGTTGAAACAATGCGCAACCTCCCTCCCCTGGTCATTATCTTTATTGCCTATTTTTTTGTTGGCGATCAGCTTTTAGCTCCACTGGGGATCGACGATTGGGCGGAAACCTTTTCTCCTGCAAGCCAGAATATTCTGGCAATAGTGTTTGCCAAACCCGGATACCTGACCTCATTTTTCGCCGCTCTCATGACGCTGGCCATTTTCGAAGGTGCTTATATTACTGAAATTGTGCGAGCTGGAATCGAGTCCATTGATAAAGGACAGTGGGAAGCTTCACATGCTCTGGGACTTACCTGGTACCAGCAAATGCGGCATATAATTTTACCCCAGACATTCCAGCGAATCATGCCTCCCATGGCAGGTCAGTTTATTTCCCTTATCAAAGATTCATCCATTGTTTCGGTTATCTCCATTCAAGAACTGTGTTTCCAGGGGATCGAACTAATGACCAGCACACTGCATACCATTGAGATCTGGACAGTGGTGACGCTTATGTATCTGGCCTTGACCCTGCCCTGCTCTTTGCTGGTGGAAAGGCTCGAGACCCGTTTGAATTTAAGCCTGAGATGACAATTCGAAGAGTTGGGGAGAAATGCATTCTCGGACAGGCGCCCAGTGTGACAGAACACGATGGAAGCTATTTGGTTTATGCCAGCATTCCAGCCCGATAACCTTTTAAATAATTTACACAATAGTCGTCTCTACCTGCCAGAGCTTCGGCCGCAATAATGGATGCCATCATCCCTTTATCCAGCGGGTTAACAATAGCACCATCCAAACCCCGGCAAATTGCCATGGACATAAATGTCCGGTTCATGAATTTTCGGGCCGGCAGACCGTATGAAATATTGGACAGGCCGCAAGCGGTATGGATACCCTCAAACCTTTCCATGATCTGTTCCACAGCAACTACAAACTCCATACCAAAATCGTTGTTCACAGACATCGGCTGCACCAGCGGGTCTACAAAAATATTTTCGACTTTCACCTTGTTTTGAACCAATCCATTCACCAGTTTATCGGCAATCTTCAAACGGTCATCAACAGTCTCCGGCATACCCCCATCACTCATACAAAGAGCTATCACCTTCAGGTCCGTGCCGGCGAGAACAGGCATCAGATTATCATAACGTTCCTTCTCCAAAGAGATGGAATTGATCATGGCTGTGCCTTTATGAACTTTTAAAGCCGCTTCTACTGCAATCGGATCCGGGCTGTCAATGGCACAAGGCGTGTCGGTTACCTCTTGAACTGTCTGCACCAGCCATTCAAGATATTGGGGCTCTTTGCCAACAAAGATCCCGGCGTTGACATCAATATAATTTGCCCCGGCATCGGACTGGTCTTTAGCCACCTGCTGAACAGTATTTACATCCTGAGCCTCGATGGCCGTACCGATCTCTTTGCGGCTGGCATTTATCAGCTCTCCAATGATAATCATAGTGTTTTTCTCCGGACTACATCCCTTTTCTTTGATTTACATATTGAACCAGACGCTTTTCGATATCAGGATCAATCTCAGGTTTTTCATATTCTGCAAAGCGCTTCACCAGAATGTTGGCTGCTCTTTCCACATTATCTCTGGGTTCCATTTCAAGCCATTTGTTGTGGATTGTCCTGATATTCAGA
>Ga0209633_10005126_pt1 | contig 11588 bp, 11 predicted proteins | sample Cruoilmetagenom1_FD_187290 | JGI IMG/M metagenome (GOLD analysis project Ga0209633, IMG submission 187290) | Oil polluted marine microbial communities from Coal Oil Point, Santa Barbara, California, USA - Sample 1 (SPAdes) (version 2) | ecosystem: Environmental > Aquatic > Marine > Oil seeps ... | reverse complement strand
GCTGGTGAAATTGCTGCCGTCCCAGTCGTAGACTTGGCCGCCGGCCTGGACCAGGGTCGAGACCGTGCCGTCCGACTTCAGCAGCGAGCCGCCGCCCCGGATCTCGGCACCGTTCGGCACGGTGCCCACCTTGTCGAAGGGCGGCCGGTTGCGCAGCTCGCGGTTCTCGAGGTCGAGCAGGAAGTTCTGCCCGTCCGCCGCCTCGCGGCCGTCGATCTCGTCCTCGGAGGCCCGCGTGTGGAGCCCTCCGCCGAACTTGATTGTGAAGGAGAGGTTTTCCGGCCCTACCTTGGAAACCATGTCTGCCTCTGCTGACCTTGGGAGAGAAAGCGCGAGGCCCGGCCGAGCGACGCGGTGAACAATTCGACGTCGAACTCGTTGCGCATCTCGCGCTTCCAAAGCTGCACCCAGGCCGGAACCATCGCCCTGAAGGCGGCATCCGCGAAGGGCACGCAGTCGTCGACCGCGGTGAGCTCCAAATCCCGGTCATACTGGTACGTGTAGGTGCGGCCCGCCTCTTGGGCGCCGGGCGTGCGGTCCAGATGCAGCCGCCCGTCGGTGGGGCGGAGTGCTGCGAAGTGGGGCAACCCGGTATCGTCCTGCTCCGGATCGTCGATCAGCATCTGGTTGTAGCCGCCGGGATATTCGCCCAAGAACTGGTTGTTGGCCTTGTCGATGAAGGGCCAGCGGATCTGAACCAGATCCTCCTGCAGACGGTAGGCGCGCTGGCCGTCGCTGAGCGTCAGGTTGGACTCGGCTTGCTCTCGTGGATGCGCCCGGGCGGTCGTCGAATAGAGCTCGTCGATGCCCTCATTGATGACCTGGCGGGCGGTGTCGATCGCCACCTGGCGCGCGGAATCGGTGAGGGTCGCGAGCGTGCCCGCGTCACCGGCGATCACGCCGACGCGCTTCAGCACTTCATTGACCCCGTCAAGCAGTGTCTTGGCCACTGAGCTTTCCCCTTAGGTCTGATGCTTTGTCGGTTCTGGCGACGCGCACACCGCGGGCCTTGCATGCCGCGCGCAGCTCCGCGAACGACATGTCCTCGATCGATTTTTCAGCGGTCCCGTAGTCCCTCGCTCCCTTGGGGAGCGGGCTACTAACAAGACTCCCCTTGGGGAGCGGGCTACTAACAAGACTCCCCTTGGGGAGCGGGCTACTATTAAGCTTCCACTGCCGCGCCAGGTCGTCCTCGGCGGCGATCTCCGCGACGGCCTCGGACGCGGTCGCGCCGTCGGCCTCGCCTCGGGCCGCTTGTGTTGGATCGGGCAGGAGCGGACGCGCATTCACCGCGCCCAGGGGTCGGTTGGGTACCGCGATTTGGGTGAGACCCTTGGCGCGCAGGATGCGGCGCATCAGCTGGGCCGGCATGTTGGGGTCGATTTCGCCGACGCCGTTGGCCCGGGCGTAGTGCTCAAGCTCGCAGCGCCGCGCCTTTTCTAAATTATCGCGGGGATCGATGATGCGGTCCAAAATCATGCAAACCTCGGCAAGAGATGGGAGAGAAGAGGGAGCGGGGCCGAAGCCCCGCCCCGAAGTGCACTCGGTCGGTTGAGCGCCGTTAGTTCGCCAGATCGGTCGCGTTGACGCGGAGCGCCCGGGACCAGTTGGCGTTCAGCACGGCGCCCGCGAAGAACGACTTCCAGGCCAGCGTCGCGATCTCGTTGAAGGGATCGGAGATGCCGCCGGTTCCGCGCTCGTGGAAGATGATCTCCCATCCGCCGGTATTGTCGCCGGCCCGGTAGACGCCGTCGGTGTGGCGGTGGCCGAGGCCGACCGAGCCGAAGGCGTCCTGGCCGTAGACGACGATGGTATAGACGTCGCCATTGCCCGACGTGGCGCGAAGGTCGGCGCCCGAAAGCGGGGCGCCGGCGCCCGCATCGACGGATGCGTCTTCCGACATGATGAAGCGCGCACCGCGCCCGGCCAGCTCATAGGTGCCGAACTCGCCCGTTACGGTAGCGGTCTGCCCGGCATATTGCTTGACGCTGGTGAAGCCGGAAATGCTGGCCACGTCCACCGCCACGTCCGGGTGGCAGATCGCCCAATAGGCGGGCAGGATCGGCGCGGTGCCGATATTCTCCGTTCCCGTTGTCATCGGCGAAAACGTCCGCGCGGCGTTGCGCGTCAGCTCATTGACGACCCGGTTCAGGTCGGCGGCCACGGGAATCGAGTTGGTCGCGCCCGTGCTCGCCACATTGCCGGCGAAACGCTGGGTGGCGTTGTCCTCCATGACGTCGCGCATCAGCTGGTTCAGCGACCGCCCTGCCGACTCGCCCAGAACCGCCACCAGATCGTTGGTGGTGCCGTTCGGGTTGTAGAGGTCGACTTCTTCATTGACGATGTAGAACTGGCCGTATTTGGCGACCGTCGCGGTGACGTCCGTGAAGGTCGGCGTGTCCGAGTTCCGGCCTTGCATGAAGGACGCCGTGCCGGTCAGCTCGGCCAGCGCCGTCGTGCTCGGCGTCTCCTGCTCGATGCGCCGCCACTTGATGGTGGACGTTCCCATCTGCTTGTTGATCTGGCCCGGCATGGTGCCCGCGAAATACGGGGCCACCTGCTGGGCGCGGCGCAGAAAGGTTTGGTTGAAAACGACATTGACCGGCTTTGTGAGCTCGACGTCTGTCGCAGTGATATCTAGAGCCATGATGGTTCTCCGTTAGCTCTGGGCGCGTGCCCCGCCAGCATCGCGGTAGCGATGTAGGCGGGGTCGGGACCCTGGTTGATGCACCCCGAACCGGGTTCTTGCGCCCACTGAGGGACAAGAGCTCGCGCTCCCTTGGGGAGAGGATCATTAATGGGAGTCCCGTAGTCCCTCGCTCCTTTGGGGAGCGGGCTACTATCAAGACTCCCTTGGGGAGCGGGCTACTATCTAGACTCCCCTTGGGGAGCGGATGGGCTCGCGCTCCCTTGGGGAGCGGAACAAAAAAAGAGCCCAGTCCGGGCATGGGTTCGGGCGTCACCCGGCCGGGCTTTTGAAGCGGCCCGGCGGGGCGGACGCCCGTGTTCCCGTGCATCCTCATGTCCTCAGTCCCAGGCGCGGCCTGGGCGTCGGGTATCGGTCACGGCTTGCTGATTGTTGTGAAAATCTAAAGGTACCTTGGGATCAAGGATGATTGTCCGTGATAAAATAAAATGTTTCCATCATCGTCAGTTACAAATGTAAATCCCAGAGTATATTTGTGATGTTCGTCCCAATATTCTTTGCTGCATCCAATTCTTTTTTCGTAATTGGCCATAGGCTTGCATTCAAAGCCGAGATTTTCCATTTTTTCTGAAAATTCGGAGACGGGCATAGTCACAGAAAAGCTATCTTCAAAGAGCCCAGAGTTTGCGTATCGGTACTGATGCGCTTCCTCCCGTTCGGCGATGACTAAAGTGCATAACCTTTCGATTTCAATTGCAAATTCTCTTTCGCCGTCATTGGCCGCGGTCTTTCTCGATTGCGGGGGCCGGCAGGGTTCGTCCGTCCCAAACAGAATAATGGGAACGTTAAACACCGCAAACCCCAGCAGAAGCAGCGCAAATGGCGACAGCAGGATTGCCCATACGAGCGTTTGTAGGATTGTTATGATTACGCGCGTCATTTGAGCGTCGGGTTTCGGTCGCGGTTTGCTGGTGAATCTGATAATTCAGGGATAATTCGAAATTAATCTATGAGATCCATGATAAAACGAAACATTTCCTTTGGATTTATTGAATGTCAATGAAAATGAATATTCACGAAACTCATTCCAATACTCTCTGTAACATCCAATTCTTTTAAAGTTGCCCTGCAAATCAGTGCATTCGAAACCGAGTTCTCCCATTTTCTTCTTAAACTCGGGAGCTGACATTGTCACAGAATAGGTGAATTTGTCGGCCATGTTCGATTGCTTCAGACGAATACCGCCGTACGAATTCGATTTCTGGGCAAGTATCAAGGCACATATCTTGTCGATCTCACTGGCAAACTGTTCCTGAGCATCGCCCGCCATTTCATTGGACTGAGACAACTGACAAGGTTGCTCCCCGAACAATTTAGTATTCACGATCGGATAGACGTACAGCACTGCCACTGGCGCCAACAGAATGAGTGCTAGCATCAACAGAATCAGAACTATCAGCGTGCCTACCATGCGCATCGCCTGAGTTTCACACCTTGGGCGCGAGTTGAGCAATAGGACATCTGCGCAGCCCCCTCACCTCCCCCATCAGCAACCCGACCCATAGCTCGCGCTGGCCGCGCCTGCCGGCGGGGTCCGCTTCGGTTCCGCGATACACCGTCTCAGAAGCAGGAGGAGACGGCGGAATTGGAGGAAGCAATACCGTCGATTGCTACGGCGAAATGACGCGGCTATCGTCCTGCCAGATGATCGAAGACGGGCGGCGGCATCCAAGGCCCACGAACAAAGGACGATGAAACCGATGCGAACCTTGCTGGCGCTTGCAATTCTACTGTTTGCGGTCCCGGCCTTAGCGGCGGACGATCAGAAAATCGATCGCTTCACCGCGGACGCGCTCAAGAATTTCGTCCCAGCCGAACTTCAGTGGGCCGACGAGCCCTCGCTTCCCAAGGGGGCCAAGGTCGCGCCGATCGCCGGCAACCCCGGCGCGGCTGGCGTCTTCATGGCCTATCTCAAATTTCCCGCTAACTATCGTATTCCGCCTCACACGCACCCCTATGCCGAGCTGATCACCATGCTCAAGGGTCGCGCCGGAAACGGAGTCGGTGAAAAGTTCGATCCCGACAAGGGTGATGTGCTGGCAGCGGGTTCGAGCTTCACCCTACCTGCCAAGACCGCCCATTACATGTGGACCGATCAGGAGGTCGTCGTCCTGCTGGTCGCAACCGGGCCTTGGAACATCACATATACCGACCCGAAGGACGATCCCCGGAACAATTAGAATTATTCGTCAGTGGGCACCGGCACTTCCCCGGTCAAAAAGCCGCCCCACAGCTCGTGCTGGTCGCGCTTGCCCGCGTTTGGGGCCCGACAGGTCGACTCAATCAAGCCGGAACCCCGTCCCTATTGGCCGGCAAAAATTGAACCATTCCGGAAATATGGGTTGGTCGGACTGTGCGGCGCGTAGGGATTCCCAGCGCCATATGGGTTGTTGCCGTCATCCGACGAATACGCATTGCCAAAACGCCCTTTCGGATCGGACGCCGCGCCAGGATGATGCGGCTGAACCGAAAATCTGCTCCAGAATTTGCCCTGACCGCCAAAGGGTTTTGTGGCGTCGGTAGCGTCGAGATTGGCTGCACCTTGACCGCTATATGGTGCCCCAAATGCGCTGTCGGGATCGTTGATTGTATCGCCGTAGAGATTTCCTAAAGCCCCAAGGGCATTGGGGGTCGAATTGGGGTCACCCAGGTTGGCGTTGTATTGACCTAAATTTCCGTGTTGTTCGACCTCGAACGCCACCGCAGGAGCAGCGGCCAACAGCAACACGGATAGAATGCATATTCGCATATCGTCCCCCTTATCGTTGCCTGGGACCGTAGAGGACTCTCATGGCGAAATGTTGGCTGCCAGAGACGGTCATCCCTTGGGGCGGCCCTTCGTTGCCGCACCCTCACCCCTCCCTCGGCCATCGCCGCGCTGACGCAATCTTGCCTGGTCAGATGACGCCTCAGGCGGCGCCGAGCGCGCCGGGCTGCTAAGTCGCGGCTTGCTGGTTATTTTGGTGGTCCGCCCGCCGCCGCCCTCCGAAGGCGGCGTAGGCGGGGCAAATCTCAGTTTGGATTTGAGCAAAAAGAAACCCGCGCGAGGCGGGTTTCCATTAGATTGCGGCTCTGTATTCCCGCATATGTTCTCGCATGCGCGTCCCGATATCCGGGTCGGCGCTCTCAATTGCTTCGTTAGCTTGCTTGACGGCCTCCGCCTCGATCGTCAGATCGCGTGAAGCTTTGCCGTACCTGAACAGCCATCGCGCGACGGTCGACCAATCCCAAAGCGAGCTATCAGACGTAATCTTCACGACCGGCGCCGGGAAATCGCCTTTGCCGCGTTGGCCCTTCGCGTATTGGGTCAACGCCGCCCTGGTGAGCCCTGCACGGGAGGCAATTTCGGATAAATTGACCAGCGGGTCGGGCTCAATTCGGTCGGCATGCGCCCCTGCCTTCGTCACACACTCGAGGGCGGACGTAATGGCGTCCTCGATCGCTTCCGACTCCCTGGCGAAATCCACGATGATGTGGCCTTTCTGGAACGACACCGTCGCATCGTCGCAACCCGCGTCATAGAACCGTGCCTCGAAGTCCTCGGCACTGGGGTCCAGGCCGGAAGCGATGATGCTGAACTCGAAGTCTTTCATCCTCTACTTCCTGTTTAGCGATGCGGACAGCGGTCCACGGCTCTCTTTATCTGTCTGGCATGGGCCGTGGGATTTCTGGGTGTGCTGAAGACACCTATTTGGCAGCCATCCCTGTCGGCATGCGCACAGAACAATCGCCCCCAGTGACCTAACTCGCGAAACCTCCACCCTTGGGCTTCCGCATATGCCACCGCCGCCTCAACATCCTTGTTGGGATGCCGTGGCCTAGGCATTGCCTGAACCTAAGATGGGGTACCTGTTAACATATGTCAACAGTACGGTATTCTCCCCGCCACCTTGCCGCACTGGTAGAGAGTATTAGTCGATACAACTCTAAATATGCAAGATTGGTGGAGGCCGACGACTAGTATCGTGAGCCCAATGGAATGCCGTGCCTTCACCCCTCCCCGGTTTGCGGCCCCGGCGCCTCGCCACATTGCGGATCTGTAGTTACACACATGCCGTTGCATGAACCTGTTGCTCGCCCTACGATTCACGAAGGCGATACTTATTAGGGAGCGGACGATTCACCGATACTACAAAGATATTCTGGATCGAATTTCCGAAGCACCGGTATGGTTCGACGAGAACGCGGTTCCCCGGTTCTGCAAGTTTTTGCCCAGCGAGACCGCATACATCCACGCCCAAGAAGCCGCCCTGGTTCTGATCAAATGTCAGGGCTGCCCTAGGGAATTCGAAGTCGCTTTCACCGAGTGGAATCTACGCCATGAGCTCTGGGACGACTCGAACAAAAAAATCAAGAATATCAGCGACTTGATAGCAGATGGATCGATCCACTATGGCGATCCGCCCAATATCGGTTGTTGTGCCGCCGGACACGTTATGAACAGTGTTGCTATCCGCGTCCTCGAGTACTGGTACAAGCCGGTGGTCCGGGGAGAGGGCGTCGAAGCCGGCGTCGTCAAAGGCGTTGAAGCACTAGATTTCCGGCGCGATCCCAAATTCGAGATCGATATCCTAACCTGGCTGCCGGATGACAAAGAATCGAAAAGCAAAACGCTTGATTTAGGTGGGGTGACATACAAGGTTGTGGCGTCAAAGGAAGCAAAGGACTGAGCAGCGCCTTCACCCCTCCCCGCTTTGCGGCCCCGGCGGCTCGCCAGTCAAAAACCCGACCCACAGCTCGTGCTGGTCGCGCTTGCCGGAGTGATAGATCATGTCCGCGCTAAACTTCTCCTGACGATAGTCCATCGAGGGCCTGTAGCGCGGCGATCTCGGCGCTTCCACCGCCTTCAGGAACTCCTGAAACGCCGGGTGCTGGCGCAGGTCCAGCAACAGGTTCTTGAGTGCGGGTGATTGCGTCGACATCGGTCCAGGTTCCTTCTCTCAAGACTTGGCGGATCGCGGCCGCGATATCGATCAGCGGCGCGCCGCCGGTGGCGAGGTTGGCCTCTTCCATCTGCAGCGCGATCTGCAGGCTTTGCAGGCGGGATTGCAGGGCGAGCTGCCTGTCGGTGGCCCCGCCGGTGCCGAGCCACTGGAAGATGCTGGCCTCGGGCAGGTCCTGCTTGCCGACCTCGACGAAGCCGCCATAGTCCTCGATGTAGAAGCTGATTTTTTCGCGGGCGCCCAGCGCCCCGCGGCCCATCCTATACGCCAGTTCGAGCCAGCTGGTGAGCGGCCCCTCGCCCACCTGGTTCACGTAATCCACCGTCCGCACGGCGCCCCGCTGCAGCTCGGCATTGGTGGCGAACGCCGTCTTGTTGGCGATTTTTTCCGCGCCGATGCGCGTGGGCAGCACGCCGGTCAGCTCGGCATAAAGGTCGAGCGAAAGCGTGAGCACGTTTCCGATCGCCGAGGGGTCGCCGCCGATCGCGTCATAGACATTGACCGGATCGGTGGTGCCCCATTGGGCGTAGGGATGGATCCGCGGGCCGCCATCCTGGGCAAAGGTCATGTCGTTGCGGTCGTAGCCCACCGGCGGCGCGTTTTTCAGCATCGCGCTATCGATCAGCCGGTTCATGGCCTGGGAGACCATGATCTGGACCGGCCGCCCCTTCATCAGCGGGCTCGCCGGATAGGCGCCGTCCGCGCCTTCATAATGGTAGGGATGCAGCAGATAGGAGCTGAAGGGCTGCTTGCGGAAACGCAGCCGGATCAGCCCCCGGCTTGCGCGCCCATCCGCCTCCGCCGCGCCCACCGCGACTGTGGCGATGGCGCCGGGGATCACGAGTGATCGCACCGTCTTGCGGGGGATCACGATGTCCCCCTCCATTTCCAGCACCTGGACGAAGCCGTCCTTGTTGGGCGTCAGCTTGGCGGCCGCGGCCGCCATCCAGCCGCCATCCTCGTCCTGGGGATCGGACGAGCCGCGGCTCGCGGCCAGAACCAGGTTCTCCAGCTTGATCCAGTCCTGGGCGATTTCCGCCGGCCCCAGGACTTGCGCCGAATGCATCGAGGGCATCGGATCGTCGAGATAGAGGTTCTTGATCGAGACCGGCACCAGGACGGGAACGCGCTGGGTCTCCTTGCGCACGCCCTTGGCCTCGCGGAGATAGACGTTCTTGGTCTGCATCCGGGCCCGGCCCACGCCCATGCCGTATTTGAAGGCCTCGGCGTTGATCCGGTCGTAGCGGGTGAAAAAATCGGTCTGCCGGAAATAATGCAGCAGGAATCCCTCCACCAGCTTGTCCGCATTGTCCTGGGTGATTTGCGAGGGCACTTCCGCCTCGTCGCCGAGAATGAGCCCCTTGAAATCCACCCGGTCGAGATAGGCGTCGGTGACCTCCGCATGGGCCCGGAACCAGCTATCGCCGAACAGCATTTGGCGGGCGTCCGCGGTCAGCACCTCAAGCGCCTGGGCCTGCAGCGGGGGCTCGACCTCGCTCATCCAGAGCTTGTTGATATCGAGCTTGCCATTGGGGAGCTTCTTGAACTCCACATCGGGCTGCATCGCCACCTGGCGGTCGATCTCGGCCCAATGGCGCTCGAGGCCGGCACGGGCCGATTTGCGCCGTTCCCATTCCTGGATCACGAATTCGGCGATGAAGTCGAAATCACGCTGGTCGAACCGGCGCTTGGACTTCACCTTGCCCTGCTCGATTGCGGCGACGTCAGATTGGCTTGGCATTATCACCCCTAGCCTTGTCGATTGAATGGAGGAAACCCGCCGCCTGGTTCAGCGCGGTGTTGATGCGGGCCTGGCGCTTGGTCTTGTGGTCGTATTCCGGGTTGTGGTGAGGCTCGAAGAACATCGGCGCGCCGACGTCGAACTTGTCCTCGCCCCTGGCCGCCCACCAGATCGTGGCGTGGCAGACGGTCGGGAAATCGTTGGCGTCGACGCCGAAGCGCCGGAACGTGACGTGGGGCAGCAGCGCGAAACCATCCGCAACAAAGACGTCTCTACCTTGAATGGTTTCGCGGCGCGATGGCGCGAGCCCCGTTTGCCGGCACATCGCCTCGATCGGGTCTTTTTGCATGTGGTTTTCCGGAAATTTGCAAAGAAAAAGCCGCCCTGAGGCGGCTGTGGGATCAATAATTGACGCGTGGATCAGACGCAATTTGCGTTGAAAAAGCGGGGCCGTGCTTGGCAAAGATAATCCCCGCTAGCACAATCTTATCGAGTCAGTTATTCAGATTTAATGGCAAATGATGAAGAAGAACGTCCGACTTGGTGGAAAATATCCATTCAAGGCGCACCGAAATTGGGTAGTGTTTACTGGTGCAAATTCAACAAAGCTGAGTTGGTTCCCCTGCCAGAAATGTGGAAGGATCGACCAGTGATCGTGGTTTCGCACCGCGACCTTCGAATAAAGGGCAGTTGCTTGGTCTTGCCCACTTCCACGGATCCACAAGACAATAACGATTGGGCCTTGGAGCTACCTGACTACATAACCCAACAGATCGACGGCAGGCGCTCCTGGGCGTTGTGCAGCCATCCTGTGACCATTTCCACCAGTCGTCTAAGGCAAATCAAAGGTAAAGTTTTAAAGCTTAAGATATTGGATTTAAACAATATTCTTCACATGATGATTGATTGGCTGCCGACACCCCGGGCTTGACATTTTGCCACCACAGTTATAAGTAAATATCACTTGCGGCTCTGCTAATGCAGTGACCGCCGCCCCGAAAGGGGAGCTACTTGCTAAGGGAGCCTCGCGGCTCCCTTAGGTCTTTTTGGCACCGAAATTGTTCGTTACTGTCCGACCGCCGCCGGGGCCGCGACACTGGCGTTTTCTTTAACTAAAGAAACCCGGACCGCCCTACGCCTCTTAACCCCCCACCCCTTCACCCTACCCACCAAAACCCGGGGTCCCGGGCGCCGCATCCCTTGCCGCCTAATACGGCAAATCCCCATATCTATAGGCGAGGCTCCGGGCGTGGGGCGGTTATGGAGGACTGTCATGCAAACTTCGATTCTGATTGCAAAACTGATCGGTCCCATCGTGCTGGTGGCGGCAATTGCCATGCTGGCGAACGCGAAGGACCTGCAGGAGATGGCCCGTGGCTTTCTAAAGGACCGCGCCCTGATCTATGTCACCGGCGTGCTCGCCATGCTTGGCGGGTTGGCAATTCTGAACGCCCACAATATCTGGGTCGCAAACTGGCCGGTGATCATTACGATCTTCGGCTGGGCGATGCTGATCGGTGGCGCCGCCCGGATGACGCAGCCATCGCTCGTCAGATCGATCGGCGGCGCGATGCTCGAAAACCCCGCCCTGATCCGGGTCTCCGGCGCCCTCTGGGTCCTGATCGGGCTTTGGCTGACCTATGTCGGGTATTTCAGTCCCCCGATACTCGGGTAGCGTGCGATTCTCTTCGTGAGTTAGCGCAACCTATTTTTTATTCCCCGACTTAAGTGTCGGGGAGATGCTGGAAATGGGAGAGGTATCCGGCAACTAGCTCGCGCCTTCAGCGCGCTAACCAATTATTCCGTCGAGACGTCATCCATGTGGCTGAGCGTCGAGCTCACGAAGGGCTGCATCACGAACAGCAGCAGCCAGACTAACACGGCCAAATCCGTGTTGAGATAGGCGAGGGCTATCGAGAGCAATGCGATGATGCTGCCGCGAACGGAAACGAGCGTGGTCAGCGGTCCAGGTTCCGGCGTGGTGATTTCTGGTCGCAAATGCCCGCGATAGACGGCATGTAGCCACATCAACGACATGGCCAGCCAGGCGAGCCCGAGACCGCCCGAGAATATGACCACGGCCAGCGGCTGGTGGTGATAGGTGCCGAGCAGCGACGTCGTCCAGGGTGTCACCGACACGAACAACAGCAATGCCAGGTTCAGCCAAAGGGCCGTCATATCCGCCCGCCTCAGCTGT
>Ga0209633_10005125_pt1 | contig 11592 bp, 13 predicted proteins | sample Cruoilmetagenom1_FD_187290 | JGI IMG/M metagenome (GOLD analysis project Ga0209633, IMG submission 187290) | Oil polluted marine microbial communities from Coal Oil Point, Santa Barbara, California, USA - Sample 1 (SPAdes) (version 2) | ecosystem: Environmental > Aquatic > Marine > Oil seeps ... | reverse complement strand
TTGCTTGAGTTGTACGCAACAAGTGCTTTTCCGTCTTCTTTCACTTCACAAACTTTCGTTTCAATGACTTTAAGAAGAGTAACAGGAACAGCAGGTACATCAACAGTTCTGCTCATACCAATTTTTTCTATAATAAATTCCATTCCCTACTCCTACTTGTCCATTGATCTGATTTCAACTTCGATTTCAGGTGCTAAGTCTAACTTCATAAGTGAGTCTATAGTATCTGAAGTAGCCGAAACGATGTCGATCATTCTTCCGTGAATTCTGATCTCAAACTGCTCACGTGCATCTTTGTTTACGTGTGGAGATTTAAGAACCGTATAACGCTTAAGTTTAGTTGGCATTGGAATTGGCCCTCTAATCTCTGCACCTGTACGCTTAACTGCATCTACGATAGCAGCAACTGATCTGTCTAATACTCTGTGATCATAAGCCTTAAGCTTTAATCTAATCTTTTCCATATTTTACCTTTATAAAGAACTCGTTAGTACGTGCCTAAAACACAGGGTTTAACCCTCTAACATAAATTTAGGAACGCGAATTATATCCAAACTTACTAAAAGGTGCAATACTTTTAACCCTAAAAAAGCTACAATACCAAAATAAGTTTCCTTTTAAAAAGGAATAATATAAGGATTTAGGGTATGCAATTACTAGAATATTATCAAAACCAACGTCCGAACATCGAAAACTTTGTCCCTCGGAAATGTCAAATCCCCTCAGATGGTGACCTTAACCTTTATGGTGTACGTGGAGCAGGGAAAAGTACGCTCATACTTGATGCCCTACAAGAAGATGATAATGAGACCACTCTCTACCTAGACTTAACAGACCCTAACTTACTCTTCTCCTCCCTCACTACACTAGACCTACAACAATATATAGACAAAAATGGCATTACACTTCTTGTCCTAGACCACTATGAAGATGGCTATCTTCCTAGCTTTCCTAATGTACACAGACTTATCATCCTCTCACGTATAGCTATTAAGGATGATAACCTTAGTCCCCTAGAACTTTTTCCACTAGACTATGAAGAGTTCTTAGCCTTTGAAACCACCACTTCACAAAGTACTGGGTTTAATCACTTCTTACGTTCTGGCACATTGCCCTACCTTGCCCGCTCACAAAAGACAAGCCTCCAAATGATGAAAACCTTTTTTTACTCTGCGTTTAATGAAAACGAACAAAAGCTCTTACATCTTTTAGCACAACACCATACAAAACATCTTACCACACACCAGATCTACACCTTTGCCAAAGAGAAGTTCAAAGTCTCCAAAGACTGGCTCTACAAAACAATGAAGCGTTTTACAGAAGAAAAACTCGTACTTTTCATAGAAGATCGCTACCAAAAGTCAGGTAAGAAGATGTTGCTTTTTGATTTTGCTTTCGCCAAATACCTCACCACCGGACAACCCTTCATTTTACAGTTTGACACCATGATAGCCCTAGCCTTTATAAAACACCACATAGCCGTGCAAACCCTGGGTATACACGGATACATCACTCAAGAGAACGAACTCATCATCCCTGCCCCTTTTGAAAGTGAAGAGAGTCTCTGGGTCAAATCTCAAAACAAGTTTTCCCTTTACAAAAAACACAACATCAAAAAAGTGACCATCGTCACCGTTGCCAACGCTTATGAGTACCACATAGAAAACATCCACTTTGAAGCCTTGCCGTTTGATGAGTGGTCTGTTATCAATGATGAGGAAGAATAAACCCTAGATAAAGCATTCTTTGGCTAAAATTCACCTGCCTCTTTTCAGACCTGTGCAACAGGGTCTAAAGACAACGGGTCAGGATGGGAACATAGCAGCCCACCTTTTTTCCTTGGGTGCCGCAGTAATCTGGGGAGGGGTACTACAATCAAATCAATAACCCAAATTTGTTTATTGTTTATGATTATTTAATACGACTAGTCGTATGAGCCAACTGCTGAAGTTGTCCCAGTGACTAACGTAGCTTTGTTGAATTTCATTCAAAAAGCGTCCTTATAACAGTTGAGAGGTGTCCGAGTGGTCGAAGGTGCAGACCTGGAACGTCTGTGTGGGGTAACTCACCGAGGGTTCGAATCCCTTCCTCTCAGCCAGTTAAATATGCAGTACCCACATAGGCTCCTGTATAACTTCAATTTTACCGAATCTTATGTTTAATCAAAATTAAAAAGTGATACCTATGTGATACCATAGCCAAAAAACTGCATAACTTTCAAAAAAATGCAATTTACGACAAAATGAGAGACTTTTATTTTACTGACGACAAAAAGTGTGCTACAATAACTCATTAAACAATTTTATCCAAATTATTTTGGATCCTTCATTTTTAATGGAGCAAGTAAAACGCACCCTCGTGTCTATTTGGGGACTTGTCAATCAGCGTCTTTGGCTTATAATGCCAATTTACCTAGGATAACTCTATCCTAATTTTACCCCCCCCTTTTTTTTTACTTATCATAAAAATATTTTTACCCGCGTTTTGAATGTTTTTGCCTTTTGGATTTTTATTTTTATACCCCATAGACATATACGCTAATACCAAAAGGAGAAGTCCCTTAATGAACTTAAAAGAAATAAAATATTTGATCCGATATTTATACCAAAAACACGGATCTCTACTGCTTAGCACTAAAGAGGTTGCCCGAGAAATCAATAAATCAGAGCATTGGCTCTACCTCTCTCGAAAATCAAGTATCGGTCCATCTTATATAAAAGAAAAAACTAAAGGTGTAAGATATAGGATTGACCATATTGCTGCTTATATATACTATGGTAATAATGGATATATGACTATGCAAGAAGAGGAGATTAAAAACTTTTTTATAGATATGCTTTATGCTGACTATAAATGCCAAGTACTTACAAGAGTAGAAGCTTCTAAAACTTTAGGGAGATCTACCAGTTGGTTAAGTGAATTAAATGAAGGACCTGCTTATAGAAAAAATACTGACTCACATAATGGAGAGGTAAGATACCATTTTGAGAGTTTAATCGACTATGTTTTAGACCTAACTGTGACGAAAACTGTAAGCAATCATTCTAAGGAAATATTATGAGTTTAAAAAATAAACTTGACACCTACACCAAACTATCGCAAAAACAACGTAAGAAAGTTATTAAATGGCTTGTCAGACAGAGTGAAGATCTTGGGCTTGAAGCTTTTGCACATCAACAGAAGTACTATTTTGAATTGAGTAAGTATAAAAATGAGAATCAATCATTACTTTATTTTGCAGCATATACACTTGCAGCCAATGAAATATATTGTCATTTGCAACCTCAAAAAGGAAAAAATAAGATGCTAAATTTACATGAGATTACAGATAGTACTCCACTTCAAGCAAAAAATGTAAGAAAATCGATCCAATCCCCACAAACTGACTGGTTACTTGATCGCAAGGCAAAAATAATTGGCTGGTCAGATTATGGAATGTCATCTCGGGATATTAAAGCTGAAATTTTAAAAAATTATAAAAATAAAGAAATATCACACACGACAATCAATAATTTTTTAAAAAAAATAAAGGAAAAAAATGATTTTAAATAGTTTAATTGGTTTAAGTTTTTATATGGTGATATATTTTGCAATCAAAATAATAATTTTAAACAAAAAACAAAAAGAACTCGAAGACCTCAAAAAGAAATACCCAAAAAGGGCTGAAGAATTCTGGACACATATGGCGATTCAATCATTTTTAGACAAAAAAATTAACAATAAGTAATCATCATAATCAGTGGACACATAACTTAATATATGAAGTTATACGTCCATTAAAATATGCTATGATATATAAATTATTACAAAGGATGGAATATGTCAACAGTAGCGACACTTATCACAATAGCAGGAGTCATTTTCGTACTTAACACAATTAAAAATAGTTTAGAAAAACAAGCATCAAGATAGCACTTGAAACTCTATACCATTTATCTTATTGTTTGGTTACCACTCTCTTTTTTGATTTACTTATATATCTATAGAAAGCATCCTCAAATCCACAGTTTTTTAACTTTAGTAAAAAAGCTATTTTAACTATAATTTTCGATAAGGTACATCATCCATCTCTTGTACAGTCTCTATAATAAGTGCTATATCCTTTTCACATAACCCCTCAAAATTATCAGCCTTTGCGCTCTCTGCATCAAGTTCTTCATCTGAGATGGTCAATTGCCAAGTCTGCACCTCGCCATCAACAATTTCATAGCCATATCTATTCTCTTTATATTCAAAAACAGTTCTCATAAATCCATCTTCTTGTCCACATAATCCTCCCAATCTATCTCACCACGCTTCATCCCTGTAATAAGCATGGAGTTATTCATTGTAGTACGGGTACCTATCATAATGTCATCTTCACTTATTATTTTCACCCTTTGACCTAATTTGGTTTGGGCAATCTTAGATATAAATATGGCAGCCAATCCTAAGTCGAATCCTCGTTTTTTATAACGCTCTATAAAATGATGGTTATGGTCGATGCCTACTCGTATTTTCCTATGTGGTGTATAGCTGTACCCTTGGGCTTCTAGCTGTTCTTTTGTTAAAATAGAGGGCAGAGTATAGCCTCCTGTCAAGATAGCTTTATATTCTTCTACTCGTTTACCCACAATAACATTTTTACCATCAGATATCTTTATCTCTCCATTCTCTTTAAGCTGTGGTACTTGTTTATAAAAGCCGTAAATCAACTGCAGGTCAAAGTGATACTCTTGCCATGCATCCCAAAAAGAATCTTCAGCATAGATTTTCACTTCATTGAGTCTGCTTATCTCACAAGTAAGCGTTTTTGGTTTTGACTTTTTCTTTTTTTCTATTTTAGGGGTGATGGTAATCATAGCTACATACTTATTCTAATACTTAATCTTTGCGTCACTCACTGAGGTTGCATTTGAATATTTGGACCAATCAATACAAACATTTGCTTTAGCCCCTTCTTCTCTCATCACTTTTTGAGCATCCCAGGTAGGAAAAAGATATGTACGTTTTTTTAACATAAGCACTTGTCCACCCCATTTTTTAGATATATCACGTCCTAAGTAATGAAACTGACATTTATCATCTTCAAGCCCTGTGTCTTTTTCACTTAACTCAGGATTACAATATCGCATATAAGCCTCTGAAGTATTGATTGCTAGTCCATTTAGATTACTTTCATATGCGATATCTTTTCTGTTGTCAACAATAGCAAAATACTTATAACCCTGGTCAAGGGTTACTCTTGCTGCACTATATAAATGAAAGTGTATAGAACAAGCGGCCTGTTCTTCTGCTGTAGTATATCTTTTAGTATCCGCTCTTGCATCACCAGACTCTAATCTAAATGCAGGTCTATCATCCTCAAGATGCACATTTAAGTTTGGTTGTTTAAAACCACATCCTGTTACTAGCAGTACACCACTTAATACTACAGCTTTTAATAATATATGCTTCATCTTCCACCTCTTACTTGATCTCTTTGTGCCGCAGCAGTCCATTGAGACTCACTCATTTTATTATTGGATACAACCAATGTCATGAGTCTTGTTTTGTTCTTTCCACTATTACACTCAGTAACGTAAAGGTATTCATAATCACCTACAGCAGCGTCAACTAAAGAATTCACTCCTAGTACACCAAGACCGACAACCAAACCACCTTCAAGTCCACCCCCGTCTAATACGGTCTGTGTCCCACCTAAAACAGCAAAAGTGACATCATCTTTATGTTTTGCTATCTCTTTACCGTATCCAGCTTTGTTACCTTTATATACTAGTTTTAAAGGTGTTGTACATCGTTTCTCTGCAGTATTCACTGTAAAGACCTGTAAATTCTTATGATATTCATTCGCCATAGACAGGGATACTGTACAGAGTAATCCTAGAAGTATTTTTTTATTCATATCTTTTTCCCTTTAAATTTATGTTATTGTCGTTTATATTTAACGAAAAGACCGCATGATCTCTTCGTAGGCTGCATTTATTTTTTGCATCTTTTGGATGGCTTCATCTTCATTCACACCATTGCTTTTTGCATAGTCAGGATGATATTGTCTTGCAAGTGTACGATATCTGCTTTTAACAAGTGAGCGTTCACAACCATAAAGAATACCCAGTACTTCCCAAGGTGTCGGGATATGAAAGTCGTGAGTGGTTGTACGCTCTCTTTTTTGTTCTTGTGACTTTTGGTACCGGGCTCTTTCTCTTTGTGCTTTCTTTCTTTTTGCCTCTTCTTGTTTAGCTTTTTGTTTTCTTTGTTTTTCTCGTTGTTCTCTTTCCTGAGCATATATATACGCTTGCTTGCGTCTTTCCTCTTCTTTTTTCTGATTCATAGCATTTAATTCTTTTGAAAGACGTATCAAGACAAAGGCAAACTTGACTATTATCACCAAACAAAGTATTGCTATCATTGCTTCACCCGTCATATTTCTCTTTCCCTTACGAATAGTAACTCAATATATTAAGTTGATAAACAAATGATAGCAAAATATAATAAAACCAACTTAGTACAATAAGGTAATTGGTGAAAGATATTGAAGCACTTGGGAAAGATTTCTCTGAAACATTACATAGAACAATAGGCAGAAATGTAAAGAGCATAAGAGAATCAAAAAATGTCTCACAACTCAAACTTTCTCATGCCATGGGATACAACTCCGTAAGTACAGTATCATGTGCAGAAATCTATCATAATAAAATACATTTCAATGTAGAGCATTTAGTTAAAATCGCCTATATTCTGGATGTCAATGTCTGTGAATTCTTTAAAGATATTCAGCCACCCAAGTAATGTTCAGTAATACTAGCCCTAAAATGCTTCATCTCCCAACTGACACCTTGTAGTGCCTGTTCATAGCTATATCCTACATCCTGGTACGCACGTACTCTATTCTGCGCAAAGGTCCAACGAAATCCATGACTTCCTTGAGGTATGATGCCTAAACGTAGACATGTTTGTCGTATGTCATCTGCATATGCCTGATAAGAAATCTTGAAATGTTTATGAACATGAAAATATCTTTCCAACCAATCATAAAGTTCTAATGGGAGAAATACTTCTCCCTCTTTGCCGCCTTTTTCTTTGGTCATAAGAATGCCCACCTTTTTCTTCGTAATTTTATCTACCTCGATACCTTTAAGTTGATCTTTTTTTATCAGTGTAACACCTTCACTTCTGGCTCCTCCTGTAAGCTGTATATTAGCAGCAATGAGATGCATATCATTGCTTAGGTTATTTATAAGTTTAATAGGGTTTTGATAGGTACGGTTATGATAGCCATCAGCAACAAGGTTTTGTACCTTGGCATAGTGCAATAGCTGACTTCGTACATCAAAGTCATATCCTCTGTCTTCACCGTGTAAGTCTCTACTGACATAACGTAATGCCCATTCCAGTTTGCCTATAGCAGAGACAACCTTTTCCAAATACTGTTTGGAAGGGTAGTACTCTATTTTATAAGAGATATACGCATCTATATGTTCAGAGGTGATTTTCTCAAAGTCTTTTACTTTCCAATGTTCTTTTAGGTAGTTACCAAGATTGTTCCATACATTTCTGTAGGTTTGCATCGTTTGAAAAGAAGATACACACATATAGTACGGGTGTGATGGATCTGTCTTTTCATATTTCTTAGCACCTTCTTGGAAGATGGATTTAGCTAATAATGACGTTTGATAATATACTGAACCTCTCATTGTTTTATTTGTCCCTTATTGGGTGGTTTTTTAGTTGAGTCATTCTGCTCTTTTAACCTTGTAGCATCCCAAGTTTAATACATACTCTCATCGTACATATCGCCCATTTTGATAGGACAAAAAGAAGATGGTCTAACTTCTGTCTTGAACCATGTTTGATGAAGATGCATGACCACCTTATTTAACTATGTAAATAAAAAAGTTAAGCCAAAGTATAACGCTAAAAAAGTGTAAAGGGAAGAGTGACCCGAAAAATTTTGAGAGGTATTTCAAAAACCTCCCGTTTCCATATTTGAGGAATGTTTTTGACTGTTACGGTATATTGGGGACTGTAGCTGTAAAGTGAGGTTTCTGGATTTTGCTCACTTTACACTGAAGTTTACAAAAATTTACAGGTGAGTTTACAGAATACTTTATCAAAAAATATACATATCATTAAAACTTACGTTACGCCCAAAAATTAATTTTTCTGACAAGTGTTAATCTGCTAATCAATGGATGTCATTTTTTATCTTTTCATAAATCTCTTCAAACTCTTTTTGATCAAAATAATAAGGTATCTTTACTTCTTTACCATTTTCAAAAAATTGTGCTTTGCAGTAGTCATTATCAGTGGGATACTTAACTAAAAATTCTCCCTGAGGGTTATAAACTGCCCAATACCTAATGTTATTTTCTTCTATATATTCGAAGGCTTTTTGCCCATTATCATATGTGTCATTATGTTTTGTGCCAGACTTATTAAAGTATTTACTTCCAAACTTTATACCTCTCGTTCTTCCATCTTCCCAAAAACTTGTCAACCCTACCGCTTTATCATTTATGTAAACTACTAATAAGGAAGGGGAATTATTGTCCCACTGTAAGGCAATACCATTTTTCATATTATTACTATATATTTCTATACTGAATAGCTTATTGTTTATATATGAAAAAGAAGCTCCAGTCCTTTTGTTTAGTTTATATTTTCTAATAAATATATACCGATCATTATATTCACTATCTATCTCATAATCTATCGAAATCCCATCCTTCAAGTCCCCAATATAACTTTCAATTTTGATGAAAGGTTTTAAAGATATTTTCCAATCATGAGTTTTATTTAAATACCTAAATTCTTCTTCCAATGAATATGTCTTAAAACATTGTTTAGAATTATACATAGAACTTGATGAAATAAAACTCCATACCAAAAAGAGAAATATTACGAGTAAACTACCTAATACATACTTGATTCTTATTGACATGGCTTATCTTTTGAAAAATCATAATGAATTTGATATGGTATTCCCCCTACTGCTTCTTGATAACCAGGAACTTTATCATTTAAATCTAAAGCATCTTTAAACCAATCTCTCAGTTGGAAATCATACTGACAGTTATTATTGTTACATGAAACATTAACATTTAAATTTGTCTTAGCTATACCAAAAATACGTGACAAAATATTAATGAATAATGTATCTTTTTTTGAGTATCCAGAGCAACCAGAGTTCTTAGCTTCTTCATTAATACTTTTCATGTATGGTAATGTATATGTTCTTACTGCTCGTTCAAAAACCTCAGGTGCCCCACGTATCTGATTTAAATTTAATGTAGCTCCAGCTCCATAAAAATACCAAACTACCATATAGGTAGTTATATCATCACCCATAAATCCTGTACCTGAAGCAACAGCTGCAAGCATAATCATATAATCATTTAAAACTTTTGTTAAAGGTTCTTTTAAATGAGCCTCTAAAAAATTACCAACGCCATATCCTGCTGTAGGTAATTCTGCATCATTCATATACGTTACTGAAACAGTTAACATTACACCAACTACTATACTTTTCAATGACCAATCTGTTTCTTCAGGCGCATAGCTTCCTAGTACTGATATGCTCATAAGGTTTCTATTCCCAGTACGTTCTGTAAAAACTCCCCCATACAACCCACCATTAATCAAATAAGCTCCAGTCCCTCTCTCATTAAGAACAATGTACCCTTCACCAGTATAACCATCGATCGATATTCTCTTCTGGTGTGTTGTCACAGTAAGCCCTGCTTTAGCTGCACCTTGGATGTCTGCTATGGCTGCAGGGGCTAGTTGTAACTGTGGTATGACTTCTTGGTAGTTGTCTTTGTTTATGGTGTAGATCTTTTGTCCTTGTTCATTGGCTAACTGTATGGCTTTCACTGCTGAGAAACCTTGGGCATTGGTATCTGTTGCAAAGAGCTGTTCTAGTACTTGGTGTTCTAAGCTTGAACCTATCATCCCCAACTGTTGGTTCGCCTGTACATGTTTTTCTTGGTCATTACTCTTGTGTTCTGCCATATGGGCATCTATGAGGTCACAGTTCATGCCTCCAGCACTGAGCCCCGTTGGCAGTCCAAACCTTTTGGCTATCTTTGGTTTATACCCTATGATACCACTTGAACCTACGAGTTCAAACTCAGTCTTAAGTGGTCTGGTTGCCATCTTACCTTGGGCTATCATCTGTGCGTAGTAGCTTAGTGTGGCTGCGTAGACCATGTCACCCATGATGTCTTCTCTATTGAGTGCATCTATTTGTGTCTGGTTTGTGCTTTCTAGTATCTCTTGGGTTTGTTTTATTTTATCTTGTAAAGCTTTTAGTTTCTCTACACTTACAGACTGGACGATGGTATTCACTGCGTAGTACCCACCAGTGATGAGTAGTCTTGGTTGTCCAAAGGTATTGGTTCTAGTGGGCATGTAGAGGGTTTGCTTGATGGTGTACTCTTTTCCTAAGCTTGTCTCTCCTAGCTCTAACATCACTTTACCGTTTACTTTGAGTTGGGGTTTAACATTGATGTAGAAAGGGATGTTACTTGGCAGTTGGCTCTCGTCTGTTATCTCACCTTCTGGTAGCAAGCTATTGAGTGCTTCTTCATCTGCTGGGCTTGCAGGAGCAAAGGAGATGGTGACTTTTTCATTATTAAGTTTAGCCATAGGCAGGGTGAGTGTTTTTTTACCATTGAGTAATTCATCTATGGCAAAGTCTTGGCTTTTTCCTTGAATGTAAAAGTTCATACGTTGTTGTAGCGATGCAGGAAGTTTGGCATATCTTGCGCCTACGACTACTAAGTGGTTAGGGAGACTTGATGGAAGGGTAGACCTTACTTCTGTGCGTATCTTCTTTCCGCCTATGACATCATACAGTGTAGTGGTGTTGGCATCTAGGGTATCGATGTATGTTTTTATCTTTCCTTGGGCATCGTTGAGTGTATCTTGTAGTATCTGTGGGTCAAAGTCTTTAACGTAACCTTGTGTGGTGTTTATCTCTCCAGATGCTACGAAACTCTCTACCGTGTTTTCTATATCTATGCCTGTGACTTCTTGCATGTCTACACCCTCAGAGTAGTCGTATTGTTTAAAGCTCGCATCTAGGGGTATCCATGCATCTGCTTTATGGTTCTTTGCTCCTCTACTTGGGTAGTAGTCTATGGCTGCTTCTACCCAGACGTGTTCCATTTGTATCTTCTCTAGTCTTCCAGCGTTAGCAGGGTAACGGGAGATAGGTATGCCTCCTCTTGAAGCATACGACGCAGCGGCTACGAAGTCTTCAAACCCTCCTACCCAGTTCATTAACTTTTGGGCTTTCACATCGATGGTTCCATGGACATATCTTGCAGGTATCTTTGAAGCTCTTAGCAAAGCAATGAGCAAAGAAGAGATGTCCATCGCATTACCTCTTTTTGCTCCCAAGGTTAGGTCGGCACTTTGTGCTGCTCCCCAAGCAGGGACAAATTCTATATTGTTTCTCACATAGTTATATATTTGTACGGGGTCATAGTCAAGTTCGGCCGCTTTGTCTGCTATGGCTTCTGTGATATTGACTTCATCACTTTGTGCGAGGTATGCTGGGTTTGAAGCATGTGCCAAGCCAGAGTAGTCGAAGTCACCTAGGGCTGC
>Ga0209633_10005124_pt1 | contig 11592 bp, 2 predicted proteins | sample Cruoilmetagenom1_FD_187290 | JGI IMG/M metagenome (GOLD analysis project Ga0209633, IMG submission 187290) | Oil polluted marine microbial communities from Coal Oil Point, Santa Barbara, California, USA - Sample 1 (SPAdes) (version 2) | ecosystem: Environmental > Aquatic > Marine > Oil seeps ... | reverse complement strand
ATACAACGACCAATTTAGGAGATTTCAACAGTGGTACCCATGAGATATTTTTGTTATGGGATATTGATTTCTCGAAGAAGAATTTGAAATCACCTAGATTCTTCTAATTATAATAACTTAGAATTATTCATATAAGGGAATAAAAATGCAAAAAATGAAATATATAACGCTATTATTAGTATTGATCTCAATCGGGATGTATTCGCAAACTACCCCTGGAGAATACACCGTGAAAAATGTAATAACTAATACCAAATATTCAGATTTTGGCACTTCATTTTATGGAAAGGATAAAGTAATATTTGCTTCACCTAAAGATAATACTGTCATAACAAAAAAGACATGGAGCGGGAATGATCAACCTTTTTTAGATTTATATATAGGTAGAATTAATGAGAAAGGTGAGATCATTGGAAAGCAAAGAGTATTGGGCGATGTAAATAATAAGTTTCATGAAGGGGTAGTTTCGTTTACTAAAGATTTAAAGACTGTTTATTTTAGTGCAAATAATTATACCGAAAATAATAAAGCAAAAAAAGATTCAACAGGTATCGTTAATATTCAACTCTATAAAGCGAGCGTTAAGGATAATGGTGAATGGACGAATGTGGTGAAATTACCATTTAACAACGACGGATATTCTACAGGGCATCCTGCCTTAAACAAGGATGATACCAAATTATACTTTGTTTCAGACCGCCCTAGTTCTGTTGGAAAAACAGATATTTATATAGTTGATATTAAAGAAGATAATACTTATAGTCAACCCAAAAATTTAGGGCCAAGAATTAATACTGAAGAACGTGAAATGTTTCCGTTTATAAGTGATGAAAGCATTTTGTATTTTTCTTCAACCGGTCATCCCGGTTACGGTGGTTTGGATGTTTTTGCTAGTAGAATTTTTGACACAACTGTTTCTGAGCCTATTAATTTAGAAGATCCTGTCAATAGTGAGAATGATGATTTTGCTTTTATCATAAATGATACTAAACATAAAGGTTATTTTTCTTCCAATAACAGAAAAGATGGTAAAGGTGATGATGATATTTATTCTTTTATAGCTTTTCCACCATTAAAAATTGAAGGAAATCAAACTATTTCGGGGATTGTTATCAATAAAGTAACGCAAGAATTAATACCTGGGGCTATAGTAGTGCTATTAGATGAAGAAGGGAATGAACTTGAAAAAATTACAGTTTCTGATTATATTGAGTCAAGTTCAAAATTAAATATTGAAGATATCAATCTAAACTATCACGAAAGTGTAACAGTGACAAATGGAGAGGTGACAGATATAAGTATCAATACAACAGTAGATAATCCCAATCCAAATACAGGAGAAGAAGTTGAATTTACGGTCGAGATTATTAATAAAGGCACGAGTAAAGCTAAAGGTTTAAAAGTGAGTGATATTTTACCTTCCGAATTCAGGTATGTGAGTGATGATGGTGATGGAACGTATTTGTCAGATGAAGATTTAGTGGCGTTGAAGAACCTTGCAAAAGGTGAAACGATAAAAATAAAAATTAAGGCAATAATGTTGCCTACTGGAAAAGATGGATCATTTAGTTTTGAAGTTAAAAGTGACACAAAATATAAAATTGCAGTTATTGCTCCAGGTTATTTAAAGGAAGTCACGGATATTAAAACCACAAATGATACTGATATTGATCCTTTAGAATTGAATATTAGTTTGGCCGAAGAATTAAGAGTAGTTGATGAAAAAATAATGATCAATATCAATACAATTTATTTTGATTTTGATAAATGGAATATTCGCCCTGAGGCTGCTAAAGAACTAGATAAAGTTATCGCAGTAATGAAAGAGCATCCCTCCATGATCATAGAAGGTGGTTCGCATACAGATTCAAGGGCTAGAGAAGCCTATAATCAGATACTCTCAGAGAAAAGAGCGAATGCTACCATGGCGTATATTGTTGCAGCAGGAATAGACCCAAGTCGTATAACAGCAAAAGGATATGGTGAAATGCAATTGGTCAATAATTGTTCAAGTTTTGTTAAATGTAGTAGAGAAAAGCATCAATTAAACAGACGAACAGAATTTGTTATTGTAAATGATGATGATCGGTTTGTCTCTACTGCAGCTTCATTAGATGATGTTGTCATTGGTAGCGATAATATGACAAAGGTTCGAATTGAAGGTGTTAAATCAAATGAATATCAGACAGTTTCTCCAGATAGCAGTGAAGAAGGGTTGTTTTACATTATTGCAGGTGCCTATAGTGAAGTGGATAATGCTATTAGAAAAGCAAATGAATTGAAGAAATTAGGGTATGATCCCATAATATTAAAAATGAAGGAATCAGGTTTGAGCCAAGTAACATATAATAGTTATAGTAATAAGCAAAAAGCTTTAACAGACCTTAATAAAATAAAAGAAACTATTGATAATGCAGCTTGGTTATTGGTAAAGAAATCACAGAAAACACCTGTGTCTAGTAGTCAAAGTAATGAAATGTCAACTGAGAATAATCAGTTAGTTAAAAGTAATATTAATTATATTAAAATACCACCAATTTATTTCGAATTTGATAAATGGGGAATTTCAGAATCTGAGTTAGAACAATTAGATGAAGTGGTTCAGATCATGAAAGATAACCCTACAATTATTGTTGAAGCTGGTGCGCATACAGATTCTAAAAATTTAGAATCTTATAATCAATTATTATCAGAAAAACGTGCCAGATCTGTTGTAAAATATATAATCTCTAAAGGAATAAAACCAAACAGGATCGTGGGTAAAGGTTATGGAGAAATGAAATTGATAAATCACTGTAAAAGTTTTGTAAAATGTACACCGGAAGAACAGCAAGCCAATAGAAGAACTGAGTTTAAAATTATAAACAGGTAATCTAGTTAAAACAATATTATAAGGATAAATAATTGGATAAATAATTTGGAATAAATACTACACCTATAAATTTTAAATATTGTTATTTAAATAAGGCGTAAAGTAAACTAAATTTTAACATTTTTTTATATATTTGCCTTTATTGCTATAATGCGATGAAAATGAGGGATTTTTTTGGGATTAGATGCAGTTCTTCATATAAAATATAGGCATATTACTAACAAACAACAATACATTAAGTAAACACATTATGAAAAAAGATTACTTAACTACAAATATCTCAGACTGGAATAAATCATTAAAGCATTTCTTTTCAATAATTTTAATATTATCCAGTTTTTTTTATGCTAATAATTTTTATGCGCAAGATGCTGACTCAGATGGTATTTTAGATGTTGACGAATCTTGCGGCTCAGATATATTTATTAATGGTGACGGTGGCGGTATTCACACTTTTAATTATGCTAATATTATTGCAGCAAATATAGATTTCGATTTTATAGACAACTCATTGCAGGTTACAGTTGCTGGAACTACTGTACACCCTAATATTTTAGATTTTGAACCGGTCTTAGTTGCGCCTGGAGACGTTTTAATCGAATTTCTTGATAATACCCCAATGGTGTCGCCATGGTCTCCAAATGTAAATGGTCTACCAAGATTTCGTCTTTTTATAGCTCCCAGTGGTAATGTTCAAATTTTTGGTACAAGAAATACGACTTCAGTAGCTTTAGAGCAGATGCAAACCAGTGACGGTTCATTATTTAATAGCATTGTTTTTCCCGTAGGTCTTACTTCAATAAATATTGAAAATCAAAATGATACCGGTCTTGATGCAATTTCAGGAACAGTAGCCGTTTTTTGTGATAAAGATGGTGATGGATTAGCTGATTATTTAGATTTAGATTCTGATAATGATAGTATATTAGATTCAGTAGAAGGTGCTGGTGATACTGATTTTGATGGTGTGCCGGATTTTAGGGATTTAGATAGCGATAACGACGGTATTGCTGATGTTGTTGAATCGGGTAATGCCGATATAGATAATGATGGTATTGTGGATGGTTTTACTGATGGTGATGGTAATGGTTTGAATGATACAACTGAAAATCCTGAATTACATACTCAGGACAACGCGGCAAGTACATTTACAGAGGTTAATAGTATAGGATCATGGATTCCTCAGAATGCAACTATTGTCTCTGATGCCACTACTTTTGTAGATGGTAGTTTTTCTTTAAAAATACAATCAACTAATACAAATGCCTTTGAAAGAGGAGAGTATAATTTTCCAGTAATAAATGGTACTGATTACACAATTAAAATTTGGGCAAAACAAGGGATTGCTGTTGATGGAGTGCAAAGATTTTCCAATTGGGTAGGTTTTGTTACGTCCCCAAGTGTAGCCGTAACAAGTACAACATGGACAGAATATACCATTAATGTAACTGCTAATATTACAGGGATGGCAACAATAAGAGCCTATAGTGCAGCTTTTGTTACTTCAGTGGCAGATGAATTATTCATAGATAAAATTTCAATTAGAGAAACGTTGGTACAGACACCTCAAGATTCTGATAGTGACTCTATACCAGACTATTTAGATTTAGATAGTGATAATGATGGTTGCTTTGATTCTTTAGAGGGAGCAGGTGGCTTTGCACTTACTGACATAAATGGCGATGGTAGTTTGAGTGGTGCTGTTGATGCTAATGGAGTTCCAGGAGGTGCTTTACAAGCAACAACTCCAAATGTTACTGATAATAGTGTTTTTAGCCCTGTATGTGATGCTGATGGCGACGGAGTACCTTATCTTGAAGATCTAGATGATGATAATGATGGATTGACCGATGTAACTGAAGGATTAGGTGATACTGATGGTGATGGTGTTGTTGATAGCTTAGATTTAGATTCTGATAATGATGGTATTACAGATGTTATTGAGACGGGCGGAATTGATGCCGATGGAAACGGTGTTATTGATGGCTTCACTGATGTAGATGCCGACGGATTGAATGATACTACTGAAAATCCTGAATTACATACCCAGGACAACGCAGCAAGTACATTTACAGAGGTTAATAGTATGGGGTCATGGGTTGCTCAAAACGCCACTGTTACTTCAGATGGTACAACTTCAATAGATGGGAGCTTTTCATTAAAAATACAATCAACTAATACAAATGCCTTTGAAAGAGGAGAATTTAGTTTTCCGGTAATAAATGGTACTGATTACACAGTTAAAATTTGGGCAAAACAAGGGATTGCTGTTGATGGAGCTCAGAGATTTACAAATTGGGTAGGTTTTGTAGCATCGCCAAATGTAGATGTTACAACTGGTATATGGACAGAATATACTTTTAATGTAACCGCCAATATAACAGGATTGGCTACAATAAGAGCCTATAGTGCTGCTTTTGTTACCTCTGTTGCAGATGAGTTATTTATTGATAAAGTCTCAATTAGAGAAACCTTGGTACAGGTGTTACCAAATAATGATACTGACACATTTGTAGATTATTTAGATCTTGATTCTGACAATGATGGTATTCCTGATAATATAGAAGCCCAAACAACATTAGGTTATATTCCGCCGGATGGTGCTTTTGATGCAAACGGTGTAGATACAGCATATCTTGTTGGCCTAAGCCCAGTTAATACAGATTTAGCTGCTGATAATCCTGATTATTTGGATCTTGATAGCGACGATGAAGGCGCTGACGATACAACTGAAGCAACTTTGACCTTATTAGGTACTGTAGGTGCTAATGGCTTAGATGATAACTACGATAATGGAGATAACTATGTAGATGTAAATGGTAGCTTTGATGATACCCAGTTTGATAATTTTCCAGATTTTGACAACGATGTAAATTTTGCAGGTGGAGATGTAGATTTTAGAGATGACTTTGACAATCCTGACTATGATGGAGATACAGTTCCAGATATTGGTGATCTAGATGATGACAACGATGGAATTATTGATCTTGATGAATCTGGAGGACAAGATCCTAGCATTGACGGAGACGGGGATAATATTCCTTTTTATTTAGATGACGATGATACAAATGCAGTTATTGGAGATGACAATGGGGTTATAGAGCCTGGATTTGATTTTGATAATGACGGCATACCAAATCATTTCGATTTGGATAGTGATAACGATGGATCATCGGACGTATTCGAAGCGCTCGGTGCTGATGGAGATGGCGATGGGATATTGGATGGATTTGTTGATGCAGATGGAGATGGATTAAATGATCTTGTAGATAATATAGATAGTGGTTCCGGACCGGGAGAAGTGACTACCGGGACACCACTAACAGATCCAAATACAGATGGAGATACACTTTCAGATAGATTGGATTTGGACAGTGATAATGATGGTATAACCGACGTTACTGAAGCTGGAGGCCTTGATGCCGATGGAAATGGTTTTATAGACGGCTTTACCGATGTTGGTCCAATTAACGGATGGGATGATGCTACTCAAATAACGCCATTAACAGACCCCAACTCAGACGGAGACAGCTTAACAAATAGGTTAGATTTAGATAGTGATAATGATGGTGTGACTGATGCTACTGAAGCAGGAGGAACAGATGCCAATGGCGATGGTATTATAGATGGCTTTACTGATGCAGGTCCGATTAATGGCTTGGATGATGCTACCGAAATAACACCACTAACAGATCCAAATACGGATGGAGATACTTTATTAGATAGATTAGATTTAGACAGTGATAATGATGGTATTACAGATACTATCGAAGCAGGAGGTACAGATGCCAATGGCGATGGTATTATCGATGGTTTTGATGATACAGCAAATGGTAATGGATTAGATGATACCATTGAGGCAACTCCTTTAGCAGATCCTAATACAGATGGAGATGGCGTACTAGATAGATTAGATTTAGACTCTGATAATGACGGTATTACTGATACTACAGAAGCAGGAGGATTAGATGCAGATGGCAATGGAATTATTGATGGCTTTACAGATGTTAATGGTAATGGATTAGATGATGCTACTGAGGCAACGCCTTTAGCAGATCCAAATTCAGATGGAGATAGTGTATCAGATAGATTAGATTTAGATAGTGATAATGATGGTATTACAGATACCACAGAAGCAGGTGGATTAGATGTTGATGGGAATGGAATTATTGATGGCTTTACAGATGCCGATACAAATGGTTTAGATGATGCGACAGAAGCAACACCATTAGCAGATTCTGATACAGACGGAGACAACGTAGTTGATAGATTAGATCTAGATAGCGATAATGATGGTTTAACAGATACGACCGAAACAGGTGGGTTAGATGCAAATTCCGATGGAATTATAGATGGCTTTACAGATGGAGATACAAATGGTTTGGATGATGCCACCGAGGCAACACCTTTAGTAGATGTCGATACTGATATTGATACTGTGTTAGATAGATTTGATCTGGACAATGATAATGACGGTATTTCGAATATTATCGAAGCAGGCGGTATAGATTTAGACGGGGATGCCCAAGTTGATTATGTAACGCCTGGTGACCCAACTACATTAAATGATGCTAATAATAACGGTTTAGACGATTCTTTAGAAACTACACCACTTCCAGTGCCTAATACTGATGGAGATTCTTTTGCTGATTATATAGATATTGATGCAGATGGTGATGGAATTGTTGATAATATTGAAAGTCAAGTTTCTTCGCTAGCTTTAGGAGGTTATAGAGCACCTTCTGGATCTGATGACGACAATGATGGATTAGATAATAATTATGATAATAATAATCTAGGAAATATTGTTCCTGTTGATACTGACGGAGACCTTACACCAGATTATATTGATACAAATACAGATGATGATGCAGATGACGATATTTTAGAAGGATGGGATATTAATAATGATGGCGTCATATCTGGAGGTGAATTTTCACCTAATGGCTTAGATGGAGATAACGATGGTCTAGACAATGGATTTGATTTTGTTGGAGGATGGGATGTAACGAATGGAGGTCAAAATGCCAGTATTTTTCCTGATTTAGACACACCAGGTGGAGAGCCTGATTGGAGAGAGCCTTTAGATATTGATTGGGATAATGATGGTGTTGACGATATTGTAGATCTTGATGATGATAATGATGGTATTCCAGATAATGTTGAATCCGGTGGTAATGAACCAAATGGCGACGCTGATGGCGATGGTATTCAAAACTGGTTAGATGTTTTTGATGATGCCGGATTAGGCGATGGAAGCCCAACTGATTATACAGATGCTGATGGAAATGGTATACCAGATGTTTATGATACTGATGGTGACGGAGTACCAAATCATTTCGATTTAGATAGTGATAACGACGGTATTTATGACCTGGTTGAATCTGGTCAAATAGATGCTGCGAATAATGTGGTTGACACTAACAATGATGGTATTATTGACGCCGCTAATGCAGGGACTGTAGGTGCTAACGGATTGCTAGATACAATTGAAACTGTGGTTGATAGTGGTATATTAACTAGTTTAACTGCTGATTCTGATTCTGATGGTATTCCAGATTCTAATGAATTGAATTCAGATGCTGATGGTTGTAATGATGTATTAGAAGCAGGTTTTACGGATGGAGATAATAATGGATTATTAGGTAACGGAACTTTTGGAGCAGGTTTAACTGTAGATGTGAATGGTGTTGTAAATACAGCTGGACTACTTGACGGTTATACCTTGCCAAATGACAATGATACAAATGGTATATTTGATTTCCAAGAATTTGGTGAAGCGGTTTCTATTGCAATACAACCATCAAGTACTACGGTTATTCTAAATGCAAATGCTAATTTTGATGTAACACTTGGTTCAGGAGTTAATCCTACTTACGAGTGGTTTGAAAGTACAGATGGTGGAGTGAGTTTTAATTCATTAGTGCCTGATAGTGGCATTTATACGGGTACAGATACAGCTATATTGACCATTAATGCGAATACCTTAACACTTAGTGGTAATCGGTATTATGTTGAAATTTCTGCTCCAGGTTATGCTTGTGCCGGAAGTATTGAATCTGATAGGGTAATCTTAACAGTGGTTACTGATTTTGATGGTGATGGTATTGGTGATCCTACTGATTTAGATGATGATAATGATGGTATTCCTGATAGTATTGAAGGTACTGGTGACCTTGATGGAGATGGTAATCCTAATCATCAGGATTTAGATGCTGATGGTGATGGCGTATTTGATACGAATGAAGCTGGTTTTGCTGATTTAGATGCAAATGACGATGGTGTTATTGATGGTGTTCCTGCTGATTTTGGAGCGAATGGTTTATTTGACGGTTTAGAAGATAATGACACTAGTACAGCTACTATTACTTACACACCGCTTAATACAGATGGTGATGCCAATCCTGATTTCTTAGATATAGATGATGATGGGGATGGTATAAATACGGCTTCAGAAAATCCGAGTCCTGATGGAAACGGAGATCCTGCTGATGCACAACAAACAGATACAGATAGTATTCCTGATTATTTAGATATTGATGATGACGGAGATGGTATTTTAACCCGAATTGAGGGAAGCACAAATCCTGATGGTGATGGCCGTGCTAATTATTTAGATTTAGATTCTGACGGTGATGGTATTGCCGATAATGTTGAAGGTCAGACAACGGTTGGTTACATAGCACCTTCAGGCATTGATGCTAACGGTAATGGTTTAGATGATGCTTATGAAGGGACTAATGGAATTCAACCGGTTAATTCTGATGCCGGTGTTTTCGGCGCAGATGCTACACCAGATTATTTAGATTTAGATAGTGACGGTGATAATGTACCTGATAATATTGAAGGGCACGATTTAGATCATAATGGCCTTCCTGATAATTTCCCAATAGGAGATGCTGATAATGATGGTTTAGATGACGCTTATGACAGTTCAAATGGATATGATGATCCTAATGGATCTATTATAACTACAGATCCTGCAACAGATTTACCAGATACTGATAGCACCGAAGATGTAGATTATAGAGATTTTGATGATGACGGTGATGGGCTTGATACAAGATTTGAAGATTTAAATGGAGATGGCGATTTTTCAAATGATGATACTGATGGCAACGGAGTTCCAAATTATTTAGATAATGATGATGATGGCGACGGAATTCTAACAGCCGATGAAGATTTAAATGGAGATGGAGATCCAAGGAATGATGATTCTGATGCTGATGGAATTCCAAATTATTTGGATAATGATGATGATAATGATGGTATCCCAACTGCAGATGAAGATGTTGATGGCGACGGTGATGTTACCAATGACGATACAGACGGTGACGGAAGGCCTAATTATTTAGATATTGACGATGATGGTGATGGTATTATGACAATTACTGAATCAGCAAATGATGAAGACGCAGATTCGCATCCTAATTATTTAGATCTAGACTCTGATGATGATGGTATTCCGGATAATGTAGAAGGACAAGCAACTGCAAGTTATGATAATCCTACAGGCAATGATAGCGATAATGATGGCTTAGATGATGCTTATGATAATTTTGATAATGACTTGAACAATGTTCCAGGAAATTATGAAACTACCAATGGTATTCAACCGGTAAATACTGATGGAACGGATAATGACGATTATTTAGATGATGATAGTGACAATGATACCGTGCCTGATAATATTGAAGGGCATGATTATGATGCTAATGGTGAAGCAGATGAATTACCAATTGGCGATTCTGATAATGACGGTTTAGATGACGCGTATGATGGTTCTATTGGAGATTTCTTAGATCCTAATGGCCTTTCAGTTAATAATGATCCTGCTAATGATCTTCCTAATAGAGATGGTGACGTAGATGGTATTTATGGCGGAATATCTCAAGATGCTGAAGTAGATTATAGAGATACTGATGACGATGGAGATGGTACTTTGACGATAGATGAAGATGGTAATGAAGATGGTGATCCTACCAATGACAATTGTGATGAAGACGCGTTCCCAGATTATTTAGATTATACTCCTTGTGATCTAGTTCCTGAAGGATTCTCTCCTGATGGAGATGGTGTGAATGATCTATTGATAATTCCTGCTTTAGCTCAATTCCCTAATTTTAGAATGGAAGTATACGATAGATGGGGGAATATCGTTTATGAATACGATAACAATGGTAGAGCGCAACCTGTATGGTGGGATGGTTTCTCAACTGGATCGAGAACCATTAATAAAGGAGAAAGAGTTCCGGTTGGTACTTATTTCTATGTAATTGAATTTAATCAAGAAAGAAAAGCACCAATATCAGGTTGGGTATATATTAATTATTAAGATTGTTAAAATAATAGATGAGGGAAATTTTCTCTCATCTATAATTATAAATATATTATGAAGAAATTATCTTTAATTACTTTTTTATTATTATCAATAATAAGTATTGATCTCTATAGTCAACAAGATCCACATTATACACAGTATAGTTATAATATGAATATTGTAAATCCGGCTTATGCGGGTTCACGAGGTACCTTGAGTATAAGCGCTTTGTATAGAACACAGTGGGTAGGATTAGACGGATCACCAGAGACAGCCACCTTTGCTATTCATGCACCAGTTGGCAAGAATTTAGGGATGGGATTTTCGGTCATATCAGATGAGATAGGGCCTGTAAAAGAGCAAAACATCTATGCAGATTTTTCATATACAGTTTCAACTT
>Ga0209633_10005123_pt1 | contig 11594 bp, 8 predicted proteins | sample Cruoilmetagenom1_FD_187290 | JGI IMG/M metagenome (GOLD analysis project Ga0209633, IMG submission 187290) | Oil polluted marine microbial communities from Coal Oil Point, Santa Barbara, California, USA - Sample 1 (SPAdes) (version 2) | ecosystem: Environmental > Aquatic > Marine > Oil seeps ... | reverse complement strand
GATTCACGGCGGCGTAGCCGCCGTGAACCCGCAAATCAGCGGCGCGGTTTATGCGTCCGCTGAATTTGCATTGTTAGCTGGTGTCCATCCATAAATAGGGATTTTTGTTTAAGATCAAGGCACACGAAAAAAATAACCACAGGCATATGTCTGATATTACGAGGATTATTTTTTTTCGCGTAACGCAGAGATTAGGCAAAAAAACCATTTAAGGATGGACACTATAGCTACATATTTACTCGCTAAATTCCGCTCCTATAGTGGCAAATTTTACCGGAAAGCTCGAAGATGGCCCGATCCCGATAGGAACACTAACACCAATTGAAATGCCTAAGCCACTCTGGATAGTTATCGGTGGAGTCAACGCGATAGTGTTTGTGGCATCTATGGCACTAGAATGATCACCAGATAAATTGAGACTATCCAAACTCCGGACTTTATGTTTACCATCATATAAGTGAATGGAACGTATATTAATTTCTCCGATACCACCATGCTCAGTCGAAAACAAAAGATAAATTTTTGATAGCTTCGGCCTCGCACCGTTAATGATTACTGGAGTGCTAAGGGCAACATGAAACCAATTATCTTTCCCATTTTCACATAAGAAGTTTGATCCCCATCCTTTATAACTACTTTTGTTTATATTATCGTTGTATTCAGGCTTAACAGCTACTCCATGAATCCAAATAGTTTCTACAATATTCATTTCTCTACCCCCTAATTTTTTGCGGTGATGAAGTCAGCTCCAATGCTTGAAAATGATATTGATGTATTCGAGCTTAAAAAATGTACTCCTATGCTAATACCTAACCCGGTTTTTATACTTGGAAATGGATACAAAAAATGGCAATTTTGTGCATCGAGATGTTCATCGTGATCGCCAGAAAGAGATAAATTATCTAGGCTTATTATCTTGTGTGCTCCATCATAGATGTGTATGTGTTTGATCAAAGCTGAGAAGTATTGTGGGTTCGATTTTTCGGTTTTAAAAAGCACAAACACTTTTGAAAGTCTCAGATTCTGATTACCCAGTGTGCTTGGCATAGTCAAGGCTGCATGAAACCAATTTAGAGCATCTTTTTCCCCATGAAATCTGCCCCCCCACCCTTTTACATCAGTCTTGGTTAATTGCTCGGGTGTTTCTGCCTCTAATGCATGCCCATGCACCCAAACTGCTTTAGCGATTAAACCTAGGTCTAAACTATATTCCGTGTTAGATAGGGTGGCAGTGATATACTTTAATGTATTCTCAACCCCATCCGCTATACGTTCAACACGGTATTTGCCATAGAGATATGCCAACATTTTATGAAACAAATTTACACAGTCTGAGTCACAGACTTCGGGCCACTTTGAACTATGCCACGCCCAAGGGCCTTTTTCTGGAGTTAAAGCAATCTTCTTTTTTAGTGATGATGCCAAAAATTCTGGCAACTCTAAAAATTCTCCGGCAGTAATTTCTGCTGATTCCATCCATCCTTCTCGTGTCAGCCAATCATCCAAGTAGCTGCTTGCTGGCGATGCAGCAGATGACATGCCAAGCTGTTTCCGTGTCTCATCCCATGTCTGATCGACGAGTTCATGGCTATCGCTCCATATTTTTTGCATCATGTCAAAAATTGGTTGTGCGACAACCCAATAGTCCGTTTTTCCTGCCGCTTTCCATGAGTCGGGTAATGATGAGAAGAGTTTTTCTATGGCTTTATCACAACCTCCACCAAACATCCAATCACAGAGCATGTAATTGCCTTCACTCATAATCGTGCATCCTGCTATGGCAGCTTTGCGCACATACTTCTCCGTTTCTTGCTCACTAGGCATAATCGACACCTCCATTTGAATATGGATTAACTACTTCTAAGTAACTAAATTATTTTTCCCTGATAATTTAGTTACTTAGAAGATTGGTCTCAGCCGTGGCTGAGGGGAACGCTATCTAAGCAATTTCACTATATCTTTGCAGCTAACGGTTGAACTCACTGGTTTTTACGCAGCGCAGCGGAGTAAAAATCCAGTGCAGTGATTTGTTATGTGGTTGTCCCCAATGAATATTGATTCAAAGTTAGAATAGCCCTAAATCTCGCTCTTCGTCTCTAATCGACTCAGAATCTATTTGCCGATTGATGTATGCAATTTGGTCTTTCACCCATAGTCTTACGTTGTTACTTTCATGCTCTAGTAAAGAGCTAAGCGCCGCTTTGTCAGCTTCGAGGTAGGGCACTAGAGATCCTGACCATCCCCGAGTACCCATATTGGCCCTTAGACCACTTATTACACGTTCATCGTCACCGAATCGCATTAGCAAAGCTATAAACAAATCTGAAGGTCGTTGTTTCTCATCGACTGTTTCAAAGATATTTACACAGCTACCAACAAAACTCGGCCCAAATTCAGGTTGTTCCTCGCACCAAGAGATCACACTCTCGACCGGTACCACAGACAAGACGCTCGGTAACTGGTTCGAAAAACTATTTTCACGGTCAAGCAATTGTTGCAACCAATACCGCTCCATACCCTCCGCCTGGATAATGGCATCTCCGAATATCGGCCATAGGTTATCACCGTACTCACGCATAAGATCAAGTAACAATGGTTTAGTATAATGCCATATGTCACCATGATTTAAACCGTGATGGCAAGCATCAATAAGCTGTTTCGTCAATGCTATTGCAAAATCCTCATCCGGTTCCTTTAACAACTTCTCCGCCAAGTCACGCCAATGATATGTGTCTGTTGTTGCGCCCCGCTGCTCTCTATGTAGAGGCACGCTGGAAACAAGCTGTTTCAGGGGATCGCTAAGTGTTCTAATACTTCCCTTATTGCCAAAACAGTACATGTAGATCACATTCAAAGCTGTCCAACTTGCATTGCCGCCTAGCTTCGCAAGAGATAAACAGAATTCCATCATTGTTGTTGGATCAATGCCGGCGGTTACGCTTCCATAACTTAATGCGTTTGCGCTATTGGGCGTGATAACTCCGCTACAAATTAATTCTAATAATTGATCAAGATGCAGTTTCCGAATGTTACCAGTGCGAATGAAATCTGGATAGAAACGAACAAGACGTTCATCAGCCAAAAGTTTATCGATATTAACTTGCCACTGCTCTTGTGATTTTTCGAAAATTCCATGGTATATCCCTAAGATAAAGCTCGGATTCGCAGGGTCAGCATTTATAAGCTGCTCTAAAGATTGCTCCAGCAACTGCCTTAAATCTGTGAGGACAAGAGCTAACTGATAGCCAAAGGAATAAGATTGCTTTTGTTCACCTTGTAGTAGCAAGTTAAGATGAGGCATCAATGCCTCTATATCCTTAGCAACATCGACACCTAAAGCCTTGGCATTCTCAGAAGCGACATCGATATAATGTCCGTCATCTCCTTTGTGGTGTTCCCAAGGTGGGTTGATCACAAGTATCTTTAATTTTTCTGGTAAATCCGCTTCATCTGGGCTAAGCAATTGTAGCCAACTATTTAGCGATTCAAAGGCCTCTTTCTCCATTCCCTCTGAGTCGTACTCAAAAGTGTGCTTAATACTTTCTAAAGCAGCTGGCCAATATCGACCATTAACAGCCACAATTTGATTGATTGCGGAATTTAACATTTCCAGACGACCCCGACTAACAAAGCCACGTATTGATTGGCCTATAACAGAGAGTACTTTTTCTCTCTGGGCCTCTCCCCGTTCAAGGAGGAAAATCAGTAAATTAAAGGCCTCTTGCCAGTAATCAAAAATATCCTGCCAAATTATGGGTTTCCATTCTTTAAGGGGGGCTTTAGTGCCTTGGTACTCAGCGCCTACCATACGGCTGCCACCATAGGTACTGATTGCCTGTTCAAGCGCTTTCAATACAACCATATCGACAGAATCTTGATGCAACTCTAAAGCCCGATTTAGGAGACCAAAACGTGCTTTAGGTGTTGCCGCTGTGCCAGAAAGAGAAATGCTGAATAGCTGAGCAAACATTCCCGTTGCATTGTTGCCATATGTTTCATTCTCGGCTGATGCCAAGAGCAACATGCACCATGCTGCCTCAGAAAATATCTCTGAGTGAAAACACAGTTTCTCAAGCGACCACACTAAATTTCTTCGAATAGCACCATCGATGGCAGAAAGCTGCTGGCTATTTTTATCACTCAATACTTTATATAGTGCAGCGCAGGTAGCTTCGGGGTTCACAACTACAAATGAGCGAAAGAGTCTAGAACCCCGATCCGATAAGATCACTTCCGCTTGGCCAAAAGGGCGCTGGGGCCCACACAGTTTCTCGCTTAATTCTTTAACATTTGTGTGAAAATCCATCCTTTCTATTTGATGACAAAAACCTTCTATCATTCCTTCTGGGATGCTATCCACTAATTCTATTTGTTTTTGCTCTCTAGTTTTTGTCCACCATTGGCCAGCTAATCTTATAGCCAATGGCTTTGGAACAACTTGGCCGTAACGACCCCGGCGGTCAATCAGCCCTCTTTCAGAGTAGTCCTGCACACATTCGAATACATTATCGATACTTGCACCAACAACAGTCGCAATAAATTCAAGTTGACTTTCTACTTCTTTTTCAACTCCAAACACATCAAACAGAGAGCAAGCCTGCAGTACCTTTATCCGTTCAGGGTTCTCAGCTTCACCACGCCTCCATAGCAACTTGTTTGCCAACTCGTCTTCTGTAAGTTCGCCAATCCGAGGGTCTTCTGTTAAGCGAGCTTCTGCCAATAAAACAGCCATTTGAGGAAACCCTTGTGCAAACGATGCGATTCTCTCAAGATCTGGTAGTTGCTCCTTGTATATAGGGGTTAACAACTGCAATAATTCTTTGTCGGTCATTGGGCACAGCCTAAAACAAACCGTTGGTGCCGATACAGATTCCAAATTGTAGTCCAACGTCAATAGGCTTATCTGGCTACTCTCACGGCAAACTTCTTTAGCTATTCTTTCATGTAAGCGATACTCGCAATTATCAACTATCAAGATTGCCCTTAAACCCAATCCAACCCAATCTGCTATCAGTGCATCAATTGTGGGAGCGTGATTAGCATCGACATAAACAACTAAATTTCTAATGGCTTCATTCTCCACAAAAACCTGGAAGGCGGTTCTTGTTTTACCCAAACCAGACAGACCTATAATGCGAAAGCAAGATTTTGGCTCTGCCACCTGTCCAACAAGCGTAGCCACAATATCATTTCTACTATCTACAGCTGCAAAAGGGAGGCGAGACAAAGCTTCATCTTCGCTCCACATATTAAAGGGCTTCAACCCTCTTTCCATTGGCCTCCCGACCCAATGTTGAACTGAAGCTATTGTCGATATAAAATTATTAACCCACGTAGATATTTGAGCAGCATCGTAAATAGCAATATTGCATGTATCTGCATATGCTTTGCCTTGTTCACTAATCCGATTCCTTATAGCTGCTATACGTTCATCTTTTTGCTGTGTGTTCAATTCTTGCGTTGTAAAAACTATATAGGCGCCCCCATTATCCAGGACCTCTTCCACCTTTGGCTTTAAAACACTTGGGATGCCTCCTCTTGCAGTTGTCATTATTTCATTGGCATATGCCGCCGGTCCCATTTCCGTGGCTTTATTTTGAAACATTGTAAGGCGATTAGGAAAAAACTCTGTTTGGTCAGGCCCGTCAACCCAACTTATACGACCATCTTCTCCGCCATCTCCAACACGGATATTTAATGCGACCTCTACAGCCCGCTGCGCTATTCCAAATTTATAGGCCTCAGCTTGCAATAATTCTTTTAACAATTGTGTTAGTTGAATATCATTCAGATGATTAACATCTTCTGATTCAACTTTAAAAGGTTTAGTCATAGACACCTGCCCTGAAATTATACGCTTCTAAAAAGAGAAAAGGATGGTAATTAAAAAACTGTAACCTTTATCTGTGTTTGCCACATAACGCAGAAGTCAGGTGCAGCCAGGGTTACCACAACCTCTGCCAAAAATTATATTTTCCAATTTTACAACAACCTGCCAAAGCAGCGCGGACCCTGGCTGTCACCTGAACTGACAGGTTATCTTATTTCCTTGTTCCAACTGCTACAATATAGGTTGGTGTGCCTAGTTTGCATAACAATCTAACTTTTACTAATATAGCATTAATATTATTAAATTCTAAAATATTCAAGTCGTGGAGCCTGTTTTTTGGCGGTTCATCATTGCCTGTAGAACCAACATAATACATACAGTGGGATAAATCATTTTTTATAATCAGAGGTTTCAAAAATGGCTTGAATCCTGAAATTCCAATTTTAGCAACTGCAAAGGAATGAGCTATTTTAGCAAGCAGCTTACAAAACGCAGGGATTTCAGCTTTCGATTCGGGAAAAATTGAATATGCCTTTAGTTCAACAAGAAGGTTTTCCATCAATTCATGAAACGAGTAATATGGGGATGCACCTCTTATCCATAATTTTTTGCTTTTAGGGCCTTCTGACTCATACAGTCGGTTTCCATTAACAATCCCTGGCGTTTCAAAGTAAGGAAATGTGATTAAAAAAGGAAACTTTTTTTGATCTATTAATATTGTTTGCCATTCTGTTTCAGCAGAATTAAATTTTACCTTTAGGGGTAATTTTTTAGGTCTTTTTTTTGGCCGCCTAGTTGGAAGAGAGTATAAAAGCCTGAGTGGCCCATACATTGTTCGTAAACAGGTTAGTTCAAAAGCACTTGTCAAAGTAGCACAGTCGGGGCAACTGGATTTTTCTAATATTATATTCCCACCAAGTGCAAAAGGGATGATGTGTTCATCAGATAGATTATTTTTTTCACCACAGTAAATACATTTGCCTGGACTCGTGTATTTTTCTGAAGGCTGCCTCGGTAGAAAACCGTCTAATTTGGGTAGATTGTTTGAATCCATAGTGTTATAAATTGTGCAAAGATAACGCTTCAATCAGCCGCCGCGTTTAGCGGTCGGCTGCATTGACTTGTTAAATTTGAATTTATCTGCAACGTATTTTGCAGAATTTTCAATGTACGGAAACACAGTGCTTTCATTGATATTCAACAGATCCAGCTCTTTCAAGATAGCCTTTTTATTCGCGACGGTAATTCTTGATACCTTGATTTCCGTAGTTCCCTCTTCATCAAACACTGCGTCTAAACCAAACAAGAGAAATGCTCCAGACTGAGAAGAGATTCTATCGTTGCTCTGCTTTCCTTTTACGCAGATTATCTTTCGCAAATCATCCGGGATTATGATTGGCTCGAAGAATGGTTTTTCTTCTCTGATAAAGTGTAGCAATCGCCTAATTGGCGGTTGTTCATTAAAATCTTCTTCTGCGAAAATTATTGATTCTTTCTCGGATTGCGGTAAGCGTGCTAAATTTGCAATACAGCTAGCCACATCGGAATCAAAGTACTTAATGTCTTTTCGCTTCATTGAAAAGACAATGACCTCTCCATCTTCGTCGATTGATGACTTGCACGCGAAATAGAGGGCAATTAACGGATTGGAAGTTATATCGAGCAGTCTTGTTGGTAATGAGTAATGCTGCATCCTTACAAGACTATCAAGCGTGTAAACGTCTGATTGAAAGTCGGTGGAGTTAGAGACTAACAGCTCTCTGTATAAGATATGTTCATTGTCTTTATAAAGGTAATTGCCTTCTTCATCTTTCCTAAATAGTGAAGGCTCTAACTTGTATTTCTTCTTATTTGAGTGGCCACGATAAAACACTTCGTAACCATCTGCCTGCTCAAGGCCCAAAACCTTGCCAATAAAGCCCTGAACCTTGGTGACCTTCGGATTCGAGGTTTTTTCAGTGGTTGGGCGTTCTTGCTTTGTGACTTTTGTCTCCTTGTCAGCTTCGAGGATTTCTCGTTCCCGAAGCCTCTGAAACAGATCTTCGTCTTTAACTGCCCAATGAGTCCTATTCATTTCCCAGCCACGGATATCTAGTAATGTGGCAATTGGTAAGACTTGGGCAAACGGGATTGGTTCTATGTCTTGTTCGAACTCAAACTCTATGAGGAGGTTGCGACCACGCTCTTTAATAGATGTCAGATAACCAATTCGAACATCTGAATTTTCCCCTTCGTACGCAAATAGGCAAGGGTAGCTTTTCAGATTTTCAATATGAGAGTCGCTTAACTCTTTTAAAGCCGACGCAATAGTCTCATTCGTATATTCAAGGAAGCGACTTTTGTCATACTCATAAAAGCCTTTATCCCAAGCGCCTTCCATCGCGGTTACTAACAGGTTGTACATGGGATGATCGATTCCTCCCTTAAAAATTTAACGGCAAGGATGAGCTGACACAAAAGCCGCCTAATACTTTGAATTTACAAAAAATCGGCTCGGCTTTTGTGGTCAGCTCAATCCTTTTGTTCGGCCCAAGGCCGTCTACTATTCATTGATGGAAAAACCATATTTACCAAGTGATATAAGTAGTTTTTTAAGACCACCCTTTCCAATATTACGCAGTCGCAACAAATTACGCTGATCGTATTCAAGAATTTCTTGAATATCAGTAATGTTGATTTTCCATAGAGCATTCAAAATTCTGATTGGAACTTCAGGCAGTGCCCATATCGAACTATGAAGGGTCACTTTTTCATTTATTCCCGCACCATCTATAAAAATCTGAGCATGTTTTCTGAGTTCAGTAACAGGTGCGCCTGGAACAAAAGGATTCCAACGTAACGTGTCATAAAGAGCACGATTTGACTTCAAACAGTATGTGTTAACAATTGTTTGACATTTTAGTTTTGAAATTCCATGCAAATGCGCACACTTTGAAAGAGGCATGCCTTTTAAAATGGATATAGCTACTTGCTTTTCCAACTGAGAAAAGACATCTACACTATGTTCGTCTGATTTCATCTTTTGGTATTCCGTGTTTTCATTAAGGCCGAACGCCTCACATCAGCGGCAGCAAAAAGCAGAGCAAGGAACGAGTGCCGCTTTTTGCTGTCCGCTGGATGTGATTGTTAGAAGGTGCAGTTTAAACTCCATCGCGTAATTCAAAAAGATTTCGCGACATTATGAAACTACTGTGAGTGTTGCTTGAGCTTGCAACGGACATGGCAAAGTAGGGTCAAACGTGAGTTGCAAACCACTTGCGACCATGAAACCACCTATCCGCTCGGCAGCGATCTGTGGGAGCATGTCAGGAGTTGCGTCATTTACATCTTGTGCGAATACATACACTCGCCATAGCCCCTCGAGCTTCAACTTATGCTTCAAGAGTATCCGGTAAACCTCCTCCAGGTGAATTGAACCTGTATAAGTTCCATCGTTAGGTTTATCGTCGTGTTGAATGCCGTCATCGGCGAGATCGACCAGGAAGTACATGTCATCTGGAGATCTTAGTAGCGAAAACGCGTAGAGGTATTCACCAACAAACAATTTGCCGTCCTCACGCTTAAACCTAGCTTTGATTACTAGCGGTTTCTCAAAGGCATGATGCACTGACGGCACCTCAACCTCAACACCTCCATTCACATGAATGTTCTTTTGTGTTTCTTCGATGGCATGGGTGTATGTGCTTCCGGTCGTGATGCGCTGGTATTCCCACTTGACGTGAACAGGGTAAGGCACGCCAGCATTTGGTGCTCCGCTAGGATAATCAAACGATACATTGACAGGTTCGGCAACTGTCAGTTCACCCTTAGCAGGTGGTGTAGCCTCCTGACCGCGCCACCATGGATCAGCATCATCCGACAGGCCAACGGCTGCTGCACCAGTGGCAATCGCAGATGCAACTCCAGCAACCGTCATGCTGTCATCACCAGGTATTCCACCCGGGTCTGGTGTACAGCAATCAACATCACCAGTCGTCTCGTCGAAGGTGCCACCCACAGCGGTACCAGCCGTGCCTTCGCCCAAAGCTGCTGCAACGATGGCTACAATGGCAGCGATTGCCGCCACGATCCACGCGAGAATCTTCCACCAAGGATCGCTGAAAGGTAGATCGCCGTGAACCCCTGCGTAGGACGGATTGGGATAAAATGTCATCGACATTTTGGCTGGCAACCAGGGCCCCTTGGTTGGTCGGCATTCCTTGTACCTTTCACTGCAAGGCTGCCACTTATCTTTTGGCCCTATGACTTCCATGTTCGATATCTTCAGAGTACCTTCCTCAACAGTGCAGGTGTATTCTCCGGTTACTGTGTCGCGCGTGGTTTTTGAAACGAATATCTGCTTGAGCGTTCTAACGAGCGACATTCCTTTCGCTTGAGCGATAAAGCTTACAAGTTTTTTTCCTGGTGTCCCATTCTCGAAATCAGCGAGCCACGATACTCGAACGGAAGCTCCTGGCTTGATCTCCGGGAAAAAGTAACTATGAGCGACTGGCAAGATGCCTGGGTCTCCAACCCCTTCGAGATAGATGGTCACCTCATGAAGTGTGGCACCAGACGTGTTTGTATAAAAGCATGTAATCCTTTGCTTCTTGAGTGCAGTATCAAAAATGCCATCTGGCAACATAATATTGGTATAGGGCTCTACGGAAAACGGGCGATTCCGTATGTCCATTGGTGTAATATCCATAGTTTTAATCCTCCTTTCCACTGATAATTATGTAGGTGATACCGCCTACGATCTTATGCTCATCACGAGAAATGACGTGAAGTAGCACATAGGTCATTGGCTTAAGTTCTTGAGGCCAAACCTTTAGGTAAACGGCTTTCGCTGTGCCGGGTTTGAGATGTAGTTTTATCTCCTTTCCCAGTCTTTCTTTATTTGACTCGTCACAGCTTGGATCAAGTGAAAGCCCCACCTTTAGTGAGTTGCACTTCGCAGGTCGATAATTTTCCAATCCTGCTTGAACGAGATCAAACTTGTCCAGCGTCCCCCCAAATTCTGTCATGACAAGAAGCACTTTTTCCTTTCTGATCGGGGCAGCTACCTGGACAGCCATTACCATCATGCTTTTTTTCATAACGAGCACAGTAAGATTTTTTTGGGCAATCTGGTGGTAGCTAGGCGGATCAAATTCGTCAGGCAAGGGGGTTGGTAAAGGGTCACTTGAATGAATAACGTCCGCAACTACACATTCATGACCGTTGTTCACGATTTCGGGGATCCAAGGGATAACGCACAAGACTTCTTTAGTATCTCCCGGATTGAGATCCACAAAAGCTGAGCCGACAAGGGTTGAATTGCTTCGTAGAACCCCTGTTGCTGGATTTGACCAGTAGAAGTCTACGCGTGCACCTGACGCGGTCTGGTCTCCTGTGTTACGGACTCTCCCCCAAAGAAAGGCGGACTCGCCTGCTATGGGCTGACCAGGTGAGCCATTTGGGTCTGAACCAGGAACAACCCATATATCTGGACTGTTCCACCAATGTGGTTCACCATCTCGTATTTCTAATACAGTAGACATAGTTATTTCTCCTTTCTAAATAGATTAACTAAAGTTGGCTTTGTTAGTGCTAATACTTCTTGTTCAATCGATATCACCATATTTTCCAACACCTAATTCATCACCTCCTTCTAATCGCGGTGCTGACTGGCACCGGGGGCCGCGCAAGCAAGCGCAGCTTGATTGTGCGGTTCTCGGTGTCCGGTCAAGTACCTTGTTCAGGCGCGTAGCGACGGAACAAGGTACTTGACGAAGTCAGCACC
>Ga0209633_10005122_pt1 | contig 11595 bp, 9 predicted proteins | sample Cruoilmetagenom1_FD_187290 | JGI IMG/M metagenome (GOLD analysis project Ga0209633, IMG submission 187290) | Oil polluted marine microbial communities from Coal Oil Point, Santa Barbara, California, USA - Sample 1 (SPAdes) (version 2) | ecosystem: Environmental > Aquatic > Marine > Oil seeps ... | reverse complement strand
CAATAGCATCCAGAACTTTTTAATGTTCGATGGTGTGTTTAATCCGATGTTACCAATAAAACAAAATAAAAGAGGTTCTGTAAAATATCATGGTAAATGGTACATGTTTGATCAAATAATCTTGAGCAATTCATTTGTAATGGGTAGTTCTAATAAAATGAAATTTAAAAAAGCAGAAATTTTTGATGCCCATTTTTTACAGGAAAAATCTGGTAAAAGAAAAGGGGCTCCTAAGAGAACATATATCGGTAAGTGGCATCAGGGTGGTTATAGCGATCATTTTCCTGTATATGTTAATTTCCAGAAAATTATTAAACTTTAGTATAACTAAATTCCTATAATTTTAAAATTATCAATATCATAAGTTGTTCCAATTCCAGGGTCACCACCAACATATCTCAAAGCAATATGAACATTTCCACTTAAACAACTCAAACTAATATTACCAGAAGAAACATAATCCGATCCATAGGTGCTTGATGGCCCAACCGATATTTGAGCTTCTAGTTGTTGCCAAGTTGCTTCTATAATGTTTTCCGAGAAATCAGTTGAAACCCAAGCGGTTAAGATAGTACCGTTATCATAAGATGCTTTCGTGTCAAAAGTTAATATCTCTTCTTTAGAATTATCGAAGTTTAAAACTGGTGTAACCAGCCAGGCTTCCAGTGGGTTTTCCTCTGAATTATATGCCGAGATACGCATATAATTATTTCCGTCAAAAGAACTTTTTTTATACTTTTCTTTACCAAAATTCACATTGCTATTGGTCCAGCCTTGTTCTTCCAAATCCTTTGTTTTATTAATGTTCTCAAAATCTTCATAAAAAATGATTTGTCTGTTGTCTATTGATTCCCTTTCACAATTTAAAAACTCAGGGTCACATCTGTCCTCATTTTCAAAATCAACTGAGGATAAATTATTTAACACGAGAATAAATTTTTCAGAATAAAAATCCTTCGTTAGCACCGCTTGTAGATTTCCTCGTTGGGCAGGAACTAAATTAGATTTAAAATCAGAGAAAGTGCTGGTGCTAAGTATTGTCAACATTTCGTTATCGCATTGCACTAATACTCGCTCCCCATCAAACTCATCATAAATTTCTCCTCCATAGGTTTTACCTATTTCATCACTTCTAAACTGAATATCGCTTATTTGAACATAAATGCTTATAAGCTCATTATTAAAATCAGCTAAAGTTATTGGTTTTGAGATAATATTTTCTGTTGTTCCTGATCGAACTATAAAATCATCAATTAAATATTCTGGAATTCCATCTATTTCGTTTCTAGATGTATAACCAATAATATATTTTCCTTCATCATTGGTAACACTCAGTCCTGCCATTCTAATATATATTTTTCTTCCAAAATTAAACTTTGTAAAATATGCTCTTAGATCAATGAAAACTTCAATTCCCGATGTAGGGTTTTCATTTTTATCCTGTATAATCATCTTTTTATAGAAGTTTCCTCCTTCATCGCTTGATATTACATATGCTTCAATTATAGCCGTGTCATCTGCTTTAAAAGTATATATTTTTTCACCTGCCTGATTGTAGGCATTTTTAACCGCTCTAATATCTGAATTAACAATTATTTGTGGCTCATTAATTTCTAATTTAGTTACTTCAAAATCCTCTACTTGAATACAAGAAAATAGATTAGTTATCATTAAAAAATATCCTAGAAAATAATAGGGTTTATTTACACTCATTGCTATTGTATTTCAAAGTCTAAAATTGATGGAAACATAAAAAGATGTTCCATATCCGAACCAGTATTTAGGTCCAAACAAGGAATAATCTCTGCTTTTATCTTCAAGTAGGGCTTCATAATTTGCATTTCTTGATTGCTCATATCCACCAGTTTTATAAATTGTGTTTAATAGATTACTCACATTAGCAAAAAAACCAAAATAATATTGCTTAATTTTCCATGACTTACCACCTACAACATTAACTAAAAAGTATGGATCAAATACTTGCTGTCTTAAGAGTTCCTTTGCAATATCAGGATTGTAATTATTAAAAGGCAATCCATCTGTATCTGTATAAAAATTTGCTGTCCGAGTAATTGGAGCAATGTTAATATAGGAATTCGAAAAATAATTGGTAGTAGCACCAAACCACCAATATTTAGGGTCATTGTATTCGAAACCAAATGAATAGGCTCTTTGTGGTCCTCCGGCGATGAAGTAGTTCTTTAAGTTGGTTTTCCCATAATTCAGTGGCTCTGTAAATCCATCGGAAGTAAGGTAAAGGTTTGGATTATTACTGTAAACAGATTGGCCGATGGCTGCAACACCCTTTAATTTTAAACTTGGAAGCACACGTATTTCAAACCCCAGTTCAACACCTATATTTTCACGGTCAATACCAGTCAATATTTCCTGTACAAAAGCGGTGTTTTCTCCCGTATTTAATCCTGTTAGGCCATCGGCAAAATAAAATGATATTTGAGTATTGTTCTCTTGTTTTATCAGGTATGCATTGAATTTTAAATTTATTTTAGGGTGTCTTAAGAAATACCCTATATCCAATGTGCTAATCCTTTCTTTCTCTAGACCCAAAACAATATCATTATTTTCACGGATGTTTGAGAATGTATTATTTGTGGTTGGTGCTTGTGTTATGTATGCAGCATTCAATGTCAATAAATGTCGTCCACTTAGTTTATAAGTCAGACCTCCTTTCGTACCGTAACCGGTAAAAAACACTGTTTCTCCTTTTCCAAAGGACCTGCTTCCTGGATAAGATCCGTTTTCATATAATCCTGTTCTCTGATATTTTGATGTTGAAAAATTTAATGCTAAAAAAGCTTCTAACCGTTTGCTGATATATTGACTTTGCAGAAAGCCATCGGCAAATATGGCTTTTAAATTATAGTTGTATTTATATTTTTGAGCTTCTCCAACCAGTCTATTTGGGTTTTGTAGATCATTTTGAGCTTCCTCCATATTATTTCCATAGACATCAATGTCTAAAAAGCCATTCCCTCCAAGGAGGTCAATTATTTTTGCATAATTTTCAGAATTTAACATTCTATATCCAAAAGATCCGTTTAAGGAAAATTTTTTATCGAGTTTAAGATATAATATGGAATTTAGAGTTAAATTTTTGTCATCTTTTCTATCTTCATAAAGAGCATTTACTGCATTACCTCCTTGTTCCTCCATATTTCTATTTGCCTTATATAAATCTCGCCAGTCTATTTGCCCTTCGTTTAAAAAGTTCTTTTGGGCAAGATATGCCTTAGTGTAATTGGGGTCGTCTGCATCTCTCAAAAAATAACTTGGTAGTTTTTGATAATAGGTTGGGTCGGGGTTTGTACCTCCTCCTACGATACTCTGGCTTCCGTCGCCATTCGACACAATTCTTGCACCCCCATAATCTAGCCTGCTATTACTAACAGATCCCACTTGATAGGTTATATTGGTCTGAATTCTAATTTTAGTATCTTTTCTCCAAAAATAATTTAGTTGAAATATTGGTTCTTTAATTGTCCGTACTCGAGAATTTCTAATTTCTCCTTCTTGACTCCCCCAATAAGAATTATATCTAATACTTTTTAAATTAAAAACCTCTTGGGTAATTGATGATGATTTTCCTCTACTGTTGCGTGCATAAATAACTGTAAAATTTAGTTTGTTTTTATCATTGATTCGTTTTTCAAAAGATGCAAAAAATGAATTGGCATTATATGGCGTACCTTCTCTAAATCCTTGGTTTGCAAATCTTTTGGATGCTGAAAAGGTATAGGCCCAGCCCTTGTTGGAAAGTCCCGAACTGTAGCTCGCCATAATCCTGCCTTTATAACTTCTGTTAGAAATAGCATAGGATATTTTGGCTCCTTTTTTAAAATTAGCCCCTAGAGTTGTAATGTTTAAAGTCCCTCCTATTCGTCCAAAAGAAACAAGTGATGGAAAGAGATTGGCTGAAAACTCCTGATTTCGCATTACATCATTTAGTCCACCCCAATTAGACCACTGAGGTCTGCTATCATGTATTTTATTCATAGAAACCCCATTGAGCAATATATTAGTATACTCTGATCCTAAAGATCTTGGTCTAAAAAATGTTGGACTGAACTCATAGGCAACGGTTTTCAAAAACACATCTTTAGAGGAAACTAAAAACCCAGAAATAGTATTTAATTCTGCTTTTTCATCATCCAACAATTCCTGTTCAGAGAGCTCTATTAAGCCGTAGTTTATGTCTTCAATGATTTTCTTAACCAGACGAATGATTCTTAAATCCAATAAATCTGAATTGTTTTGTATTTTAATTGGAATATTTTTTGATTCATATCCCTCTAAGCTTATTTTTAAAACTATATTTTTATTAGTAATATTTGTAAATTCAAAGGCGCCTTTCGAATCTGTGTACAGTTTAAAAGTTGAATCTAATATTATAACTAATGCTCCTTGTAACTCCCTTTCTGATACTTCGTCAATTATTCTACCCTTAATCTTATATGAAACCTGGCAATTTAAAATTCCTGTTGAGAATAAATAAACAATTATGAAACCAAAAACCTCTCTCATCTTATTTTACAGGTTAAAATTTTAATTAATACTTGTTGATGCACTAATTAAATATTAGTTAACATATCTAAAATTGTTCTAATTATAAAACATAATAAAAGTCATGTTTTGGCAACATTTGTTACCGTAATTTCGCTCCATAATATTAAGATCAAGGACTATTTAATATTACTAAGGAGATGAGTGATTAAATTTTATAAATACATTTAAATATTTCTTAAATTGGTCCTCTTTAATTCTAAGTATTAAAAAAAAGAACACTACAAATTTTAAACTATACAACATGAAAAAATCATTAGTAATGCCGAAAGATGCCAATCTAGAAAAATATGGCTTAAAGGAGGTTAAAGCACATTGGAATTTATCGCCGGAAGATCTTCAACATATTACTGTTGAAAAGGGAATGGGAGAAGAAACTTCTAATGGAACGCTAGCTGTTAATACAGGAAAATTTACAGGTAGATCACCTCAGGATCGTTTTTTGGTAAAGGATGCATATACAAAAGATAGAGTTTGGTGGGGTAATGTAAATAAACCTATTTCCCCTAAAAACTTCAATTATTTATATGATGAAGTTGTTAATTACCTATCCGGAAAAGAATTATATGTAAGAGATGGGTCTGTTTGTGCTGATCCTGAATACAAGATGAATATAAGAACAGTCACTGAGCTTCCATGGTCAAATATGTTTGTGTTCAATATGTTTTTACGTCCTGAAATTGAAGAATTGGAAAATTTTGAAGAGGATTGGTTGGTGCTTTGCGCACCTGGGTATCAAGCCGATCCAAAAAAATGTGGTATACGTCAGGGCAATTTCTCTATTTTGGATTTTACTAGGAAAGTAGCCTTAGTTGGTGGTTCTGCATATACAGGTGAAATGAAGAAAGGAATTTTTTCAGCTTTAAACATGATTTTACCAACTGATAAAGATGTTCTCCCAATGCATTGTTCAGCGAATGTTGGTGAAGATGGTGATACAGCAATTTTCTTTGGATTATCAGGAACGGGGAAAACCACCTTATCTGCTGATCCTAATCGAAGATTAATTGGTGATGATGAGCATGGTTGGACTAAAGAGAACAGTATTTTTAATTTTGAAGGAGGATGTTATGCAAAAGTAATAGATCTAACCGAGGAAAAAGAACCGGATATTTTTAGAGCTATTAAACCTGGTGCTCTTCTAGAAAATATTGTTTTTAAAGAAGGAACAAAAGACGTAGATTATGAGGACTTTAGTATTACTCAAAATACGCGAGTAAGTTATCCTATCTATCACATAGACAATATCCAAAAACCTTCTTTTGCTGATAATCCTAAAAATATATTCTTTTTGACCTGTGATGCTTTTGGTGTTTTACCTCCCGTCTCTAAATTAACTCCTGGTCAGGCTGCTTATCATTTTATTTCAGGATATACTGCCAAGGTTGCCGGAACTGAAGCTGGAATTACAGAGCCTGTTCCTTCATTTTCTGCATGTTTTGGTGCTCCGTTTATGCCTTTACACCCTACGGTTTATGCCGAAATGTTAAGTAAAAAAATGCAGGAGGCTGGTGTAAATGTTTGGTTAATAAATACCGGTTGGAGCGGTGGCCCATATGGTACGGGTTCTCGTATTAAACTTAAATACACCAGAGCAATGATTACATCGATACTTGAGGGTCATTTAGATAATATTGATTATGAACAGCATCCTATCTTTGGACTAAATATTCCCAAATATTGTCCTAATGTTCCCACAGAAATTTTAGATCCGATGAATACATGGTTACAAAAAGGTGCCTACATTAGTAAATCAATTCAGTTGGCACATTATTTCCATCTTAATTTTGAGAAATTTGCCAATCAGGCGTCTCAAGAGATCATGGATGGCGGACCGCTAATTGATGAACACCATCATTTAGATGATCATATGTAATTCGTAATAATTTATAATCATAAAAAAAGAGGTCTTCAATAAGGCCTCTTTTTTTATGGTTCATGTTTGATATGATAATGCTAACTTAATATTTAGATCATCTGTATTTGTCTTGTTACATCTATCTTGCAGTAAAATTAATGTTTACTTTATTCTATAAAAAGAACCAAAGTATATATTTCAATTTTGCTTCAAAAGAAAAAGTTCTTCATATCGTTCTTATTTTTGTTTGTTTTACCACTACAAACCCCGCAATGTCAAACCAAGCCTTACAAAATAAGAACGATTTCTTTTTATAATGTTGAGAACTTATTTGACACGATTGACAATCCGGCTACTCTGGATGAAGATTTCACTAAAAACGGAAAATACAAATACTCATCTAATATTTATTGGGATAAAATTGAAAACCTTAGCAGGGTAATTTCTGAAATTGGCCTAAAGAAAACAAAAATGAGCCCGGTTATTGTTGGTTTGGCTGAAATTGAAAACAGATCCGTTCTTGAAGATTTAATAAATTCAAAAAATCTTATAAATGAAAAATATAATATTGTTCATTTTGATTCTCCTGACAGAAGAGGTATTGATGTAGCCCTTCTCTACAAAGAAAATATATTTAAACCTTTAGATCAAAAGGCCTTTGAGGTCAGGCTTTGGGATGAATATGGTAAACGCATTTATACAAGGGATCAACTTTTAGTAACCGGTTTATTAGATGGTGAGCTTATACATATAATTGTAAATCATTGGCCATCAAGACGTGGAGGACAATTAATCAGTTCTTCAAAGAGGGAAAAATCTGCTTATGTTACAAAACAAATTATTGAGAGAATTAGAGCTGAGTATAAGTATCCAAAAATTATAATAATGGGAGATTTTAATGATGATCCCACGGATATTAGTATAAAAGAAGGCTTAAAAAGTGTTGGAAGCCTAAAAAAATTAAATGAAAATATTTTATTTAACCCAATGGAGCAAATGTTTACAAAAGGATTTAATACATTGGGATACAGAGATGGTTTAAATTTATTCGATCAAATATTACTAAGTGAAGCTTGTATAAGTCTTAATAATACCTATGATTCCTTTAAGTTTTATAAGGCGGGAATATACAATCCACATTATTTAATTACTCAAAATGGCAGATACATTGGATATCCCTTTCGAACATATCAAAACGAAACCTATAACAAGGGATATAGCGATCATTTTCCAGTTTATGTTTATTTGATAAAAAAAAGTAATTTTATTGTTGAAGAGAACTAATAAATTTAAATTTTGTCTAAAATAATGTTCTGATAATCAAAATCTTCAACACTAATTACAGAATTATTATCATATACTACTTTAGTAATTTTATTATCATACCAGTAATACCATACCCCAACTTTAACCCCCTCATTGTAAGTAGCGTAACATTTTTTTCTTCCATTTTCATAATAGCTTTCCCAGGAGGCGTGTAATTTTAAATCTTTAGATAAAAAACCGTGTTGCATTATATTTCCATTATCATAGTAGATGGTAACCTCAAACATATCTCCAACAGGGACAACTTTTTTATTTTCATTCTCTTGCGAATAAATGAATGAAGCAAATAAAAGAAATAAAAGCAAACAAACTTTTTTTATCATTTCTATCGTATTTTAAGCTCTTTGTAATATCAAAGTTACATTATGTTTCTAATTTAATTAATGATATTAATCATTATAGCTAATTATTTAATCTGAGTTTCTAGGAACTAGAAAATTTAGAGTCCATAAAGAAATGATAAAAATAACACCTTTATTTATACACATCTACTCATCATAAAACATTTTGATATGAGGAATACCGTCTTCTAAATAACCTTCTCCTTTTTGAATGAAATTATGAGAAGCATAAAAGTCTTTTAAATATAATTGCGCACTAACTACTATAATGGATTTTTTAAAATGCGAAACAACAGCCTCCTTACTTTTTTCAATTATCAGATGCCCTAAATTATTTTTTCTGTGTTTTTTATCCACTACAACTCTCCCTATACTTGCTTCATCATAATAATCTCCGGCATTAAACAACCTGGTATAGGCAATAATTACATCATTTATTGATATAAATAAATGCAATGCTTTTTGATCGAAATTATCAATATCTTGATATACACAATTTTGCTCTACAACAAAAATCTCACTTCGTAATCTTAATATTTGATATAGTTCTTTTTTTGTTAGTTCATCAAAAGATTTAACTGTTGTTTTTTGCATTTTAAGGATCAGTTAATTGTATATCTTAATTTTAATCTTGCACTATTATATCCTTTTCATCACACTTTCTATATTCTGGTTGGATATTTACATGATTAATGTTGTATTTATTAAATAATAGTTCCTCAATTTCTTCGAGAATAGTATCGAACTCCGAAAGTTTAATATCGCTTTCAAAATCAATATGTGCCTCTAAATGAATTTCATCTTCATTTAATTGCCATATATGTATGTGATGTATGTTTTTTACACTTTTTATCTTATTCACATTTATAGCAATCTCTTTGAGAGACATATCAGTTGGTGTAAATAACATCAAAACTTTAATAGATTCAATTAACAACTCATATCCAACATATATTAAATAAATAGCTATCCCAAAAGTCAATAAACTATCAATCCAATAAATCTCATAAAATTTCATTAAGAGTCCGCCAATCAATACCGCAACACTTGCTAACATATCTGTAAGTAAATGAAGGTATGCAGATTTCATATTCATGTTTTTATCTGCATCTTTTTTTAATAATAGTACGCTAAATCCATTAGCAACAATACCCAATAAAGACAACCAAATTACCAAATTAGATTCTATTTCCTCTGGATTTTGAAAACGTTTTATAGCTTCTATAATTAGTAAAACCGCAACGATTATTAGCGTAGATGCATTAACAAAAGCCGCAATTATTTCTGCTCTTTTATATCCAAATGTTCTATTAGTAGAAGCTTTTTTTCTTGATAATCTATTTGCAGCATAGCTTATAATTAATGAAAGAACATCAGAAAAATTATGTAGGGCGTCAGATAAAAGTGCTAAACTTCCTGATACTAAACCTCCAATTACTTGAGCTACGGTTATAACTACATTAAGTAATATTGATATAATGAGATTTCGACCTTTAAGATCTCTGTGATTATGAGAATGTGTGGAATGTTGATGATTATGGCTCATTAAAACTTAACAAGTTAGAGGTATTTTATCTATTCGGTTCTGATGTCTTCCCCCTTCAAAACTTGTATTTAAAAATATTTCAACAAAATTTAAAGCTTCCTTTAAAGATACAAACCTAGCTGGTATACATAATATATTTGCATTATTATGAAGTTTAAGAAGTTTAACTACTTCATTATTCCAACCTAAACCGGCACGTACTTTCTTATATTTATTTGCAGTCATACAAACTCCATTACCACTGCCACATATTAAAATTCCTAAATCTACTTTTTCTTCATTCACAGCACTAGCCACTGGGTGAACAAAATCTGGATAATCCACACTTTTTTCTGAATTAGTACCATAATTACTCACTAAAATATTCTTAGATTCTAACAACTTAATAATTTCAAATTTATAATCTGGTCCAGCATGATCGTTACCTATAGCTATTTTCATATTTATCTAATTAAATTATTCTACAAAATTACAGTTTTGAATCTTATAAACACGAGGAATAATAAATGTTAATTCAATTATATAAAAACTTTATTATTAACGTATTATAATTACTCCTATTTGTTAATAAAACTATGCTGAAAAATAATAAATATATTTTGTTTTTTAAGTTAATTTTTAAATAGAACAATCTCTTTATATAAAACAAATATTTTTGTTATTAATTAATTCTAATTTATTAACATATATTAACTACTTTATTAAATAATTTTTAGAATAAATTATAAACATATATTGGTTAATATATAAATAAACAAGGTGTTTATAACTATAATATTTCTTATGATTATTAAATAGTTAAATAATTATATTTTGTTAATTGTTTTTAAAAAATTAATAATGCAAATAAATGTAAAAAAATAAATGTTATATATTAACATACTATATATAACATCATTTATTTTTATAAATTTTTAAATAAATATTTATATATAATATAGTTGTTAATAAAGTAATTTAAACTTCTTTTATTTTTTGAAGAATATCTAAAGAAGAAATTTGTAGTACTTCTGTTTCTTCTACTTTACAAAAAGTATTATCAATGCTTCTTTTAGCTATATATAAAACAAGGCTAAAGATTAAAATACAAATAAGTATTATTTTATGATAAGGTTTCATATAAGTAAAGACGGAAAAATATTAAATATGTTACAGAAATGTTAATTTTTGTTATTTAACAATAAATTTTATTGCATTATTAACTATGCTAAATTCTGAATTACCTTTACCAATTATTTCTCCATCAGCCTGAATATAAGGTATATGTGTATCATTATTTTTTATTACAATAGCTTTATTATTAGATAAATCTACTTCTTTTAATTTTCTTAAATTTCCGTTAAAAAGTTTCTTAATATTCAATAAAACCTTAATTAGTTTAATATCTTTTATCACAGTAACATCAAATAATCCTTCTTTATGATGATCATAGTCAGTTAAACGAAGCCCTCCTCCAGAATATTTACATAATCCTATATTTATCATAAATATTTTAGATTCTTTTTTATTGTTATCTAACCAAATACTTAAATTACTTTGTTTGAAACTTATAAAACTCATTATACCTCCTATTAAATATGCCATTGCTCCTAATTGTTTTATACTGTTAATCTTGTTAACTACATAACCGTCAAATCCTACTCCGGCAATATTGTTGAAATAAAAATAATCATTGGAATGAATTATCCTTATTTTACCTATATCTTGATAAATGTATTTTTCATGCTTTATTATTTGTATTGCTAATTCTATATTCGATGGAATATTATAGGTTTTAACCCAATCATTGCCAGTTCCTAAAGGAATGACCCCAATAGTTATTTTAGAATATTCAATTTTTGATTGCGACATAACACCGTTAATTATATGATGCAATGTTCCATCTCCACCAACTGATATAATTTTATAAAAACCATTTTTAATAGCCTTCTGGGTTAATGATT
>Ga0209633_10005121_pt1 | contig 11597 bp, 10 predicted proteins | sample Cruoilmetagenom1_FD_187290 | JGI IMG/M metagenome (GOLD analysis project Ga0209633, IMG submission 187290) | Oil polluted marine microbial communities from Coal Oil Point, Santa Barbara, California, USA - Sample 1 (SPAdes) (version 2) | ecosystem: Environmental > Aquatic > Marine > Oil seeps ... | reverse complement strand
CGGATCTATACCTTGAAGAATACCAACCAGAGTCATATATGCAATTGGATACATGGTTATTACCTGAACAATAACAAGTCCCTTTAAACCGTAAACACCTGCCGTATCCAGATGCAGCAGTTTTGCTGTTATTAAACCATTCCTTCCAAAAAGAAGTATAACCGAAAGTGCAAACATAAAGGGCGGAGAAATAATAGGAAGGATTGCCATGGGCTGAAAAAACTTCTGCCCCTTAATGCCACCTTTTGCAATTGCAAATGCAAAAACAAAACCAACAAAGGTTGCAAGAGTTGCAACTATTGCTCCAAGCATAACTGAATTCATTATAGACTTTCTATAATAACTGTGGGTAAAAATATATTGATACTGAGTTAAGGAAAACGCTCCATCCTGAGAAAGACTTAACTTTGCAGCGGCATATAATGGATATACAATAAACAACACTAAAGAAGCAAGAATTAGTATTACTCCAATAAATAATGCAGGATCACTTGTCAATTGATGAAAGCTATTCTTATTCAATCTTCTTTTTAATTTACTGTTAGCCATTTTGGTCTAACCTCCTGATCAGGCAGATACATATACAGTTTTTATAGAAAGCCCCTTCTCTCCAGAGAAACAGGAAAGAAGGGTAAAAATAAAAATATTATTTTTTAGCTTCTGTTTTATCTTCTCCGCCCTCAATAACCTCATTCCATTTTTCAACAAGACGGGTTTTGTTGGCAGCTGCCCATACATCATCCTGATCAATTACATTAAGAGATGATATAGATTTTGCACCCTTTGCAAGAGGAACATCTACAAAAGGAACTACGAAAGTTTTTGCATATAGAGCACCGGCTGTTTTACCAAGACCCCAGTCATATAGTTTTTTTGCTGCTTCGAGTTCATCTTCAGGTCCACCCTTAATAAGTGAAATTGAAGCTACTTCATAACCAGTTCCTTCGGAAGGAAATGTAATTTCCAGAGGATATCCGGCATCTACAAGTTTTACACCATCGTGGGAATAACCAATAGCAATAGTTGTTTCACCAATACTTGCATTTTTTCCAGGAGCAGAACCAGATCTGGTATACTGGGTAATGTTATTATCAAGACCCTTCATAAACTCAAAAGCTTCATCTTCACCATAGATCTGTACTAAAGTTGCAAGAGCATTGTATGCAGTTCCTGATGAACCAGGATTAGCCATCTGTACATGACCTTCATAACCAGGACCTGTTATTTCTGCCCATGATGTAGGTGCTTTTAAGCCGTACTGTTCAAGTTTTTGAGTGTTACTTTCAAAACAAAGAGCACCAGCATAGATACCTGACCAGAAAAATTCAGAATCTCTAAACTGAGCAGGCATATTAGCTGCAGGTGAATCATAAGCCATTGTAAGACCTTTCTGTTTTGCTTCAATATGACCAATACCTACACCGCCAAACCAAATACTGGCCTGTGGATTAGCTTTTTCTGCTTCAATTCTTGCAACTGCTTCACCAGTTGAAAGTCTTACCCAGTCTACCTGGATTCCAGTTTCTTCAGTAAAAGCTTTGAATACATTTCTTGCCAATTCTTCATCCAGAGTTGTGTATGCAGTAATTCTCTGTTCCTTTTCACTGGATCCAGCTGCAAATAAACCAGTACTAATAACAAGTACCAGCATCATCAAAATAAGTAAAGTTTTTTTCATCCTATGAACCTCCGTTTAATATAACTATTCAATATTTATTAAACCCTGTTTTTATCAATCCTGCAAGAAACAATTAGGTAACAATTAGGTAACAAATAAGTAACAATAGTAATTTTATTATATTTTTTTACATAGTACCTTGCTTTACACAGTACTATGTATTATATTGATCATATACAGTATCACTGAGGGGAAGCATATTGAATTCACAACTAAAAAAAGGAGCTTTGGAATTATGTGTAATGGCTCTTTTAAGAAAGCGGGATTATTACGGTTATGAACTGGTTCAGAAGATTTCGGAGAATATTGAAATTTCGGAAGGAACTATCTATCCGCTTCTAAGAAGGCTATCAAAGGAAGATGTCTTTACAACATATCTTAAAGAATCAGAAGAGGGACCACCCCGAAAATACTATAGTCTCACAGAGAATGGTTTAAAAATCTATGAGGGGAAAAATAGGGACTGGAAAACATTCATAAAGGGTGTCCATTCAATAATTGAGGAGGAATAGTTATATGACACAGAATGAATTTATAGGAGCAATGGAAAAAACTCTGAAGAAGCTTGAACCAGAGGAGAAACAGGATATACTTGCAGATTATAATGAGCATTTTCTTGCTGGCAGAGATGATGGGAAAACAGAAGATGAGATTTCAAAAAATCTTGGAAATCCTGTAATTCTCGCAAGAGCTCAGATTGCGGAAAGTATAACAAACAAAGCAGAATCAGATAGAAATTTCAGCAACATCTTAAAGGCTGTACTTGCCACTTTTAGTTTAAGTCTTTTCAATATTATTTTTATTATAGGCCCATTTTTTGGACTGCTGGGAGGTATAATTGGACTGTGGGCGGGAGCGCTTAGCCTTTCCCTCTCCGGAGTTGCAACCCTGGGGGGACTTCTGGTTAGTAGCTTTGTAAGAGAACAGGCAATTGGATCAGGCTTAAGCATCTGGTTCTTTATATTTGCAGGAATAGGTGTCAGTTCTCTTGGAAGTCTGGCAAGTATCGGAATGTATTATTTATCCAAAGGGTTTTTCAGTACCACCCTGAAATATGTAAAATTGAATATAAGTATTGTTAAAAATAAAAGGAGCATACAATGAACAAAATAGGTAAGATTTCATTATCATTAACAGCAATTTCAGTAATATCTCTCGCTCTGGCAATGGGGGTATTTTTCCCATGGGGTAATTTGCAGGCTCTGGGACAGGGAGAATCCGGAAAAACAGAAAATATCAATGATGAACGCTCCTATGATCTTAATGATATTAAAGACATTGGTATTAGTGTATCCAGTGCTGAGATTAGAATTGAAGTAGTACGCAGTGATAGATTAAGGGTTCATCTACACGGAAATACAAGCGGACAGAAACCTTTTCTGAACGATAAGGAATCAGGAAGCAGCTTGAATATTGAAGTAAAACGAAAATCAAGTTTTGGATTCTCAAGTTCAAATTTAATACTTGATATAGAAATACCCGAAGGATATGATCGTAACCTAAAAATTAGTAGTTCATCCGGTAATATTTCAATTCCGGACCTTAAACTTACGGACTTTCAGGTTGATATGAGCTCGGGTGATCTTAATCTGGACACCATCGCAGTTAGAAATTTCTTCTTTGATTCCTCTTCGGGAAAGTTAACTGCAAATCAAATAGAAAGCTCCGAATCCAGGCTAAAATTATCCAGCGGTTCAGTAATAATAGATAAATTTACAGGAGATCTTGATACAAATATGAGTTCAGGCGATCTTGAAGTCATGTACATCGATTTTAACAATAAAATTTCTGTTGACTGTTCTTCCGGTGATATTAGAATATCACTACCGGCAGATGCAAATTTTGACCTTGATGCTGATACCTCTTCCGGTAAAATTACCTGTGATTTCCCAATAACTATTTCAGGGGAACAAAACCGTGACACACTCAAAGGGACAGTGGGAAGTGGAGAAAACAAGATACTGCTTGAAACGAGCTCTGGGAATATCTCGATACTAAAAAATTAATCATTCACTATCAATATTTTTAAATCTGTAGCCTTTTCCCCATTCGTTCAAAATATATTCCGGACTATGGGGATCGGGTTCAATTTTTTTACGAAGTCTCTGTATGTTGACCTTTACTATCTCTCTTCCACCTTCCCAGTCTTCATTCCCCCATACACCTTTTAATAAAGCCTGCCAGGAAACAACCCACCCTGCTCTGGATGCAAGACAGGAGAGGAGAGAGTATTCGTTTGGAGTAAGATTAATTCTTTGAGATCCCATAAAAACTTCACCTTTTTCTAAATTTATCAACAATTTATCAATTTTAATTTCTTTTTGTTTTTCTATTAATTTCAATCTTTTTAGAATTTTGCCAACTCTTAGAATAAATTCTCTATGATTAAATGGTTTTGTAATATAATCTTCTGCTCCTATTTCCAACCCCGAAATTACATCACTGTCCTTATCTCTGGCACTTAGTATTATAATTGGAATTGTAGAGCTTTGTTTGATTCGGTTACATACCGTCAACCCATCAATTCCGGGAAGAGAAAGGTCCAATACAATTAAATGAAAATCCTCGTTTTTTACCAGCTCAAGTCCCTGTTCGCCAGTATATGCAACAGCAACATCATATCCCTCATCTCTAAGAAGGTATTCAAGCATACCTGCAATATCCGGTTCATCTTCAATAATTAAAATTTTGTACTGCATTCCGCACCACCCTCTTTTGGAAGTGTAAAAGATAGAGTTGTTCCAAGGCCTGCAACAGAACCTACATAAACCTTTCCATTATGTTTTTCTATAACATTTTTTACTATTGAAAGTCCTAATCCTGCACCATCCATATTTTCATCCTCAGATTCGCTTCCCTGATAAAACTCAGAAAAAATTTTTGGCTTTTCCATATTAACAATGCCACTCCCATCATCAGAAACAGACACAACTATACACTGCTCATTTTCTGTAACAGAAATTATAATTCTGCCATCTTTTCCAACATGTTTACTTGCATTATGTATTAAATTTATAAGAACCTGCTGAATCCAGTTTTCATCTGCGATTGTTCTGCTGATTAAATTTGGATAAGTATACTTCAGTATTTGATCTCTGGAGGATATAAATGGAGATAAATCAGAACATACCTTTTTAATAACAGTACGGACATCCATCGGCTTTTTATTCATCCGAAACCAGGCATACTCAACCTTAATACTTGCAAGAATGGTGTCAACAAACCGAACCATTCGCATTGTATTATCCAATACTGCAGTTAGAAATTGTTTTTGGGTTTTATTAATTACACCTGGCCTTTCCTCTAAAATTATTTCGGTAGAAGTTTTTATTACTGCCAGAGGAGTCCGGAGTTCATGGGATAAAGTAGACAGGAGTTTATTTTTACCATCAATCTGCTTCTGCTGGGCTTCTATTTCTGCTTTCATATCCAATACTGTTTCTTTACTTATTTTATCCAGAATATAACTTATAAAGACGCTGGGAATTATAACTACTAAAGACTTCAAATCAGATTTTAAGATAAGTTGAAATACTAAGAAAAACACAATTACACAGGAATTTATAATAGCTGCAGTTTTAAATTGCCATATTTTAAATACATAGAAGAATAAGATAATTAAAAACCCGGAGAATAGAAATGGATTCAGAAATAGCAGTGAAGAAAAAATAGAAACCAATTGTAAAACCGGCCCCGTATATCGATTAGCAACAATATAATCCGGTAGAAATAAATCAAAAATTAGCCAGGGAATCAGTGTAAGAGGTGCACTTATATAAACAGGATAGAGCAAATTCCCATAATTTACAAAAATAAAAACCACCACCGTCAGAGATAAAACTCTAAAATTGTATTTTATTAAATTATTCATTAGGAAAGAATTAACAGTTTTCTTCCTTATGTCAAGGAAGGAAATAACATTTCTATGGATTATGAACCATAGAGGCACTGTTCCCATAAAAAAGTGATTTTACTACATGCTTAGTTCCTAAGCCTTTAAAATCAACCTGCCATATTTCTCCATTATTAGCTATTTTTTCAGGATATCCAGGTAGCGTATCTTCCAGTAAGGCTTTTATAATCCTCAGAGTGACTGCATGGGTAACTATAAGAATATTCGATCCATTATCTAAACTATTAAATCTTTCAAAAAAGGGAGTAATTCTGGAAGCTAACATTTTATAGGACTCACCTCCACCTTCGGGAATCCAATTCCATCTTTTGGTTACATCTTTTTCATAGGCAGGGTCTAATTTGACTGCATCGTAAGACATTCCTGTGAATCTACCAAAATGCTGTTCTGAAAGAGCATTATCAATTTCTGCTTTAATATCTGACATCTTTTCAAATGGATTTGCTGTCTGACAGGCTCTAAGCTGGGGAGAAACAATTATTTTATCAATTTCAAAATCTTTTAAAAACTCTCTTGCAATATCAAAAGCCCCCTGCATTCCAAAAGGAGTTAATGATACATCAGTCTGACTTGCAAGGGTTCTGTTCTTATTTGCTTTGCTTTCTGCATGTCGCATAAAAAAAAATGTTGGCATTTTATCCTCACAACTACATAGATGAATTAGAGGTAAAATAACATATATCAGGTTTAATGTCTCTATCTGATTATATTCGAGGCTTGTGCGATGTCTATTGAATTGGCTTATTTTTGGCTTTTTTCGCCAGTTCTACAGCTCGATATTAGAGAAGAAATTTTTTTGACATAGTAAATGAGTTAGGATGCATACTCGAGCAGCAACGAAGTTGCGACCAGAGACACAGTGCAAAAAGCTTTATACTGCTATCTAAGAATCTTCCCTACCCCCCAAGTTCAAACAGCCCCTTCAAGTTCTGCAGGAACTGTAGAAATAGTTCTCTCTGCTGCTCCTCTTCTGGTGTAGCAAAGAAAGCATCTGACCCACCACCCTTTGATAGATAATCTGTAAGTGCTACAATTTCTTCTAAAGCAGCATCCCTGCCGGCTCTCTCTTTTTCCTTCCCATAGGCTTCCAGATACATTTCCATTTTTTCATAAAGATCAGGATATTCCTCCCGGATAGAATCCGATGCAATAATCTCTTTAATCAATATTTTTGTATCCAAAAGAGAAATTAACTGTGAGGTATTTTCTCCGGAATCCGGAATTGAATCAGTGGAAACATCTATTTTTCTTTCTATATCTGTAAGTTCATTCACAAGATTTTCACGTTCCTGCTGCTCAATTTTAGCTTCATTTAAACTCGTCAGTTCTCTGGATGAAATTAAAGTATTACCTCTGGAAGTTTCCAATCCAAGACCTGCACCAACCAATTGGGTTACCATTCTGTCTACAAGATCTGAATCTGTTTCAAAATACTCAAGAGCCTGTCGATATTTTTCAATAGCAGATTTAAAATCCCTGGATTTAAAATATCTGTCTCCCTCAGTTAATCCCTGCAAAAAGCTTTCCCTGTCTTCTTTCAGATCAATTTCATCAATATCTTTTAGATTATTGAATCCTCCCTCAAGGGCAGGAACTTTTGAGATTGCTTTAATATAAGAAGCCCTTGCAGATTCAAGATCTCCTTCTTCAAAATAATTATTCCCCTCTTCAACCAAACCGGAAACTGATGAAATCAGATCTGAAGATTCAAACAGAGGATCGGTATCTACTATATCTGCCTGTTTTTCACTTGCAACTAATCTTCTTAAAGATTGGATCATAAAAAAATCTACTTCTCTTCGATACTGTATAGCCGGAAGAACGATTATATTATCCTTATTCAGCAAAGTTTCCAGATTATTAAGATTAACCAAAGCTTCTTCATACTGCCTATTTTTAATTAGTTCATTTGTTTTTGTATACATTGAAAGAATCTGATCTATAACAAGCTTCTCTTCCTGCTGTTCTTCATCCAAACGATTTAACTCATCAACAGCTGCATTACGTTCTGTTTCAAGGGCTTTTTCTTTTTCAGAAAACTTTCTGGTTAATTCATCTTCAAGTTCTATACGTGCAGAGCGTGCAGATTCAAGGTTTTGTTCATAATCATTTATAAGATTATTAAGTGAAATCTCTCTTTCAAGCCGTTCTGTTTCCAGCTGATTTTTCATTTCATCAAATTTATTATCAAATTCTTTCTGTTTAATATTTTCAAATTCCTGCATTTTCTGATCTATTGATTCTGTGGAAAGTCCTTCTTCCTGAAGCCTCTGTCTTTCTAATTCAAGCTCTTTATCATATTCCAGTTTTAAATTTTCTTCAAACTGACGTGCTTTTTCATCTGCACTGGATATAAGTTTCTGCTGTTCTTCCCGCATTCCATTAAGTCTGCTCTGGATACTGGAAATCTCTTTTTCCTTTTCTCCAAGACGTTGCTCTGATTCTGCTTTTAATGCCTGAAGAAGCAGACCCTCTGCTGAGATAACATTTTCTTTTTCTGAAACAATAGATGTCTCTGCCTTATTAAATACAAAATAGAAAGTTATACTTAATCCTACAATTAAAATAAAAGCACCCAAATTAATTAAAACAGGTAGCTTAATATCACTCCTGACAGGAGTAAAGGAAAAAGTATTTTTTTCAATTCGAAGCTTATTTGATGATACAGCCTGGTCTATTTCATTATATATCTTTTCACGTTCCTCAAGAGGAATAGCATCTATTGCTGTTTTCTCTTTTAGTCGATCCTGTACCTGTCTTGCTCTTTGAAGCAAACTTGCCATACCATATCCCGGTTATAAAAATTATTTGTAGTCTTTAACGAGTATCGGTTAAGTATACAACTTTATATAGCGATAATATACACAGATGAATATACGATCAAAAATAATCCTCATTACACTGCCACTAATTATTACACCTCTAATATTAACATTAATTGTTGCAGGATTATCTGCAAGAAACGGAATAACAGTAGTAGCAACGGAATTTCTTACCTTTAAAACAGAAATATTAAATAATTATATAGAAAATCAATGGGAACTACTGGTTTCCAATGATATGGATAAAAATGAAGAGTTTATTGAAATATCTAAATCTGCAGTAGAAGGATTTGCTAAATCGCTTATAAAGAATAATTCTGAACATATTTTTGCAGTAGACTACTCAGGAAATATTGTAATGCAAAGTTCTGATATTGCATTATTGGATTCCGACAAAGAATTTCTAAAGCAACTTATAAAAACAAATTCGGATGGCTGGCAGAATATAAGTATTAACAACCTGGAGCTAATAGCTGAAACAGCTTATTTTGAACCATTCGATTGGTTTATCCTTGTTGCTGTAGAAAAAAATACTTTTTATGGGTCTGTTACCCAATTATTTATTCGAACTGGTATAATATTTATAATATCTTTAATACTGGCAATAATACTCTTAGTTATTTTCTCCAGTTATCTTACAAAGCCTCTGGAAAACATAGTAGAAACAATAAAAAATATAATTACCACAAATGATCTATCCAGAAAAGTTACTCTGCAATATAGGGATGAAACAGGTAAACTGGGGCATTTTTTTAATATAATGACCGGAGAACTTGAAAAAGCCTACACTCAAATGAAACGATATGCTCTCCAGGCGGTATTTTCTGAGCATAAAGAAAAAAAGATACGCAACATTTTTCAGAAATATGTTCCAAAGGATGTAATAGATAAATTCTTCTCAGATCCAGAGTCTATGTTGGTAGGAGAAAACAGAAATCTTACAATCTTATTCTCAGATATCAGAAACTTTACAACAATTTCGGAAAATATGGGGCCGGATGAACTTGTAGAATCATTAAATAAATATTTTGAAACTATGGTTGATGTAATTACAGGACATAATGGTATAGTAGATAAATATATTGGGGATGCAATTATGGCCTTCTTTGGCGCCCCGGTAAAACATGACGACGATGCACTTCAGTCTGTACTAACGGGTTTAGACATGCTGGACCAACTCGAAAGCTTTAATAAGTGGCAAAGAACACAGGGAAAACAAGGTTGGAATATAGGAATTGGCATCAACTTTGGGAAAGTTACAATAGGAAATATCGGTTCTGAAAAGAAAATGGACTACACCATAATTGGAGATAGTGTAAATCTTGCATCCAGGATGGAAGGTCTTACAAAAAAATACAAGGAACCACTTCTTATTTCTGAATATCTTTATACAAAAATCAATACGGAACTCCCATGCAGATTGATAGATAAAGTTAAAGTTAAAGGTAAAACTGTAAGTGTAAAAATATATACTGTAAAAAGAGTACTTTCTCCAACAACGAAAGAAGCCTGGGAATCTCATGAAGAAGGTATGAAACACTACTATAATAAAGAATTCAGAATAGCTTTATCATTTTTCCAGATTACAAAAAAACTCCTCCCGGATGATTATTGCTCAGAGATGTTTATTCAAAGATGTCAGGATTTAATTGAAACACCGCCCCCTCCGGAATGGACAGGAGACACCGTACTCTACAGAAAATAAAAATATAGTGGATTTTTTATATCTCCATCCCAATTTTAATCATTCTCATCGCTCTTGAAGAACTGTCAATTAACAACTCATAAGATCTGGACATTGCTTCTTCAAGACTCATAGCCTTATTTACAGAACTCATAACAGCATCTATTCCATGATCATAAACAGCTTCAACATTTAGACCAATATCTCCTGCAATAACAAGAACAGGAATGTTTTTTTTCTTTGCTCTTCCAGCTACACCAACAGGGACCTTCCCATAGACAGACTGTCCATCAATCCTGCCCTCACCGCTTATAATAAGATCAACATCATCCAGATAACTATCAAATTTTATAAGATCAAGAATTATTTCAATACCTGATTTTAGTTCACCACCGCAAAATTCCATCAGCCCATAGCCAAGACCCCCAGCTGCTCCTGCCCCAGGTATATTTTCATTTGCTCTGCAGTATTTACTGTTAACAATTTCCGCAAGTCTGCCTAAAGCTTCATCCAGATGTTTTATATCTGCCTGGGATGCACCCTTTTGAGCACCATAGATATGACTGGCTCCCTCAGAGCCGGTCAATGGATTTGTAACATCACATGCAACTAAAATTTTTGTTTCCAAAATTCTTTTATCTATATTGGAATCATCAATATCTGCAAGAATAGTAAGAGCCCCTCCTCCTTCCGGGAGTTCATTTCCATGAGAGTCCAGAAAGCTGAATCCAAGAGCCCTGGCCATCCCCGTACCACCATCATTTGTAGCACTTCCACCAATCCCAAGAATTATCTCCCGGCATCCCTTCTCCAAAGCATCTAAAATTAACTGTCCTGTACCAAATGTGGATGTCAGTAATGGATTTCGCTTATTTTCAGAAATAAGAGGTAATCCTGATGCAGAAGCCATTTCTATAACAGCAATATCTCCAGGCAATATTCCATATTCTGCTTCTACAGGATCACCGAGGGGTCCCTGGACTTTCTTTTTAATGACCTTTCCCCTCAGGCTATCAGTTAAAGCTTCCACTGTACCTTCACCACCATCTGCGACAGGAATTTCAATTAATTCTGATTTCGGAAATACAAGTTGAACACCTTTTCCTATGGCTTCTGCAGCTTTTTTACTCGTAGCAGAACCTTTAAATGAGTCCGGTGCTATTAATATTTTCATATATTTACCCCTATAAAGAAATAACCGGACAGCGTCACTATCCGGTTATTATTATGTAATATTTCCCAATTAATGTGTAGGACCAATTAACTTCTCAGGCAGCCATGTTATAATTTCCGGAAAAATCATACAGAGAATAAGTGTAAACATAATAATAGCTATAAAAGGAATAACCCCTTTAATTATATCACCCATTGTAAGACCAAGAGCCGGATCCGCAGTACCCTTCAACACAAATATAGACATTGCCATTGGCGGAGTTTGAAAGGCCATTTGCAGATTAATACAAATCATAAGTCCTGCCCATAAGGGATTAAATCCAAGTG